>Ga0256834_1000573_pt1 | contig 26292 bp, 25 predicted proteins | sample 4281140metaG_FD_190536 | JGI IMG/M metagenome (GOLD analysis project Ga0256834, IMG submission 190536) | Hydrothermal vent microbial communities from East Pacific Rise, Pacific Ocean - 4281-140 | ecosystem: Environmental > Aquatic > Marine > Hydrothermal vents | place: Pacific Ocean: East...
CCTGGATAATATTACCGATCTGGCGGCGGACGATCTAAAATCAACCCTGCGCCACGAGCTGCGTCTGCCTGGGCCAGAGCGTCTTTGGTATGTGGGAGATGCTTTCCGTGCTGGCTACTCGCTGGAAGAGGTTCACGAAGCATCCTATATTGATCCGTGGTTTTTGGTGCAGATTAAAGAGTTGATTGATATTGAGGTCGATTTAAAAGGTAAATCGCTTGCAGATTTGGATAAGAACAGCCTGTTCCGCCTGAAGCAGAAGGGCTTTGCCGATAGCCGTTTGGCGATGTTGCTGTCAACAACCCAAAAAGAGGTGCGCAACCGCCGCAAGGAGCTGGGCATCAAGCCGGTTTATAAGCGTGTGGATACCTGTGCTGCTGAATTCTCCTCTGACACCGCTTATATGTACTCAACCTATGAAGAGGAGTGCGAGGCCAACCCGAGCAGCCGCGATAAAATCATGATTCTTGGTGGTGGGCCCAACCGTATCGGTCAGGGTATTGAATTTGATTATTGCTGTGTGCATGCGGCTTTTGCAATGCGTGATGATGGTTACGAGACGATTATGGTTAACTGTAATCCAGAGACCGTATCAACAGATTACGATACCTCTGATCGTCTCTATTTTGAGCCGCTTACTTTAGAAGATGTGCTGGAGATCATAGACCTTGAGAAGCCGAAAGGGGTGATTGTTCAGTACGGTGGTCAAACGCCACTGAAGCTGGCGCGAGATCTTGAGGCTGCGGGCGCACCGATTATTGGTACCACCCCTGATTGTATTGATTTGGCCGAAGACCGTGAGCGATTCCAGCAGTTAATCGAGAAGTTGGGGTTATTACAGCCGCCCAATCGAACTGCCCGTGATCCGGAATCTGCAGTTAAACTGGCAGAAGAAATTGGCTATCCACTGGTGGTGCGTCCATCGTATGTGCTGGGTGGCCGGGCAATGGAGATTGTCTATAAAGAGGACGAACTACGCCGTTACATGCGTGAGGCGGTTTCGGTCTCTAATGATTCGCCGGTACTGCTAGATCGCTTTTTGAATGATGCGATTGAGGTGGATGTTGATGCAATCTGTGATGGTGAAGATGTACTGATTGGCGGTATTATGCAGCACATTGAGCAGGCGGGCGTGCACTCTGGGGATTCAGCGTGCTCTCTTCCCCCTTACGATCTATCGGAAGAGATTCAAGACGAATTGCGTGTTCAAGTGACCAAAATGGCCAAAGCGCTCAATGTGGTTGGCTTGATGAATACCCAGTTTGCGGTGCAGGGTGAGAAAATCTTTGTTTTAGAGGTTAACCCGCGAGCTTCGCGCACGGTTCCTTTTGTCTCAAAGGCGATTAATCGCCCATTGGCAAAAATTGCCGCTCGCTGCATGGCAGGTCGTAAGTTGGCTGACCAGGGAGCGTTAGATGAAATTATTCCCCCTTACTACTCCGTTAAAGAGGCGGTCTTTCCGTTTATTAAATTCCGTGGTGTCGATCCCATTCTGAGCCCTGAGATGAAATCAACAGGTGAGGTGATGGGGGCGGCAAAAAGCTTCGGTGAGGCATTTGCCAAAGCGCAGCTTGGTGCGGGAGAGATATTGCCCCGCGGTGGTCTCGCCTTCTTAAGTGTACGCAATACCGACAAACAGCACGCTGCTGAAATTGGCCATGCCTTGGTTGAAGAGGGCTTTACTCTCTGTGCGACCAGTGGCACCAAGGCGGTGTTGGATGAGGCGGGAATTGCTTGCAAACTGGTCAACAAGGTTGCCGAGGGGCGTCCACACATTGTTGATATGATCAAAAATGATGAAATTAATTATATCGTGAATACTGTCGAAGGCACCAAAGCAACGGCAGATTCGTTTGAAATTCGCCGGGAAGCGCTACAGCATAAGGTGAGTTACACAACAACGATTGCCGGTGCTAAGGCAACCTGTGCGGCATTGAAAGAACTGGATAACTGGAGCGTTAATCGCTTGCAGGATCTACATGAGGAATTGAAATAATGGTAAGTTATCCTATGACACTGCAGGGTGCTGAAAAGCTGCGCTCTGAATTAAGTGAATTAAAGTCAGTTGCTCGTCCGCAGGTGATTCAAGCAATTGCAGAGGCGCGAGAGCATGGCGACCTGAAAGAGAATGCCGAGTACCACGCCGCACGCGAGCAGCAAGGGTTTATTGAAGGGCGTATCGCCGACATTGAGGGCAAACTCTCCAATGCCCAGGTGATCGATATTTTAGATCTAACCCCGAACGGTAAAATTGTTTTCGGTGCCACGGTTGAGCTGGTAAATGAAGATACTGGCGAAGAGGTAACTTATCAAATTGTTGGTGATGATGAGGCAGATATTAAAGAGAACAAAATATCGGTCAATTCACCAGTTGCCAGAGCATTAATTGGTAAAGTGGGAGGAGATGTCGCCTCTGTCGATGCGCCGGGTGGCATTATTGAGTATGAAGTGATTTCTGTTAAATATATCTAGTACATCAACCACTTTATATTGCCGGATCAGTTGTTCTGTCTGCTTTCGTGGCAAGGCGTGCTTCGCAGGGAATGGTTAAGAAGCACAACGCAGCCATGGAAGCAGACAGAGCAACCCTTCGGGCGACCCTGTGGCATTCCGCCTCGGCGTTACAGCCCTTACCAAGGGAACAACCATTGCTCGCGAGCTGTGCCTTGATGCGAAATGCCACAGGGCCGCTGGTCCGTCAATATAAAGTAGTTGATGTACTAGGAGTCTGTCGGACTCAGGGAATCGTAGCGAGGGAAAGTCATTTTGAGTCCATTTTTTTGATCGTTTGAGGCGAATATTGGACATATTCAACGAAAAGGATCAAAAAAATGGGCCAAAATGAGTTTTCCACAGTAGATTCACCCTAAACCCGGCAGACTTCTAGTGTGCGGCTACTCTTTTTGCACGAAGATTTCTATATTTCACTTGAGGGTACTATGAACATATCTAGGATAGTTTTTGGTGGGTTATTGATTGCAGCTTCATCAGCCACAGTCGTTAATGCGACGCCGAGTGAAAAATATCAAGCTGAAGCTTCTGGAGTGGCGAAAGAGTTGGTGAAACAGCTTGGCTCAGTAATGAAGCAGAAGATGAAGGCAGAAGGAGTTGTAGCTGCTATTGATGCTTGCTCAGTTGATGCGTTGCGTATCGCAAATGAGCTCTCCCGGGAGACTGGTTGGCAGGTTAAACGGGTTGCGACTAAAGTACGTAACCCTTTAATGGGTATGCCTGATGCTTGGGAGCAATCGGTGTTGTCTGATTTTGAACAGCGCCACGCCCGAGGTGAATCTTTTAAAACAATGTCGTACAGCACAGTAATAAAAGAGAGTGACGGCAGCTATTTTCGTTACATGAAAGCGATACCAGTCAAGGGACAATGCCTTACTTGTCATGGTTCTACTGACGATATTCCCGGCACAGTACGCGATATGCTGGCATCCCACTATCCACACGATAGAGCAACTGGCTATAAAGCGGGTGATCTTCGCGGTGCCATTAGCGTTAAAATGCCTCTCCCTCCCCAGTGAATGCTTTTACTCAGCATGCAGAACGCCTTCTGTTAACAATATGGATGGGGATGACTTGGACGGTGGGTTATCTGGTTGCCCCTGTTCTCTTTCAACAGCTTGATAGCCGTATGTTGGCGGGGCAGCTGATGGGAGAGATGTTTGGTCTGGTGCATCTTATCGGTGCGGTGTGTGGTGGGTTATTGCTGTTGGTTGCGCTACACAGTTATGGTCGCCGCTTTCTGCAAGCCTGGCGGGTCTGGGTGCTGTTGATCATGTTGTTATTGATTGCACTAATAGAGTTTTATATTCGCCCACAGATGGTTGAAATTAAAGCCCAGGGTCTATTTTCAGATGCACAACTTGCCGCAGAGTTTGGCAGGCTCCACGGCGCTTCTTCGGTCTGCTACCTTATCAACAGCCTGTTAGGATTGCTGTTGGTCATAAAAGGGGTGCGAGGCACTGTTAGGTCGGTAGTTTAATTGTGGGGTTTTTGGCGGGTTTGTAAAATACCCCGATATGGCCAATGCTTTGAACGAGAGCAGCATTGCTTTGCAGGCAGATCTCTTCAATCATCGCCTTACGTTCATCGCGTGCTTCCGCATTAATCCTGACCTTGATAAGCTCATGATGTTCTAGTTGCTCGATGGTTTCATTGAGTACATTTTCAGACAGCCCATTACCACCAATAGTGACAACTGGCTTTAGTTTGTGCGCCAGGTTACGAAGGTGACTGATCTGGTTTCGAGTAAGTTTCATAATATATAGTATCTTTGCATGGCAATTGAAAAAGTGACCGATAGTGTACCCCATAAACGCAAAGGCATAGAAGTACAACCGAGTCCGCTTAACCATATTAAGCTGGAACTTGGTGTCGTACTCTGTGTGGCAGTGCTGGTTTTATTGCTTGCACCTTCATTCAGTGAGTCATTGGCAGTGCAGCTGTTAATTCTGCTTGGTTATGGTGTGGTTGCGGGTGGCTGGTTAGTCTGGCGCATTCGCAAGACGATGGCGGGATTATTGGAGGATAGCGATGGCAAAGATCACCACCAATAAAAAAATGACCAATAGCAGTCGTCGCTGGCTGGAAGAGCATATGGATGATGAGTATGTGCTGCGGGCCAAGCGAGAGGGCTATCGTTCAAGGGCAGTCTACAAGTTACTTGAGATCGATGATAAAGATAAGTTATTACGCCCAGGTATGACCGTGATTGATCTCGGTGCCGCACCGGGTGGTTGGTCTCAAGTTGCCCGACGGCGGCTTGGTGAGCGAGGTCGAGTATTGGCACTTGATATTCTTGATATGGATGCCCTTGCCGGGGTTGAGTTCATAAAGGGGGATTTCAGAGAAGCCGAGGCGATTGATGCGCTGATGAAAATGTTGGCAGATTCAACAGTAGACCTTGTAATGTCAGATATGGCCCCCAATATGTCGGGGGTGCGTGATATGGATAAAATACGCGCCATGTACCTCGTTGAGTTGGCTTTTGACCTTGCCAAGCAAGTTTTAAGGCCGGGTGGTGATCTATTGATGAAGGTGTTTCACGGGCCGGGGTATGATCAGTTAATCAAAGAGTTACGTGGCTGTTTTGATCGTGTTGTTACTCGAAAGCCAAAGGCATCCAGAAATAGATCGTCAGAGGTGTATTTATTGGCTCGTGGCTTTAGGTTATAGTCGGGCTACAGAATTTTATGAATTAGTAGGGTTTACCGTTGTGGGTAACAAGAGGTTAGCGTCTTGAACGATTTTGGTAAGAATTTGATGTTGTGGGTTGTGATAGCAGTGGTGCTGATTTCAGTCTTCAACAGTTTTAGTGCTCAGAAAACGGGTTCTCCGCGTCATTTGCAGTATTCGCAATTTATCAATGATGTGCAAAATGGTGAGGTTTCTTCTGTTCTCGTCGAGGGACGCACGATTAAGGGTATGCTGACAAGTGGTGAGAATTTCACAACCTACAGCCCTGGTGACGATGGTCTTATTGGCGATCTGTTGAATAATGGCGTGGGTATCGATGCCAAGCCACCAGAGCAGCAGAGCATTTTGATGCAGATCTTTATCTCCTGGTTCCCGATGTTATTGCTGATTGGTGTCTGGGTCTTCTTCATGCGCCAAATGCAAGGCGGTGGCGGCGGTCGAGGGGCAATGTCTTTCGGTAAGAGCAAGGCGCGCATGCTGGGTGAGGACCAAGTTAAAGTCACTTTTAACGATGTGGCGGGCTGTGATGAGGCCAAGGAAGATGTGGAAGAGCTGGTTGAGTTCCTGCGTGATCCCGGTAAATTTCAGAAGCTGGGTGGAAAAATTCCACGCGGTGTGCTGATGGTCGGCCCACCGGGTACCGGTAAAACCCTGCTGGCAAAAGCGATTTCAGGTGAAGCGAAGGTGCCGTTCTTTACGATTTCGGGCTCTGACTTCGTTGAGATGTTTGTGGGTGTCGGTGCCTCTCGTGTGCGGGATATGTTTGAGCAGGCAAAAAAGAATGCACCTTGTATCATCTTTATCGATGAGATTGATGCGGTTGGTCGACACCGTGGTGCCGGTTTAGGTGGCGGTCACGATGAGCGTGAACAGACACTTAATCAGTTGCTGGTTGAAATGGATGGCTTTGAAGGCAACGATGGCGTAATTGTGATTGCAGCAACAAACCGGCCCGACGTGCTTGACCCTGCGTTGTTGCGCCCGGGTCGCTTTGATCGTCAGGTGATGGTTGGTTTGCCGGATGTACGTGGCCGTGAGCAAATTTTGAAGGTTCACATGCGTAAGGTGCCACTGGATGATGATGTGGATGCCAGCATTATTGCCCGTGGAACTCCCGGTTTTTCGGGGGCTGATCTGGCTAATCTAGTAAATGAGTCGGCTCTGTTTGCGGCTCGTAGTGGCAAGCGTCTAGTCAATATGGATGACATCGAACGCGCTAAAGATAAGATAATGATGGGTGCTGAGCGCAAGTCGATGGTAATGAGTGATGCTGAGAAAAAACTCACCGCATACCACGAAGCGGGGCACGCGATTGTGGGGCGCTTGGTGCCTGAGCACGATCCGGTACATAAAGTCTCTATCATTCCCCGTGGTCGTGCACTGGGTGTGACGCTATTCCTGCCTGAAGAGGATCGTTACAGTTACAACAAAACCCGCCTGGAGAGTCAGTTATCCACCCTTTATGGCGGCCGTATTGCAGAAGAACTGGTCTTTGGTGCCGAGCAGGTGACGACAGGGGCTTCGAATGATATTCAACGGGCAACAGAAATTTCACGCAACATGGTGACCAAATGGGGGCTTTCGGAGCGCCTTGGGCCGTTGACCTATAGTGAAGATGATGGTGAGGTTTTCTTGGGGCACTCTGTTGGTAAGCAGAAGACAGTGTCTGATGAGACAGCTCATATCATTGACGAAGAGGTGAGGGTCATTATCGATCGTAACTACCTCCGTGCAGAGAAAATGTTGTCCGATAATATGGACAAGCTGCATTTGATGGCAGAGACATTGATCAAATATGAGACCATTGATCGTCCGCAGATTGATGACATTATGGAAGGGAAATCACCCCGCCCGCCACAAGCTTGGAGTGATGACTCAAAGTCAGATGACAGTGGTGATAGCAAGAAAAAAGCTGACGAAGATAATACGGACGACACGGATAAAACCAAGGCATCGAATGATTCAACTATCGGTGGTGAGGCAAGTGAACACTAGGATTTAACCGTATGTCGCGCCGGATCGATTGCGCAGGTCGATCTCTCGATCTGCGCCACCCTTGTATTATGGGTATTCTTAATGTCACCCCCGACTCTTTTTCAGATGGGGGTGACTTTTTAGGTTATGAGGATGCATTACGGCATGCGCGACAGATGGTCGCTGAGGGTGCTGATATTCTTGATGTAGGTGGTGAGTCGACCCGCCCAGGGGCTACTGTTGTCCCCGAGCAGCAAGAGCTTGATCGTGTAATCCCTTTGATTGAAGCACTTTCGGCAGAAATAGCGGTGCCGATTTCAATTGATACAGCAAAGGCGCAGGTGATGCGCGAGGCAGTCTCCGCAGGTGCGGGGCTCATTAATGATGTAAATGCACTTCGTTCTGAAGGGGCTTTGAGTGCAGCAGCCGATTTAGCCGTGCCAATCTGTCTTATGCATATGCAGGGCTCTCCTTCGAAGATGCAAAAAAAACCTTTATACGATAATGTATTGGCGGACGTTAAACGCTTCTTGCTGGCACGAGTTGCTGCTTGTGAATCAGTGGGTATTTCACCTGAACGATTAATTATTGATCCCGGTTTTGGTTTTGGTAAAACGCTTGAGCATAATGTTGCACTATTTGCCGGGTTAAGGCAGTTTATCGAGCTTGACCTTCCTGTGATGATTGGCGTATCAAGGAAAACAATGATTGGTGAAGTGCTTGATGCGCCGGTAGATGGGCGGCTATATGGTGGGCTCGCATTGGCTACGCTGGCCGCACAGCAGGGTGCATCTATTATTCGAACTCATGATGTAAAAGCAACCGCGGATGTGCTAAAAATCTGCAGAGCACTGAAGGACTAAGTAGGAAAAAATATGGGCAAGCAATATTTTGGTACGGACGGGATTCGTGGTCGGGTTGGTGAAGCGCTGTTTACACCCGAATTTGTGATGAAGCTTGGCTGGGCAGCCGGGCGGGTGTTGTCAAAGAATGGCGTTGGCAAGGTGCTTATTGGCAAGGATACTCGAATATCCGGTTATATGTTTGAATCAGCGCTTGAGGCGGGGCTTTCGGCTGCGGGTGTTGATATTGAGCTGTTGGGGCCAATGCCAACACCTGCGGTGGCTTATTTGACGCGCACGCTTAACGCGGTTGCTGGCGTGGTTATCAGTGCATCCCATAATCCATATTATGATAATGGCATTAAATTTTTCTCATCTGATGGCACCAAGCTCTCTGATGAAATTGAGTTTCAGATTGAAGCTGAAATAGGCAAGCCTATGTTGACTGTGCCATCGGACAAGCTGGGTAAAGCCCGGCGTATAAATGATGCGCGTGGTCGTTATATTGAGCTGTGTAAATCTACCGTACCATCGCGGCTACGTTTGACCGGGTTAAAAATTGTCATTGATTGTGCCAATGGTGCCACCTATCATGTCGCTCCGAGTGTTTTTAGTGAGCTGGGTGCTGATGTCGTTGAATTGGCGGTTGAGCCAGATGGTTTGAATATCAACGATGGTTGTGGTTCTACGCATATTGAACACCTTCAAGCGGCCGTATTGGCCCACAAAGCGGATTTGGGCATTGCTCTGGATGGTGATGGTGACCGTGTGATTATGGTTGACCATAAAGGTGATGCGGTTGATGGTGATGAAATTATCTATATTATCGCCCGATCGCGTCAGCGTACCGGGCAGCTTGATGGTGCTGTCGTCGGAACGTTGATGAGTAACCTGGGGTTGGAAACCGCGCTAAATGATCTGGGTTTGGCATTTGAGCGTGTCGCGGTCGGTGACCGATACGTGATGCGGCGTTTGCAAGAGAATGGGTGGATGATCGGGGGTGAGTCTTCGGGTCATATTCTCTGTTTGGACCGCTGTAGTACCGGTGATGGTATTATTGCCGCGCTGCAAGTGGTTGCCGAGGTTGTTGATACAGAAAGGACGCTCAATGAGCTGAAATCGGCGATGAATAAATGCCCACAAAAAATGATTAACGTGCGAATGCCCTCCCGTGTGGATCTTGCCTCAAATGAGCGCATTCAAACCGTGGTGGCAGAGGTGGAGCAGCGTTTGGCAGGAGCAGGGCGAGTACTGTTGCGTGCATCTGGTACTGAGCCAGTGGTGCGAGTGATGATTGAAGGGCAAGATATTGATGTTGTTATTTCTGAGGCTGAGAGTTTGGCTGTGATCGTCAAAGAAGAGTTTGGCGGTGAAATAATATAACGACTGTTTAAAAAACAGGCAGTGTGAGTGCTGTTGGTGGGAATTGATGAGTTTAAGCGGATAAACGCATTGATTTTATCGATGGCTACCGGTAAGCTTCGAACCGCTTTAGTGGATAGTGTTAACAATAAGGGCTTAATATGCGTCAACCATTGGTAGCTGGAAATTGGAAATTGAACGGTACACTTGCCAGTGTCAGAAGTTTGGTTGATAGCCTGAAGGCGGGTGTTGCTGCGATTGAAAACGTTGAAGTGGCTGTTTGTCCTCCGTTTGTCTATATTCCCGAAGTCAGCTCGCTGTTGGCCGGAAGCAAGATTGTAATTGGCTCGCAAAACATGAGTCGTCATTCAGCAGGGGCTTATACCGGTGAGGTGTCAGGGGCAATGCTGAATGATTTTGGTGTTAAGTATGCTCTAATTGGTCACTCTGAGCGACGCGCCAGTTATGGCGAAACCGATGAAAAAGCAGCGCGGAAATTTGTTGCAGTAAAAGAGCACGGCTTAGTTCCTATTTTATGTGTTGGCGAGACACTGGTTGAATATGATCGTGGCAATACATTCGGTGTTGTGAAGCGTCAAATTGATGCGGTGTTAGATTTTTTTGGTGTCGAGGCATTTGATGGGGCTGTGATTGCCTATGAGCCAGTCTGGGCAATCGGCACCGGCAAAACAGCCACCCCGGAACAGGCACAATCAGTGCACGAATATATTCGTGGCCGAATTGCACGCTGTGATGAAGAGATCGCCTCTCGCATACAAATTTTGTATGGTGGCAGTGTGAAAGCAGCTAATGCCAAAGCACTCTTTTCTCAGCCCGATATTGATGGCGGTCTAGTTGGTGGTGCATCACTTGATGCGGACGAGTTTATTGCAATATGTGTTGCAGCAAACCAATAATATATTTTTTGAGTTAGGTTAATCGTTGATGTTTACAACAGTCGTACTAAGTGTTCATGTGCTGGTTGCCATTACAGTGGTTGTTTTTGTCCTGCTTCAGCAGGGTAAAGGTGCCGATGCTGGTGCCGGGTTTGGTGCGGGTGCGTCGGGTACTGTATTTGGTAGTAGTGGCTCTACAAATTTTCTTTCTCGTACCACGGCGGTACTGGCAACAATATTTTTTGCCACCAGCCTGACGTTAGCTTATTTTTCAGGCACCACTCGTGTTGCTGAAAGTGTTTTGGATCAGGTTGAAGTACAGCCTGTGAGTGAAAGTGATGTGCCCAGTATGGGTGAGGCGTCAGATGCTGCTGTGTCATCTGATGTGCCGACCACGGATGGTGTGTTTCAATAGTGCAGTGAATGTTTGGTAATGAGGTAGAAGTTTACTTTGTTTTGATAATGCCGATGTGGTGAAATTGGTAGACACGCTACCTTGAGGGGGTAGTGGCGAGAGCTGTGCCGGTTCGACTCCGGCCATCGGCACCAAAACAAATTTAATTACATTTGAAGTTTACTCCAGAATCCTAAGTGCCAAAGCTTGGGTGCATACTGATAATAATCAAGGGGAAGACCTGGCTAATGTTGACAGAATATCTACCAATTCTTATTTTTCTAATATTTGGTGTTATTTTTGGTGCTGTGCCCATTGCGATGGGTTATTTTGCAAGCCCAAATAATCCAGATGATGCAAAACTGTCACCCTATGAGTGCGGTTTTGAGGCGTTTGAAGATTCCCGTATGAAGTTCGACGTGCGGTTTTATCTTGTTGCTATCCTATTTATTATTTTTGATCTGGAAATTGCCTTCCTGTTTCCATGGGCCGTTGTTTTAGAAGAGCTGGGTATGTTTGGCTTTCTGGCAATGAGTATGTTCCTAGGGATTCTGGTGATTGGTTTTATTTATGAGTGGAAAAAAGGGGCCTTGGAGTGGGAATAGAAGGTATCCTCAATAAAGGTGTCGTCACAACCAGTGCTGACAAATTAATTAATTGGGCTCGTACTGGCTCGCTTTGGCCGATGACATTTGGCCTGGCGTGCTGTGCTGTTGAGATGATGCACGCCGGTGCATCGCGCTATGATCTGGATCGTTTTGGTATTATTTTCCGCCCCAGTCCGCGCCAGTCGGATGTGATGGTGGTTGCCGGTACATTGGTTAATAAAATGGCACCAGCTCTTCGCAAGGTTTATGACCAAATGGCTGAGCCACGTTGGGTTATCTCAATGGGTTCATGTGCAAATGGTGGTGGTTATTATCACTATTCATACGCTGTGGTTCGTGGTTGTGATCGCATTGTTCCTGTTGATATCTATATTCCTGGTTGTCCACCAACGGCAGAAGCGCTGTTGTATGGGATTATTCAGCTGCAGAATAAGATCAAAAGAACGAATACAATCGCTCGTTCATAATAGAGAACACATAGAGACTTTTAGCTATGGGTAATGAAAATAAAAGCTTGGCCTCGCAGTTAAGTGAGCACTTCGGGGGGATGATAACACCGCCAGTTGTTGCTTTGGGGGAGACCACTATTGAAGTATCAAGTGACAATATGTCACAAATATTTCAATCACTGCGTGATGAATCGCCATTTAATTTTGATCAATTGATCGATCTTTGTGGTGTCGATTACTCGGCTTATGGTTGTGCCGAGTGGGAGACCGCCTCTGCAACCTCCGAGGGGTTTAGTCGAGGGGTTGATCGTAATGATTCAGGCGTACCTGTTCTTGAAGATTCTACTTGGGAAAAGCCTCGATTTGCAGTGGTATACCACCTGTTGTCGGTGGCCAATAACCAACGCTTGCGAGTGCGGGTGTTTGCTGATAGCGATGTGCCGCAGGTTGACTCAGTGACCGGTATCTGGAGTTGTGCGGACTGGTTTGAGCGCGAAGCATTTGACCTTTACGGTATTCTCTTTGCAGGGCACCCGGATTTGCGTCGTTTGTTGACTGACTATGGATTTATTGGACACCCTTTCCGCAAAGACTTTCCACTGCTTGGTACTGTTGAAATGCGTTATGACGACGATAAAAAACGTGTCGTTTATGAGCCGTTGCAGACTGAATTACGGGTGCTTGTCCCCCGGGTGATCCGTGAGGATCATTGCAACGAAACTGCCGAGGAGAAATAGCATGGCAGAAATTCGTAATTATACCCTTAACTTTGGTCCGCAACATCCTTCTGCTCATGGTGTTTTGCGCCTGGTTTTAGAGATGGATGGTGAGACCATTGAACGAGCCGATCCACACATCGGCTTGTTGCACCGGGGTACTGAGAAGCTGGCAGAGACCAAACCATTTAATTCAAATCTTCCCTATATGGATCGTCTTGATTATGTCTCGATGATGTGTAACGAGCATGCATATGTGATGTGCCTGGAGAAGATGCTCGGCCTGGAAGTGCCTGAGCGCGCACAATATATTCGGGTGATGTTTGACGAAATTACCCGTATTTTGAATCATCTATTGTGGCTAGGTGCTCATGCGCTGGATATCGGTGCCATGACCATATTTCTCTACGCCTTTCGTGAGCGTGAAGATCTTATGGATTGTTATGAGGCAGTTTCTGGTGCACGACTCCATGCAGCTTACTATCGGGTGGGTGGTGTCTATCGTGACCTTCCTGATAGCATGCCCCACTATGAAGCTTCTAAATGGCACAATGCCAAAGAAGTGGCGAAGATGAATGAGAATCGACAGGGTTCCCTGCTTGATTTTCTTGATGACTTTTGCGCTCGCTTTCCAACCTATGTGGATGAATATGAAACGCTGCTGACCGATAATCGGATCTGGAAACAGCGTACCGTAGGTATCGGTGTGGTCACCCCTGAACGGGCACTGCAAATGGGCTTTACCGGGCCGATGATTCGGGGGTCCGGTATCGAGTGGGATTTGCGTAAAAAGCAGCCCTATGAAGTTTACGATAAACTGGATTTTGATATTCCGGTTGGTAAAGAGGGTGACTGCTACGATCGTTACTTGGTTCGGATTGAAGAGATGCGCCAATCGAACCTGATTATTAAACAGTGTATAGACTGGCTTCGTCAAAACCCCGGCCCAGTGATTACTCAGGATCACACCGTTGCCGCACCTGCCCGTGAAGAGATGAAGGGTGATATGGAGTCACTGATTCATCACTTTAAACTCTTTACCGAAGGGTATTGTGTGCCTGCAGGCGAAGCCTATGCGGCAGTTGAACACCCCAAGGGTGAGTTTGGTATCTATATGGTTTCAGATGGTGCAAACAAACCTTACCGTATAAAGATCAGAGCACCTGGCTTTACTCATATTGCGGCAACAGACGAGATGGCGCGTGGTCACATGCTGGCTGATGTTGTTGCGGTGATTGGTACACAAGATATTGTATTTGGGGAGGTTGACCGTTGAGTTCACAGATCACCACTATTCTGTCTGACGCGGCGATTGCTGAAATTGACAAATATATTGCAAAATACCCTGCTGAGCAAAAGCAGTCTGCGGTTATGGGAGCGCTGCATGCGGTTCAGGATGATTGTAATGGTTCACTCACAACTGAGCTGATGGATGCAGTGGCGGATTATCTTGAGATGCCGGCCATTGCAGTCTACGAAGTGGCTACCTTCTACTCAATGTACGAACTTAAGCCGGTTGGCAAGCATAAAATTTCTGTCTGTACCAATATCTCGTGCCTTCTTTGTGGTTCTGATGAAATTGTTAATCACCTTAATAGCAAGTTGGGCGTCAAGTTTGGTCAGACCACTGAAGACGGTCAATTTACTCTGAAAGAGGTCGAGTGTTTAGGGGCTTGTGGTGGTGCGCCAATGTTTCAAATTGGTAAAACATACTATGAAAACCTGACCACTGAAAAAGTAGACCAGATTTTGGATAGCTTGGATTAATATTATGGCAAATGAAGTCTGCTTCCGACTCAATCACCTTGATAAATCATGGACACTCGATGTCTATCAAGACAATGGTGGTTATGACGTATGGCGCAAGATCCTAAAAGAGAAGACCTCTCCTGATGAGATCATTAGTGAACTGAAAACTTCCGCTCTGCGTGGTCGAGGTGGTGCTGGCTTTCCGACGGGATTGAAGTGGAGCTTTATGCCGCGCAATACGCCAGGACAAAAGTATATTGTCTGTAATTCAGATGAAGGCGAGCCGGGTACCTTTAAAGATCGAGATATTCTTCGTTACAATCCGCACCAATTAATTGAGGGTATGGCCATTGCTGGTTACACCATTGGTGCTACCCAGGGGTATAACTATATCCGTGGTGAGTTTTATGAGCCAATTGAGCGTTTTCAATCTGCGATTGAAGAGGCACGGGCTGCCGGCCTTCTTGGTAAGAATATTATGGGTTCGGGGATCGACTTTGATTTAGAGTTTCATGCCGGTGGTGGTGCCTATGTCTGTGGTGAAGAGACCGCACTGATCGAGTCGATAGAGGGTAAAAAGGGTCAGCCACGCTTTAAGCCGCCATTTCCGGCCAGCTTTGGTTTGTATGGTTGCCCTACGACAATTAATAACACTGAAACACTTGCATCTGTGCCGATGATTCTTAAGAATGGCGGCAAGTGGTTTTTGGAGTTGGGTAAGCCGAACAACGGTGGTAGCAAAATTTTTGCTGTTTCTGGTCACGTTAACAGGCCGGGCAACTACGAAGTGCCAATGGGTACTCCATTTTCAGCTCTGCTAGAGATGGCAGGTGGTATTCGTGATGGACGCAAACTTAAAGCGGTCATCCCTGGTGGATCATCAACGCCCATATTGCCGGGTGATGTGATGATGGATGCCACCATGGATTATGACGGTATCTCCAAGGCGGGTTCGATGTTGGGTGCCGGGTCGGTTATCGTCATTGATGACTCTACCTGTATGGTCAAGGCGTTGGCGCGAATATCCTATTTTTACTACGAAGAGTCATGTGGTCAATGTACCCCATGCCGGGAAGGTACTGGCTGGCTCTCACGTATCGTTAATCGGATTGAAAATGGTCAGGGTCGGCCAGAAGATATTGATCTTCTTTGTAATGTTTCCAAGGGGATTGAGGGCCATACTATTTGTGCCCTGGGTGAGGCAGCTGCAGCACCAGTTACAAGTTTTGTTAAGCAGTTCCGTGAAGAGTTTGAGTATCACATCGAACATAAAAAATGCATGGTCGGTGGAGCCGGGTAACATTCGGTAACGAGTAATGAGGCATCGCCTCCCTAATGGTAGATTTTGATTGGATATGACTACAGTAAATATCGAAATCGATGGTAAAAAAGTAGAGGCACGTAACGGCTTGATGTTAATTGAGGCCGCCGACGAAGTTGGGATTGATATTCCACGTTTCTGCTACCACAAAAAACTCTCGATAGCAGCCAATTGCCGCATGTGTTTGGTTGAAGTAGAGAAAGCAGCAAAGCCGCTTCCGGCTTGTGCGACTCCGGTAACCGATGGGATGAAAGTTTTTACTCGTTCACCCAAGGCGATCAGTGCACAGAAAGGTGTTATGGCTTTCCTGCTTATCAATCATCCGCTGGATTGTCCTATTTGCGATCAAGGCGGTGAATGTGAATTGCAGGATGTGGCTGTCGGCTACGGTGGTAGTGAATTCAAGTTTTATGAGAATAAGCGGATTGTTGCAGATAAAGATATCGGCCCGCTTATCTCTACCGATATGACACGCTGTATCCATTGTACTCGCTGTGTTCGATTTGGTGATGAAATTGCCGGTATTCGTGAAATTGGCTCAACTGGTCGCGGCGAGCACATGGAGATTGGTACTTATATCGCAGGCAGTGTCACTTCAGAAGTCTCTGCAAATGTGATTGATCTGTGTCCGGTGGGTGCGCTGACATCGAAGCCTTTCCGTTACCAAGCGCGTGCATGGGAGCTGGGCTCCACATCAACGATCGCGGGGCATGACTGCCTTGGTTCGAATGTCTCGGTTCATACCCGTGCTAATGAGGTTCTTCGCGTTGTCCCCCGTGATAATGACTCTGTAAATGAATCATGGATCTCTGATCGTGATCGTTTCTCTTATGAGGGTGCAAATAGTAGTGAACGTTTAACCAAACCAATGATTAAGGTTGATGGTGAGTGGCAGGAGACGGACTGGAATACCGCACTCGAAAATGCCTCACGTGGCCTTCAGGCAGTTATTGATGGTGAGGGTTCAGAGCAGCTGGGTTGTTTGATATCACCCAACTCCACAGCCGAAGAGTTTTATCTCGCACAAAAATTGATGCGCGGCCTGGGTAGTCATAATATTGACCATCGCTTGCGTCAAAATGACTTCTCAGACCAAGCAGGTGCTTCGCCTTTTCCGTATCTGGGTCTGCCGCTAGAAGAGCTTGATCAATTAGATGGTGGATTGTTGGTCGGTTCTAATATTCGCAAAGATCAGCCAGTTGCAGCGCTCAGGTTAAGAACCGCATCGATGAATGGTGCGCAGTTTTGCCTGCTGAACCCGGTTGACTACGAGTTCAACTTTGAAATCGCTTCATCAATTATTGTTGCACCATCCAAAATGGTCGCGTCGTTAGCCTCAATCGCAAAATCACTGCTTGAAATTACAGGTAGTATAACGTCAGGTATCACCGCAGATATTATTAATAGCGCTACGATTGACGAAGCCTCAAAAGCGACGGCTGATAGCCTGCTTGCTGCCAATAAATCGGCAATTATTCTTGGCAACTTTGCATCACATCATCCTCAGGCATCGACACTGCGTGCTTTGGCTGATGTGATTGCAGAAGCAAGCAGTAGTACGCTGGGTCAATTGAGTGATGGTTGTAATAGTGCGGGTGCCTGGTTGGCGGGTGCCGTTCCTCACCGCTTGGCTGGAGCTAAAAAATCGTCACCTGCTGGTTTGAGCGCAAAGGCGATGTTGACTAAGCCGCGTAAAGGCTATCTGTTGCTCGGTATCGAACCTGCGCTTGATTGTGTCGGTGGAGCAGCAGCAGAGAGCGCAATTGCCAATGCAGATTATACCGTCGCACTGACGGCATACCGGAGTGAATCACTCGATAATAGTGCCAATGTGTTGCTGCCGATCACGCCGCTGACTGAAACATCGGGCTCTATTGTCAATGTTGAAGGACGTTTACAATCCTTTACCGGTGCAGTGGCACCAAAAGGTGATTCACGACCAGCCTGGAAGGTATTGCGTGTGCTGGGTAATCTTTTTGATGTTGATGGTTTTGACTATTTTTCCAGTGATGAAGTGACCGGTGAATTCCAAGGCCTGGTATCTAGTATTAAGCCATCTAGTAAAGCGGCACATACACTCTCTGATGAGATGATAATTCCTGATGGATTGCAGCATATTTCAGAGTGTGCGATTTATGCTGGGGACGCTCAAGTTCGCCGTTCATCCAGTTTGCAGCAGACGCATGATGCGATGAGTTGCCTCTCAGTGCAACTTAGTAAAGCTACTGCCGAAGCAAGTGGTGTGGTCGATTGTGAGTCTATTTTACTAAAGCAGGGTGAGCTGGAAATAAATATGCCAATGGTTATAAACGATCGTGTTGCTGATGGCACGCTCTTGGTATACAGTGGCCTGCCGCAGACGTCAGGTCTTGCTGCTGGTTTTTCACCAATAACAATTACAAAAGCTTAATAAGCTGTGTTTCAGGGGTGAGAGGGTTTAATGATTGAGACATTGCAAAACTTGTTGAGTTTCCTGCCCGAGGTGGTTCAGAGCCTGATCATCATTGCGGTGAAAATTCTTGCGATAGTACTGCCTATCATGGGTGCAGTAGCATATTTAACTCTAGCTGAGCGTAAGGTTATTAGTTATATTCAAGTGCGAATTGGGCCCAATAGAGTGGGTCCTCGCGGCTTGCTACAGCCGATTGCAGATGCTCTTAAATTGATCATGAAAGAGGTAATTATTCCGACCAAGGCTAATCCCTACCTGTTCATGATTGCACCTGTTTTAGCCTTTGCCCCCGCCATTGCCGCCTGGGCCGTGGTTCCGTTTGATGAGGGCATGGTGCTCTCCAATATTGATGCGTCACTACTCTATATATTGGCGATTACTTCAATGGGCGTTTACGGTGTTATTCTTGCCGGTTGGGCATCGAACTCCAAATATGCATTTCTTGGGGCAATGCGATCTGCGGCACAAATAGTATCGTATGAAATTGCCATGGGTTTTGCGCTGGTCACGGTGCTGATGGCCGCAGGAAGTCTAAATCTAACCGAGATTGTTAATGCCCAACAGGGTGGGTTTTGGATGTGGTTCTTTATCCCGCTCTGGCCAATGTTTCTCGTCTATTACATCGCCGGTTTAGCCGAGACAAATCGCGCTCCATTTGATGTGGCAGAGGGTGAGTCTGAAATTGTTGCTGGTTTCCATGTGGAATACTCAGGCATGACCTTTTCAATATTCTTCCTTGCAGAATATGCAAACATGATATTGATCGCCCTGCTGACTGCGTTGATGTTTTGCGGAGGCTGGTTATCACCTTTTCAGGGTATTCCAGTTCTGGAGTCACTGTTTAGCTGGGTGCCGGGTATTATTTGGCTGCTGCTTAAGACCAGCTTCTTCTTATTCTTGTTCCTCTGGTTCCGTGCGACTTTCCCACGTTACCGTTATGACCAAATCATGCGTCTGGGTTGGAAGGTATTGATCCCGATCACCATACTCTGGGTATTGTTGCTTGGTTTGGCTATTGTTGAAGGCTGGGGCCCTTGGTTCGGCTAAGGGTTGGAAAATAATATGAATGCTATTAAACATCTTTTTAAGACGTTCTTTCTCTGGGAACTTGTTCTGGGTCTTAAGCTGACAGGTAAATACCTGTTTGCACGCAAGATCACGGTTCAATACCCGGAAGAGAAAACACCGCAATCCAATCGGTTTCGTGGCCTGCATGCGCAGCGCCGTTATGCCAACGGTGAAGAGCGCTGTATCGCATGCAAACTCTGTGAAGCGGTTTGTCCTGCACTCGCTATTACCATTGATCTGGAAGAGCGTGATGATGGTTCACGACGCACCACGCGTTATGACATTGATCTTGCTAAATGTATATTTTGCGGATTCTGTGAAGAGTCATGTCCGGTTGATGCCATCGTTGAGACACGTCACTTTGAGTATCACGGTGAGGTTCGCGAGGATCTGCTGATGACAAAAGAAAAACTTTTGGCAGTGGGTGACAAGTTTGAAACAGAAATTGCAAAAGATCGCGCTTCAGATGCGCAGTATCGCTAATTAACCTAACGGCGTAATATAATGGCTTTTGAACTGATTATATTTTATATTTTTTCTGCGATTTTGGTGGGCTCCGCACTTGCGGTTGTTATCGTCCGAAATCCAGTCTACGCCGCACTTTTTCTGGTGCTTGCGTTCTTCACCTGTGCGGGCATCTGGTTACTGCTCGAAGCAGAATTTCTAGCGATCACGTTAGTGCTGGTTTATGTCGGGGCTGTGATGGTGCTGTTCCTATTTGTGGTCATGATGCTCGATATTAATTTGGCACCATTAAAAGAAGGGTTTATAAAATTTCTGCCGGTGGGTATCGCGGTCGGGGTGATTATATTGATCCAGATGGCAATGATTCTTGGCCCGGAAAATTTCGGGCTGGAAAAATTTGCGATGCCTGAGGGGCAGGGAGAGGGTTACAGCAATACCAAGGCGCTTGGACTTATCTTATATACCACCTATGTTTATCCCTTTGAGATTGCAGCGGTGATACTGCTGGTCGCCATTATTGCGGCTATTACACTCACATTGCGTAAGCGGCCTGAAGTCAAAACACAAAACGTTGCTGAGCAGGTGAAGGTTCGCCGCGATGATCGCGTGCGCCTGGTTAAGAATATGTCGGCAACAAAAAAAGATGAGGTACAGCCATGATTACGTTGTCTCACTTCCTCATTTTGGGGGCAGTACTGTTTTGCATCAGCATGGCAGGTATTTTTATAAACCGTAAAAATATTATTATTCTATTAATGGCAATTGAGCTAATGCTGCTGGCAGTCAATATTAATTTTGTCGCATTTTCCTATTACCTCAATGATCTTGCCGGCCAGGTTTTTGTCTTTTTCATCTTAACCGTTGCAGCGGCCGAGGCAGCGATTGGGCTTGCAATCCTTATCGTGCTGTTCCGTAACAAACGCACTATCAATGTTGACAGCCTTGACTCTCTGAAGGGATAGCGATGACAGATTCTATGCATAATGTTTATCTCGCCATCGTATTAGCTCCCCTGATAGGCGCTATTATTGCGGGTCTGTTTGGAAAGCAGGTTGGACGAGCTGGTGCGCATTGGGTGACCAATATTGGTGTGGCGATTGCCTTTTTTCTCTCGGTGGTTGTTTTTAAACACATCATAATTGATGGCGCTGAGAGCTATAACGCGTCGGTTTACACCTGGTTGATTAGTGACGGTATCAAATTTGAAATTGGTTTTCTGGTTGATGAGCTAACCGCGATGATGATGGTTGTTGTTACCTTTGTATCGTTGATGGTGCATATCTATACCATTGGTTATATGAAGGATGACCCGGGTTATCAGCGCTTCTTCAGCTACATCTCTCTTTTCACCTTCTCGATGTTGATGTTAGTGATGGCAAACAACTTCATGCAGCTATTCTTCGGTTGGGAGGCTGTTGGTCTGGTTTCATATTTGTTGATCGGTTTTTGGTATAAAAAAGAGACGGCAATTTACGCAAACTTGAAAGCCTTTTTGGTAAACCGCGTGGGGGACTTTGGTTTCTTATTGGGTATCGCGGCGGTACTGATGTACTTCAACAGCCTTGATTATGCCGAGGTGTTTGAAGCGGCCCCGATGATGGCTGATCTGTCAATCCAGGTGATACCCGGCCTTGATTGGTCGTTGATGACAGTGATCTGTATTTTGTTATTTATCGGTGCTATGGGTAAGTCTGCACAGGTTCCACTCCACGTGTGGCTGCCGGACTCCATGGAAGGCCCAACACCCATTTCGGCTCTAATCCATGCAGCAACCATGGTCACCGCCGGTATTTACATGGTAGCGCGTATGTCGCCACTCTATGAGTTGTCAACCACTGCCCTGAGCTTCATTCTGGTTATCGGTGCAATAACCGCGCTCTCGATGGGTTTTCTCGGTATTATTCAAAACGATATCAAGCGGGTTATTGCTTACTCTACGCTCTCTCAATTAGGTTATATGACAGTTGCTTTAGGAGCGTCAGCTTACGCTGCGGGCGTGTTCCACCTAATGACCCACGCCTTTTTTAAGGCACTACTATTCCTGGCGGCAGGTTCAGTTATTATCGCCATGCACCATGAACAAGATATTCGCAAAATGGGTGGCTTGAAAAAATACATGCCAATTACCTATTGGACCATGTTGATCGGTTCACTAGCGCTGATTGGTTTTCCATTCATGTCAGGCTTCTTCTCCAAAGATGCGATTATTGAAGCGGTGCGTCACTCTGAAACCGCCGGTGCTGGTTTTGCCTATGTCTGTATATTGATTGGTGTGTTTGTGACCGCATTCTACAGCTTCCGCATGTTCTTCCTGGTCTTCCACGGTAAAGAGCGAATGGATAGTCATACCAAAGAACATTTGCATGAATCGCCAAAAGTAGTGACGCTGCCGCTGATTGTGCTTGCGGTACCGTCGGTTATCGCGGGTGGTTACTTCATTGAGCCGATGTTATTTGGTGATTTCTTTGGTGGGTCAATCCATGTTTCTCCTGATAACGATACGCTGGGCATTGTCGGTGAGTACTACACCAGTATGGTCGGTTTTGTTGCTCACGCCTTTGCCGGGCCAGCTATTTATCTCGCGGCAGCGGGTGTCGGTACCGCTTGGTTCTTCTATATGAAGCGTCGTGATATACCCGGAAAAATCCAGAAAACGTTTAAACCGATTAATACGATTCTTGAGAAAAACTATGGCTTTGACCACTTTAATGAAGTATTTTTTGCCGGTGGTTCGCGTATGCTCGGTCGCTTCTTCTGGAAAGTGGGTGATGTCATGGTGATCGATGGCATCATGGTTAACGGTACTGCGAATGCGGTGGGTTGGATTGCCGCAAAGATTCGCGGTATTCAAACAGGCTATCTCTATCATTATGCATTTTCGATGATTATTGGTCTGTTGTTGTTGCTGAGCTGGATTTTGCTCAAGTAATCAAATAATAAAAAAGGTTATGATTTAAATGTCAGATTTGCCACTACTCAGTCTGGTTATTTGGGTGCCGATTGTCGGAGCCATGCTCGTACTTGCCTGTCAGTCGGAGGAGAAAGCACCACTTGCGCGAATGTTAGCGCTTGCCGTTTCTGTGGTGACATTTCTTATTTCGATACTGTTATACACCGGCTTTGATTTAACAACACACGAGATGCAGTTTGTTGAGCAGATCTCCTGGATTCCTGCATTCAACGTTTTTTACCATCTGGGTGTTGATGGTATCTCGATGCCGTTGATCATTCTAACCACCTTCTCTACGGTTTTGGTTGTATTGGCCGGATGGCAGGTGATAAAGCATAAGCCTGCCCTTTACATGGCTTCATTTTTGATCATGATGGGCTTTATGAATGGCGTATTTGCTTCACTTGATGCGGTTCTGTTCTATGTGTTCTGGGAAGCCCTGCTAATTCCAATGTTTTTGGTTATCGGTATTTGGGGTGGTCCACGCCGGGTTTACGCAACCATTAAATTCTTCTTATATACATTTTTTGGCTCGGTATTCATGTTGATCGCCTTGATCTATATGTATATGGAGTCCGGCAGTTTTGGCATTCTCGATATGCAGGATATGCCGCTGGGTATGACTGCACAGACCTGGATTTTCCTGGCCTTCTTGATTGCATTTGCAGTAAAAGTACCGATGTGGCCTGTACACACCTGGTTACCTGATGCGCACGTGGAAGCACCAACAGGTGGTTCGGTTATTCTGGCGGCTATTATGCTCAAGCTGGGTACCTACGGCTTCTTACGATTTAGTTTGCCGATTACCCCTGATGCGAGTGCTGACTTAGCATGGCTTGTGATCACTCTATCGCTAATCGGTATTGTCTATATCGGCTTTGTTGCGCTGGCGCAGTCTGATATGAAGAAACTGGTAGCGTACTCCTCGATATCTCATATGGGTTTTGTGACACTTGGCTTCTTTATCCCGTTTCTGATTTTCACAAATACCGGCAGTCTCTCTGGGGCAGCTATGGGTCTGGAGGGAGCGATGGTTCAAATGATCTCCCATGGTTTTGTTTCAGGTGCGATGTTCTTATGTATTGGTGTGCTGTACGACCGGATGCATAGTCGAGAAATTAGCTCCTATGGCGGTGTGGCAGAAAAAATGCCGTGGTTTGCAGCATTTGCGGTTTTATTCGCAATGGCAAATGCGGGCCTGCCAGGTACCTCCGGCTTTGTCGGTGAGTTTATGGTTATTCTCGCTGCATTTAAAGCTAACTTCTGGATCGCATTCTTGGCGGCAACAACATTAATTATCGGTGCAGCTTATACATTGTGGATGGTGAAACGAGTTATCTTTGGTGAGGTGACAAACGAAGGTGTTGAAAAGCTTGAAGATCTCAATAAACGTGAGTTCTTTATATTGGCGGTTCTCGCTGTTGCTGTGTTGGTACTGGGTTTGTGGCCAGCACCATTACTGGAAGTGATGCACCCAACCGTAGATAACCTGATTCATCAGATCAGTAGTTCTAAACTATAACAAGATTGAGTAATAGAGTATGAACTTTGAAGTGCCGAATTTTACGCCTGCAATACCAGAGATATTCGTTCTCTCCATGGCGTGCATTATCCTGCTGATAGACCTGTTTATTACAGATAAGGCTCGGATATTGACCTACATCTTGTCGCTTGCCACGTTGGCGGTGGCCGCAGTCTTGACAATCACACTGCACACGCCAGAAGCTGTTTATACCTTTAGTGGCACCTATGTGGCAGATCCCATGTCGAGTCTACTGAAGGTATTTATTTACCTGACGGCGGCGGGTGTGATGATCTACTCACGTGACTACCTGCTTCAGCGTGACCTGTTTAAGGGTGAGTTTTACGTTCTTTCGTTATTTGCGGTTCTTGGCATGATGATTATGGTCTCTGCCCATAATTTTATTACTATCTACCTGGGGCTGGAACTGCTTTCACTCTGTCTTTACGCCATGGTTGCACTCAATCGCGATTCTGAAGTATCGACAGAAGCGGCGATGAAGTACTTCATCCTCGGTGCATTGGCGTCCGGTCTGCTCTTGTATGGCATGTCGATGCTCTATGGTATGACGGGATCATTGGATATCGCCATTGTTGGTGAAAAAATAATGGCCGCTGATCACAATAATATTGTCCTGATCTTCGGCCTAGTATTTGTGATTATTGGCCTTGCATTCAAGCTGGGGGCGGTACCATTTCATATGTGGATTCCCGATGTTTACCATGGCGCACCAACGCCGGTAACACTATTTATTGGTACGGCACCAAAAATTGCCGCATTTGCGATGGTGATGAGGCTGCTAGTTGAGGGTCTGCAGGGCCTGCATGTACAGTGGCAGGATATGTTGATCATCCTGGCCATTTTGTCGATGGGAATTGGTAATATCATTGCGATTGCTCAATGTAATATCAAGCGGATGCTCGCTTATTCAACAATTTCTCACGTTGGCTTCATACTGCTTGGTATTATGTCGGGCACCACGTTTGGTTACTCTGCCGCGATGTTCTACGTTATCTCCTACGCGATTATGGCACTTGGTGGGTTTGGCATGATTATTCTCCTTAGTCGCCAGGGTTTTGAAGCGGACAAGATTGATGACTTCAAAGGCTTGAATGATCGAAGCCCATGGTTTGCATTTATGATGATGATCCTGATGTTTTCCATGGCGGGTGTTCCTCCAACACTGGGTTTTTATGCGAAATTGGCAGTGCTTGAGGCGGTTGTTAATACCGGCTTTATCTGGCTTGCAGTACTGGCGGTTATTTTCTCCATCATTGGGGCGTTTTACTACCTTCGCGTGATTAAGGTGATGTATTTCGATAAAGCGGAAGATCACCATCCAATCACGGCTGGCAGTGATATGAAAATTGTACTCAGCCTCAATTCACTGGCGGTATTGGCACTCGGTATCTTTCCGGCGGGCCTGATGGCGCTGTGTATGACTGCGCTCTAATTCGATCAAACCAAGTGGCATTATGCGAGGGGCTGCTTAGTCTGAATTGACTGAGGTGTATTGTTCGTGGTTTTTTAAAAGACGGGCTTGCTTAGCGTGAATGAATATGGTCTACTGCACCACCGGTTGCGGAGGGCAGGCAGGTGTGGCCCGAAGTGCAATTAGCATGGCCGCCTTTATGCTAGGCTTGGTAATAATAGTCTCGCAATGGTGTAGTGTTTTTTAGCGCAGTTAATTTAAAAAGCGAAAGTGGCGGAATTGGTAGACGCGCTGGATTTAGGTTCCAGTGGGGCAACCTGTGAGAGTTCGAGTCTCTCCTTTCGCACCATATATCGAAAGAAAGAGCTCTTTATGAGCTCTTTTTTTACGTTTAAAGTGATGAGTTTTTCTTTAGGAGTTTCTTATGCAAGTTTCGGTTGAAACAACTTCGGTTCTTGAGCGCCGAATGACGGTTGAAGTATCTGAGGATCGTATCAATTCTGAGGTGAACAGCCGCTTGAACTCTATTGCACGCACGGCTCGCTTAGATGGTTTCCGTGCGGGAAAAGTACCTTTCAGCATAATCAAAAAACGTCATCATGGCCAGGTTTTACAGGAGGTTGTTGGCGAGGTTATTCAAAGCACATTCTACGAAGCGATTGCGAATGAAAAGCTTCAACCCGTTGGTGCTCCATCAATTGATCCTCAGCCAATGGGGGAGAGTGGTGCTCTTTCATACACTGCGGTGTTTGAGGTTTATCCTGAGTTGACGCTTGCTTCAATGGATGAGATCACTATTAATAAACCAGTTGCTGAAATTACGCCTGCTGATGTTGATGCGATGATTGATAAAGTGCGCAGTCAGAAGGTGGCGTGGCAAACAGCTG
>Ga0256834_1000574_pt1 | contig 26273 bp, 21 predicted proteins | sample 4281140metaG_FD_190536 | JGI IMG/M metagenome (GOLD analysis project Ga0256834, IMG submission 190536) | Hydrothermal vent microbial communities from East Pacific Rise, Pacific Ocean - 4281-140 | ecosystem: Environmental > Aquatic > Marine > Hydrothermal vents | place: Pacific Ocean: East...
CCACTATGCCTCGTCAGCTTATTGAGCAAAGATGTTCTTACCAAAAGCGTTTGTGTGTCGATCCAAGCATTTCCACCTGCCCAACCTTTTACTGTCGGCGGGTCAAATAAGTCTTGTCCCAATAGTTTTGATATATGCACTAGCTCAGTGTCTGGCAATTTAGGAAATGGCAAGGCACGCAATGTACCTACGACTAAATCAACGGGTGATTTTATGAGTGTGCCACGGTATTTATATGACCAAAAAGCATCACTGTTTAAAACTTCAGATAATAATGTTTTGATATTGTAGCCAGACTTTCTAAAAACAGCTCCCCAATTACGAATAATATTAGGATTAGGGCGTGAGTCGCTAATGAACTCTTTCCAGAACTTTTCAGCGATATTTTCGGCTGTGCGTGGTTTTTCTAAAATAATATTGATGATCTGATCACCAGAAAAAGAGCCTGACCGCCCCATAAAAGTGACACGTCGATTATCATGTTGCGAAGCATTGTAAACAAATGTTCCACGATTACGGTCAACCCCCCAACCTGTAAAAGCGATTGCGGCGGCTTTTATATCTGATTCGTTGTAATGGCCACGCCCTAATGTAAATAGCTCTAATAGCTCACGCGCAAAGTTTTCATTAGGGCTGCCTTTCACATTCATCGAGCCATCTAAATAGATCAACATGGCTGGGTCACGTGCTGCTTTATGCAAAAGCTTACGGAAATTACCCATTGCATTTTCACGCAATAACTTATTCTGTAGATACATTAATTTAGGTTGCATGACCTTTTCGAGCGAAGAGGTGAAGTGATTGTGCCAGAACAACGTCATGTGTTCGTTAACGGGTGTTTCGGTATGAAGTAGATGTAGCATCCACCAGCTTTTAAGTTTATCACCTTCGCGCATCATCATTTTGCGCGCACGAGACTTGCCCGCACCACTTTGTTGACTCATGCGGTTTACTATAGCCCATGGTGTTAACCGAGGTGCTGGAGGTGTTTTGATTACACCCGATTTTAGTAATATTTTTACAGCTTCTGCACGGCTTTTACCTTGCAGTGCCTTAACGCCCCCCCACTGTTGTCCCAGTGCAGTTCGCGCTACGAGATGCCGTGTATCTGAAAAACTCAGCCTTCCCATTCATTCATCCTTTAGTAATCCCACGACCATACTTATAACTCTCGTATGTTCTTATTATTTATTGTTATGTATTTTTTAGTTCTGCAACGAACTATACGCCAACCATAATGAAGATAGTCTGAATAAACACTAAATATCTCAAGGTGAGAAAGGAAGTTAGTTGTGTTTAAAAAATACACAGTATACGCCCAACATTGATGGAATCAAATATGAATAGTGATACTAGTAGAAGCGAAATTGATGCACTAGAAAAGGTGCTAAGCGATTTTAAAACCCAATGGGAAAATTCACAAACTCAGCGTGCCGAAAAATGGCGACTAAGGTTTTTTATTAGTTTTATTATTACACTTGCTTTAACATTTTATTCCACTGCATTTTGGTGGCTTGGCATCATAGTCATTACCTATTTTGCCGGATCTTTGTTTACCATGTTAAAACAAAATGCAAGAACTAATGACCAAATCGTAGAGCACCAACAACAGCTTAGACTTGTACGCTTATTACGAAAATTTCAAGCATCACCTTACTCAGAAGAATAAAGTAAAGTTACTCTAATCTTTTGAATAAGGCTTTTTACTAAAGCAAACCACACTTATGTGCATTTTGTACTGCTGCAGTACGGTTATGCACATTTAGCTCTCTAAATATTTGATGCAAGTGTGCTTTGACCGTATTGGCCGAAATACTCAACTCATGAGCAATCTGCTTGTTTAACATACCTTGTGATAATAAGTACAGAATCTCATGCTGACGTGCTGTTATGGTGGCAACACTCTCACCTTCCATACTTACCACCATTTGATTCACTTCTTGTTGAGGTGGGTAACACTCGCTTTCTATGACTGTTTTGATCGCACTGAGTAAAACAGAACTTTCACTCGCTTTTGAAACAAAACCAGATGCGCCTTTTTGTATTGCCATCGTTGCGGCTGAAGGCGAGTCTGTTGCAGAAACAATCAAAATTGGGGTCCAAATATTTAGGTCTTGAAATTCTTTTATCAGTGTAAAACCATTTACACCTGCTAAATTGAGATCCAATAAAATTAAATCAGGCTCACCTTTTTCAGAAACAACCTTTAAAGCTGCTTCAAAATTTTCAGCATAGAGTGTCTCTATACCTTCTTTGTATGAACTTAAAAGAAACCTCATACCTTCTGCGAATAAGATATGGTCATCAATAATTAATATTTTCATTTGCGCCTCTCCATGCGACTTCCCACCCTTAATTGCTCTAACGAAGCTTTATTAAGAACACTCCATTTCGTAGTTTGGATGGTGTAAGGTTTTGACATGAAAGATTCCTGACCTTCATTAGGGGAATCAAAACCTCGTTGTTACATTATTTATACGCTTATTATTTTTTACTTCTGTGATGAACGTCACAAAACCAAAAATAAACAATTTCCTTATTATAAAGCTATTATTATCAATACAAATACCGCAACACTACTGTTAATAATAGTATATTTCTTAAGTTTTGCAATAATACCAAAGCGACAGATGGTGTAATTCATGTTACTGATTCGTATATGGGGCCAAATCGCACACATTTACTGGTTTTTCATATGATTAGCAACACTTGCTAAGGCCTCACTTAGTTGTTTTCGCAAGGGTTCTTCTGTTTGCTCATCTAGGGCTTGATTCATACACAACATCCATTGATCCTTCTCAAGCTCACCAATTGCAAAAGGCAAGTGCCTTCGACGTAACATAGGGTGTCCGTACTTTTCCACATATAGTTGCGGACCACCTAACCACCCACTTAAAAATAAAAAGAGTTTTTCTCTTGATACACGTAAACTTTTCGCGTGCATTTTTCTCAATATCCCCACTTCTTTTTTTTCATCCATTAGATCGTAAAAACGATCAACTAATTTTTGTACCGCTACCTCACCTCCTAGCTGCTCATAAGGCGTTTGATTTTCACTCATATCATTCTCACTCTTGTCAGTTTAATAGCTTATATTAGCATTTCTATATATAGCAATGAATAAAGGTGTCAATTCACCAATTCACCTAGTATAATCCGCGCGCAACTAATATCGCACTGCGATATATCAAAAACTAATTCAGTAATGAAACTGAGTAAATTGAGTACAAAATCGTGATTGAAAATTTAAGAAATATTGCCATCATCGCCCACGTTGACCACGGCAAAACTACCCTCGTTGATAAACTACTAGAGCAATCTGGCACATTAGGAGACCGCGCTGATGTAACTGAGCGTATGATGGACTCTAACGAAATCGAACAAGAACGTGGCATCACGATCTTAGCAAAAAACACGGCAATCACGTGGGGCGATTACCGCATCAATATCGTTGACACACCAGGTCACGCAGACTTTGGTGGAGAGGTTGAGCGCGTACTTTCAATGGTTGATTCAGTTTTATTACTGGTTGATGCAGTTGATGGCCCAATGCCTCAAACTCGCTTCGTAACTTCAAAAGCATTTGCGATGGGATTCACTCCTATTGTTGTTATCAATAAAATTGATCGTCCTGGCGCGCGTCCTGATTGGGCTTTAGACCAGACATTTGAATTATTCGATCGCCTTGGCGCTACTGATGAGCAACTAGATTTTCCTGTTGTATATGCATCAGCAATCAATGGTTACGCAGGATTGGAAATGGAAGTTAACGAAGGCACCATGGAGCCGTTACTCCAATCGATTGTTGATAATGTAAATCATCCTGATGTTGACCCAGATGCACCTTTCCAGATGCAGATCAGTCAGCTTGACTACAACTCATACACCGGTCTAATCGGTATTGGTCGTATCAAAAAGGGTAAAATCAAAAAGAACTCTGTTGTAAAAGTTATTGGTGATGATGGCAAGATCCGTAGTGGTCGTGTTTTACAACCAATGGGCTTCCACGGTCTTGATCGTATTGATGTTGATACAGCTCAAGCTGGTGACATCATCGCATTTACAGGCATGGATAAACTTCATATTTCAGACACGCTTTGTGACCCTGATCATGTTGAAGCATTACCACCAATGACGGTTGATGAGCCTACCGTTAGCATGACATTCCAAGTAAACAACTCACCGTTTGCAGGTAAAGAAGGTAAATACGTTACTTCACGTAATATTCAAGAACGTCTTGATGAAGAACTATTGCACAACGTAGCATTACGCGTTGAACAAGGTGATGACGTTGATAAGTTTAAAGTTTCAGGCCGTGGTGAATTACACCTTGGTATCTTAATTGAGAATATGCGTCGTGAAGGTTTCGAAGTTGCTGTTTCTCGTCCTGAAGTTGTTATCAAAGGCGAAGGCGATAATCGTGAAGAGCCTTATGAGAACCTTACCATTGATGTTGAAGTTGATCATCAAGGTAGCATCATGGAGAAAATGGGTGATCGAAAAGGCCAAATGCAAAACATGGAGCCAGATGGAAAAGGCCGTGTACGTTTAGAATATGTTATCCCATCTCGTGGCTTAATCGGTTTTCAAACTGAATTTATGACACTGACTTCAGGCACAGGTTTGATCTATCACTCATTTGATCATTACGGTCCTTTACTAAAAGAGAACATCGGACAGCGTAGCAACGGTGTATTAGTTTCTAACTCAACGGGTAAAGCCCTAGCATTTGCTATCTTCAACCTTCAAGAGCGTGGCAAGATGTTCATCGAACATGCGCAAGACGTTTACGAAGGTCAAGTTATTGGTATTCATATCCGTGATAATGATTTAGTGGTTAACCCGCTTAAAGCTAAGCAGTTAAACAATATCCGTGCGGCTGGTACTGATGAAAACTTGATTTTAACCAAGCCAATCAAATTTACACTTGAGCAAGCGCTTGAGTTTATTGATGATGATGAGCTAGTAGAAATCACGCCAGAAAGCATTCGTATTCGTAAGAAAGTATTGGGAGAAAGCGCACGTAAGACGGCTTCTCGTCAATCGAAAGGCTCGTAACACTTATAATATTACTTAGTGAAGGCGTTCTACCTGAATATATTGGGTAGAACGCCTTTTTTTATGTTTTTTTATAAGTCCCCCCCTCTTTTTATGCATTTTATGCACCCTACGGGTAGTCGTCGCTACGCTCCAACATGGTCTCGCATACGCTCGGTTCGATGATTTGTGCGAGAAAAACCTATAAATACAACACAAATCATCGAAAAAAGGGGGAGGTGACTATAATAGATCGCTTAAAATACAACCAAAATCATCATTTTGACGGCTATTAACAAGGTTTTTTATATTACGAGAAGCCCTCTTTCTAAAAATACCAGAGAATAGAGTTTTCTCACATATAGCCCAGCAAGAAACCCAAGCCAATCAGTGCAATCACGCCACCAGAAGCCCTCACGACCATCGTACCCCATGCCCAACGCGTTAATTCACCAATTGCTATACCTGCAAGGTGCAGTAAACCTGTTGCTGTCACAAAACCAATGCTGAAAACCAGTGGATTCGCTGAGTTAGGTAGCTCTGTACCATGTGCATGCCCATGAAAAATGGCAAATGCACCAACAATAATTGCCGCTATCCAAATAGGTGGCCGAGCCATGAACAATACAGCCAAACCAATCACGATGCCTGAAAGTGCAATACCCGTTTCAATATAAGGAATATCAACACCAGCAACACCCAGTGCGCCACCAAATGCCATTACTAATGGAAATACGATAGGTAATATCCAAATGGCAGGTTTACCTAAAAATGCCCCCCACAACCCGACCGCGACCATTGCGACAACATGATCTAATCCCAATATGGGATGCATAAACCCACTAGCAAACCCTCCTTGCAATGAAGCAACATCGGTATGAGCATACAAGGGGGAAAACCAAAAAATGGCAATGAATAATAAAAAAGTTTGCTGGGGTAATTTCATGCACGCACGGTAAGAAAATTTACTTATAGTGTCAAGCAATCGGGTAGAATAAGCCCACATTTTTTTGAGAGTTTTATTTTGTCGTGGTTTACTCAAACATGGTTCCAGCAGGGGCTATTACACTCATTACAAACGCCTTCTCATATTTTGCTAGTCTTAGGGTTAGCATTTTTACTAGGACAGCAAGGTCAGTTAAAAGTCTCTTTACTTAGCGTTTTTTCTGTAATTGCAGGGTTTTTATTAAATCACTATGCTTTATTAATAAATTGGAATACTGAACTTATTCTATTAACCCTTGCCCTAATTTGCGGGCTATTATTAGTTTTACGCCTAAAATTACCCTTGTTGATTATCTTGAGTTTACTCATTTTTAGCGGGATAGTTTTAGGTTTAAATTCCAACCCCATTATAATTCCAGGGCTTGGCTCAAACAGTATTTATAGTTGGCGGCTAGGTGCAGCAATTACTCTTATTTTGAGTATTGTTGTATTAACTTTACCAGCCTACTATTTAGACCGTTATTGGAATGGCATAATTTTACGAGTTGCTGGTTCATGGATAGCCACCAGCACCCTCTTTGTTTTAACTTTGATGATAGCAGGACGATGATTACAAACATGAAGAAGTCACTACTTTTAAACACCTTATTATTAACTGTAGCATTTATTACTACACAAGCATTTTCTCATTCATACCACTATGAAATGCAAGTAAGTAGTAACCTAAAAACGAATGATAAAAAACAATTAGAAGCACTTAATGTTACTTTTCTCTATGATGGAGAAGTCAGTAAAGTCATGCTTCAAGATGAAAAAAATCTTGGTAAGCTAGGTAAAACACTGATTAAAGACTTAGGTAAACTCGGTTACTTTACTCAAATAAAATTAAATGGGGCAGTACTTGACACACAAAAAGCCAGCAAAATAGAACTCAATAAAATCACATCCAAAGGAGAAGGCGGCGATTTTGATGTTTTACAACTCAACTTTACATTAGTACTCAAATCACCTGCGACTCTTACTCCTAACAGTGAAATTGCTTTTTTTCATGAAGACCCAACGGCTGCGGCTATTTTGTACTACGAAAATGCCGAGCATATTGTTATAGATAATAATTTAAAAAACAGTTGTAAAGTAAGCGTGAAAGAAAAAGAAAAATTTGAGGAAGGTGAGTTCCCTCAAATTATTCGTGTGATCTGTAAGGCTTAGAATATTTCAATGAGACCTATAATTTGCTATAACTACCCAATAAAATCCTTTGCCCTTTTCGTTTTATTGAGCAGTATTACAGGCTGTTCAACTAACAAGGTTACTACAAAAAATGATACACAAGAGAGTGTTCACCGCTCTATCTCTGCACTCAATCTCAAAGCAGTACAAACGCTGGCAGACATAACACCTCAACTCGCCAAACATCGTGTTGTTTTTGTGGGAGAACAGCATGACCAATATAGTGATCACCTAAACCAACTGTCCATTATCAAGAGTTTACATAAGCATTGGGGTAAAGACACCCGCATCGGCTTAGAGATGATTCAGCAACCTTACCAATTTTTTCTTGATAATTACATCGCAGGAAACATTAGCGAGCGTGAAATGTTACAAGGCGTAGAGTGGTATGAACGCTGGCGATACGATTTTCGCCTATATCGCCCTATTTTTACTTATGCCAAAGCGAATAAGATTCCTTTAATTGCTTTAAATATTCCAAAAGAACTCACAAGAAAAATCACCAAAGTTGGCATTAAAGGTCTTAATAAAAAAGAACGCCAACTACTCCCCGCTATAATTGACCGCTCTGATACGGCTTATTTAAAGCGTGTAACAAAGGTATTTGGCAAACATTCACGCACAAGTAGCAAAGGCGTTGAAAAATTTATTGATGCACAATTAGCATGGGATGAAGGCATGGCATTTTCTGCTTCAAAGTATCTCAAGCAAAATCCCACAACACGCATGGTAATTTTAGCGGGTGGTGGACACGTGATAAACCGTAGCGGAATACCGAATAGATTAGATCGAAAGATTCATTCAAAATCTGCCGTTGTACTTAATAATATTCATGATATACCTTCATCTAAACAAGGAGATTATCTACTCTTCTCCCCTGAGGTAAAACTACCTCCTGTAGGGCTTATAGGTATTACAATGACTGATAGCAAAAACGGCGTTTTGGTTAAGTCTGTTTCAGTTCATGGCTCTGCATTAAAGGCGGGGATTTTAAAAGGAGATATAATTATTGAAATTGATGGACAAAAGATCGAATCTTCAAGCGATATAAAACTATGGTGCCTAGATAAAAAGCCTAATATTATTGCAGAGCTAAAGCTACGAAGAAAAAACAAAATACTATTTAAGAAGTTAAAACTAACAGCTAAAAAAACCGCTAATAACTTAAAAAAACATTAAGGAGAGACTGATTAAGTTATCACTCGTTACTAGCCACTTCACGAGATAAATAAACACGCGGATTAGCAGTCTTGCCATTAAATGCAATCTCAAGATGCAGGTGTGGCCCTGTCGAGCGTCCTGTATTGCCAACTTGGGCAATGACATCCGTTGTTTTAACCAACTGCCCTTTTTTTACTAATGATTTTTTCAAATGACTATAACGAGAAACAACCGTACTGCTGTGTTGAATCTCAACTACATTGCCAAAGCCTGCTTTTCTACCAGAGAATACAACCTTTCCCTCACCCACAGGGTAGATGCTAGTACCTTTTTTTGCCGCAATATCAAGACCACGATGCATTTTGCTTTTGCCTGTAAATGGGTCTTTTCTCATTCCATAGCGTGAAGTGATGTAGCCTGTTTTCACAGGAAAGTTATTAATATAAATTACTTTAGGACTACGCTCCGTAAGAGATTCTTTGAGAGCATCTTCAAACTGTAAAACTACTTCTTCTGTTAGTTCTCTTTGTTCTACCTGAGTTTGAACAGTCAAAGATATAAAGCCAAAAACAAATAAACCAAACGCTGCTGTAATTGCGTATTGCGATGTTTTCTTAAATATTAAGTGAAGCATAATGCATCAGCTCAGTGCCAAAGGGGATCGGCATATTACGATATACTAATATAGAAGTCTAGTTATTGCGTATCCTCTCCAATTGTCTTAAGCCCACTTACGTACATCCGCCTGTTCCCATTCTTTTTTCCAACTAGCTGGAATATCCTGATTCTTTAACAAGCACCCTTCATCTATAGCCTCGTAAATATCACTATAATTTTTAACTTCAACACCATTTATACGTCGATTGATATGCCATGGCTTTATATCTTCCGTGCTTTCTAGTCCAGCAACTTCTAACAGTTCAACTAAGTGATGAATCATCGAACGATGATATTTTGCAACTCGCTCACCTTTATCAGTTACATCCAAAGCTTGATAACGCTTAGGGTTTTGAGTGGCTATACCCGTCGGACATTCATCAGTATTACAATGGCGTGATTGGATACAGCCAAGCGCAAACATCATCCCCCGTGCAGAATTAATAGTATCTGCGCCTAAGGCAATAATCCGCATCATATGAAATGCAGATATTATTTTACCTGCGGCAATAATCCTTACCTTATCTCGTACACCTGACCCTATCAGTGCATTATTCACAAAAGTCACCGCATCCCATAAAGGTGTGCCTACTGAATTTGTTAACTCAACAGGTGCCGCACCTGTCCCTCCCTCGGCACCATCAACGGTAATAAAATCTGGGGTAATACCTGTTTCAATCATTGCCTTGCAGATTGCCATAAACTCAAATTTATAACCAATGCACAACTTGAAACCTACAGGTTTCCCACCCGATAAATCACGCAACTGCTTCACGAACTCCAACAAACCCTTAGGTGTAGAAAAAGCGGTGTGAGCAGGTGGCGATATAACATCTTTTCCAACCTCTACACCTCGAATATCTGCTATCTCTTGTGTAACTTTTGCTCCCGGTAAAATCCCACCATGCCCTGGTTTAGCACCTTGAGATAACTTTATTTCTATCATTTTTACAGAGTCAATCGCAGAGTTTTTAATAAACTTTTCTTCGCTAAACCCCCCTTCTTTCGAGCGACAACCAAAATACCCTGTTCCAATTTGCCAAATCAAATCACCACCATGCTCTAGGTGAAATGGGCTCAAACCACCTTCACCCGTGTTATGAGCAAAACCATCCAATTTTGCCCCCTTATTCAATGCCATAATTGCTGTCTTACTAAGTGCTCCATAGCTCATAGCTGAAATATTTAAAGGTGATGCAGCATAGGGTTGTTTGCAGTTAGCCCCACCGAAGATAATACGTGGATCTTTATCGTGAATTTCTGTTGGCGCAAGCGAATGATTAGTCCATTCCGCACCTGAACGATATACATCAAATACTGTTCCAAAAGGGCGAGTATCACGCGCACCTTTTGCGCGCTGATAAACCAGAGTTCTAAACTCTCGGCTAATGGGTTTTCCGTTAGTATCGCTCTCTATAAAATATTGTTGAATCTCTGGACGGATATATTCTAATAAATAGCGAAAATGTCCAATAACAGGATAAAGCCTCAGCAATGTTTTTTTACGCTGATTTAAATCGTTATAACCAATCATAATTATTGGCAGAAGAATGAAGAATAACCACAAAATAGGAGTCCACAAAGCCGATAACAATAAAACTAGAACAGGTAATAAAATAGATAGAATAATAAAGCTACGTTTAACTGACATTTCAACTTCCTTCGGGTTATCTTAAATAGACCTTGTTTCTTTGAATTCTAGTACGTTAATTTAAACCTGCTAGATGTTTCTTCTTTAGGAGAGCCTGATTAAGTTGATTATAATTTAGCGCAGAAAAAACTGTCGCTATTTTTCACGAAGTGAGTCGTAATAGTCACTCTATTGCGCCGATTTTCGTGAAAAAGATCGGCAGTTTTAGCAAGCTAAAAATAGTTGGACTTGATCAGGTTTTCCTCAATAAATACCCTTGCTGAAAAATAAACAGTGATTTAGAATTTAAGAAACATATTCACCAAACACATTTGGAAACTCCGATGCCAACTGCCTGCGCTAGACATATTTTAGTAAAAACAAAAGAAGAAGCTGAAAAAATTAAGAAACAATTAGCTAATGGCGCTGACTTTAGTAGCCTTGCAAAGAAATATTCGCAATGTAACTCTGCAAAAAAAGGAGGAGATTTAGGGGAATTTAGCCCCGGGAAAATGTTAAAGGCATTCGATAATATTGTTTTTAAAAAACCAGTGCTAAAAGTGCATGGACCAGTGAAAACCAAGTTTGGATTTCACTTAATAGAGACTATTTATCGTAATTAGTCGCTCTACAGCACAATAAATACTATTTCTAATAATATCACCCCCCCTCTTTTTCGATGTTTTGTATAAGCTTCAGGCGAAATTTCCGTATAAAACAGCGAAAACAAGGGGGGGTGGATAATAAAAAATGAGCTCACAAGCAACTAAAAAGGACTTTTAACCCAAAAACTAGCGACTTTTTATATTTTTATAATCCCTAGTAGCAGAACCTGTATACAACTGACGTGGTCTACCTATTTTAGATTGTGGATCACCCATCATTTCATTCCATTGCGATACCCAACCGACTGTACGACCTACGGCAAACAGTACGGTGAACATGTTGAGCGGAATCCCCATGCCTAAAAAGATAATTCCCGAATAAAAATCAACATTAGGATATAAATTTCGTGACTTAAAGTAGTCATCCTCTAATGCCACGCGCTCTAGCTCCATTGCAGTATCCAGAAGTTTTTGATGTTCAGGGTTTTGACATTTGTTTTGAGCAAGCATTTCATGGCAAATTTCGCGGATGATTTTTGCGCGTGGATCGTGATTTTTATAGACACGATGACCAAACCCCATCAAACGGAAGCGATCACTTTTATCTTTTGCCCTATCAATAAAAGTTGAGAGCGGTTTACCTGATTCATTAATCTCAGTGAGCATTTTAATGACCGCTTCATTCGCCCCACCATGTGCAGGCCCCCAAAGTGATGCAATGCCTGAGGCTATTACAGCAAAAGGATTGGCCTGTGAACTACCTGCCAATCTTACCGTTGAGGTGGATGCATTTTGTTCATGGTCTGCATGAAGAATCAAAATCACATCAAGCGCTTTCGCCAACAAGGGATCAACTTTGTATTCTTCTGTTGGCATAGAAAACATCATATGCAAAAAGTTTTCACTAAAGCTCAATGAGTTATCAGGATATACAAATGGCATCCCCTGCGCATAACGATAACTCCATGCAGCAATCGTTGGCATTTTTGCAATTAAGCGATGTGCGGCAGCAAGACGATCTTCTGGATCATGAATATCTTCATCATCATGATAAAAAGCAGAAAGTGCCGCCACTACACCAACCATAATCGCCATCGGATGTGAATCACGGCGAAAACCGCTGTAAAAACGCAACAGTTGCTCATGCAACATGGTGTGATGTTTTATGGTGTACTCAAACTCTTCCAGCTCTTTTTTGCTCGGTAGTTCGCCATGAAGAAGCAGGTAACAAGTTTCAAGATAGGAGCTTTCTTTGGCAAGTTGTTCAATGGGATAACCACGGTATTCGAGAATACCTTTTTCGCCATCCAAATAGGTTATATCACTCCAACAACTCGCCGTTGCCATAAAGCCAGGGTCATAAGTAAAATAACCTAACTCTTTATAAAGACTGCGTACATCCATCGTCATTGGCCCGCTGGTAGGCTTTAGTAGATCAAGCTCTACCTGTTTTCCTGTGCGGTTATCTATTAACGTTACGCTGTCTTTTTTCATTCTAATTCCTGTTTATGAGACCTATGCATGAGAGAATATTTACCACCCCCATCTTTTTCTCGGTTCTGTATTTATTCAAACTCGATAACTAAATCACCTTGTTCTAATATTTCGCCAACTTCCAAGTGAATTTTCTTAATCACACCATCAAGTGGTGCGGTAATGGTTGATTCCATTTTCATCGCTTCAATAACAAACAGAGGGGAATCTTTTTCAACGTGCTGCCCTTCTTCAACCATGATTGCGGCAAGTCTTCCTAAAATAGGGGTGCCTATTTCATTCTCTTCTATCGCTGTACGATTAATTTTCTTAGTCGATTTAACCGAATCATCTCTTATTGTAATACTCCGCGTTTGACCATTTAGATCAAATGTTACCGTGCGGATTCCACCATCATCAGGCGGTGAGCGATACAACAATCGAATAATAATGACCTTGCCTTTGCCAAGCTCCACCATTACTTCTTCACGCTGTTTTAAGCCATAGAAAAAGGCAGTCGTTGGAATAACCGCAACATTTCCATAATCTTCAAGATGCTGATAGAAATCTTCATAAACCTTGGGATACATCATGTAAGAAAGAAAATCTAAGATACTGCGTGTATCGTCAAACTTCTCTTTAAATTCCGCAAACTCTTTATCAAAATCGATAGGGTCAAGATGATCATTTGGTCGATCAGTAAATGGTTTTTCTTTCTTCAAAACCAGTTTACTTAACTCTTGAGGAAAGCCACCTTCGGTTTGCCCTAAACTACCTTTAAATAAATCAAGTACAGATTCTGGGAAAGCCAATGAGCCACCCTGCTCCATTACCTCTTTTTCGGTCAAACCGTTTGATGTCATAAAGATGGCCATATCGCCAACTACTTTTGATGAGGGCGTGACTTTTACAATATCGCCAAACATTTTATTAACGACAGCATAGTTCTCTTTTACTTTTTCAAACCTGTCCTCTAACCCTAATGCAATAGCTTGTGGACGAAGATTTGAATATTGTCCGCCAGGAATTTCGTGATTATAAACTTCTGCTGTGCCTGCTTTTAAGCCAGATTCAAATGGGTAGTAAATCTCACGAGTATCTTCCCAGTAATTTGCGTATTGATTCAGTGAATCTAAATCAAATTCTTGCTCACGAGGTTGTCCTTGCATCGCCGCTATGAGTGAATTGAGGTTTGGCTGTGACGTTAAACCTGACATCGAACTCATACAGCCATCTACAATATCGACATCTTTTTCTATCGCTTTTAGCAGTGTTGCTGACTGCATAGAAGAAGTATCGTGCGTGTGTAAATGCAGTGGTAAATCAACGGCTTCTTTTAAAGCAGGGATTAATTCTTCTGCAGCATAGGGCTTTAACAAGCCTGCCATATCTTTTAAACAAAGTGTATGTGCGCCAGCATCTTCAAGTTGTTTTGCAAGATCAAGGTAATAGTTGAGGTTGAATTTATTGCTCTTATCTTTATTAAGTACATCACCTGTATAACAAATAGTCGCTTCTGCTAAACCACCTGTTTGTTCGCGTACCACTTGAATGGATTTTCGCATTCCCTCAATCCAGTTAAGTGAATCAAAAATACGGAACACATCGATACCGTTTTTCCATGATTCGATGATAAACTTTTCGATCAAATTATCAGGGTACGCCTTGTAACCTACCGCGTTTGAACCACGAAATAGCATCTGGAACATAATATTGGGAATCGCCTTACGCAAATGCTGTAAACGCTTCCAAGGGCATTCGTGCAAGAAACGCATCGATACATCAAAAGTTGCGCCACCCCATAACTCTAATGAAAATAGTTGTGAATGATTTTTTGCCAGACCTTCGGCAATCTTCATCATATCTTGGGTACGCACACGCGTTGCCAACAAAGATTGATGGGCATCACGCAAGGTTGTATCGGTGTACATGATGTGTTTTTGATCTTTAATCCATTGCACAAAACCGTCTGCACCCAGCTCATCTAACTTATTTTTCGTGCCTTCTGGGTATTCTGCCAAAGCATCAAACGGTGGAATGATAGGTTTACGAAAATCTGATGCGCAACTGCGGTCTGGGTCGATTTTTTTAATATCAGGATTGCCGTTGACGATCACATTAGCTAGGTAACTTAGCGTTTTTGTACCACGATCCAAACGCGTGGGTACATCGTAAAGCTCGGTATGACTTTCTAAAAATGTAACTTTTACTTGGCCAGCTCTAAAGGTTGGGTGATCTAAAACATTTAATAAAAAGCCAACATTGGTTTTAACTCCACGGATTCTAAACTCTCGCAATGCTCGATGAGCGCGCTGAATTGCACCATCGAGTGTACGACCAGAAGCCGATATTTTAACCAGCATCGAATCAAAGAAAGGTGAAACCTTAGCGCCGACATATGCCGCGCCGACATCAAGGCGGATACCAAAACCTCCTGCACTTCTATACGCAATAATCGTACCGAAATCAGGTTTGAAGTTCTGGGTCGGATCTTCTGTAGTGATTCGACATTGCACTGCAAAACCACGAATAGAAACATCATCTTGTGATTTAATATTTATTTCAGGGTCTGATAATTTACAACCGTTTGCGATATGAATCTGGCTTCGTACAATATCAATACCAGTGATTTCTTCGGTAATGGTGTGCTCTACCTGAACGCGTGGATTCACTTCAATAAAGTAAATATTCTCATCGCCATCCACTAAAAATTCAACCGTCCCAGCATTGCTGTAGTCTACGTGACGGGTGATTTTTAAGGCATACTCATAAAGCTTATTACGCGTTTCTTCTTTTAAGGTTGTGCTTGGGGCAACTTCAATTACTTTTTGAAAGCGACGTTGTACCGAGCAATCACGCTCATACAAATGCACTAAATTACCATAGCTATCACCTAATATTTGCACTTCAATATGCTTGGGAGAATCGAGATACTTTTCTAAGAAGACAGTATCATCACCAAAAGCTTTGGCTGCTTCATTACGTGCATCGTTATAGGCTGTGGGTAACTCATCTGCCGAGCGCAAAATACGCATACCACGCCCACCACCACCTGATGCCGCTTTTATCATCAAGGGAAAACCAATTTTTTCCGCTTCTGCCATTGCGATTTCTACCGAATCAAGTGGCTCTTTACTATCTTCGATAACAGGTATACCAGCATCTATCGCATTCTGTTTGGCTTGTACCTTGTCACCTAACTGCTCCATAACCTCGGGGGCTGGGCCAACAAATATAATACCTTCTTCCCGGCAACGGCGTGCAAACTCTACATTTTCAGATAAGAAACCATAACCTGGGTGAATAGCATCTACCTGATTCATCTTCGCGGTCTTGATAATTCCTTCTATATTCAGATAAGGCATTAATGGGTCATCATCAGCACCTATCTGATAGGCCTCATCAGCTTTATAGCGGTGCGGGGAGAAACGATCTTCATGGGTATAAATAGAAACCGTACACAAATTTAACTCTGATGCGGCTCGTAGAATACGAATTGCAATTTCACCTCGGTTAGCAACGAGGAGTTTTTTAATTTCTTTGTTTGTACTTGTTTGCATTAATGTTGTCATAGTGTTCTTATAATTTGGTATGAATTAAGAGTAGAAGAATAAATAGGTTTATAAAAATAAAGTGCTTTAATTATTACTATTAATAAGCTCTCTAAAGTGTAGCTTAGCATCAACTTTAATTCACAAAAAACATCATGAGCTTAATTAATAGTTGGTTAATTATTGATCAACCATTAATATCTACACTCCATCCTATAGTTCTAACCACTCATCACGAGTTGATTAATTATTAAGCTATTTGCTTCTATTATTCCTTTAATAACTTAATTAGCAGAGATACTCTATTTAGATAATCTCTCTCATATAATAAATATTAAAGAAACCACCCATGAAAAAATACATCATCGGAATTGCAGCTTATTATCACGACAGTGCCGCCGCACTTATTTGTGACGGAGAGGTAATTGCAGCTGCTCAAGAAGAGCGTTTCACACGTAAAAAACATGATCCTGCCTTTCCTGAAAATGCAATTAAATACTGTATGAAAGAAGCAGGCATTACACATAAAGATGTAGAGCACATCGTGTTTTATGATAAGCCTTTACTAAAATTTGAACGTCTTCTTGAAACATATCTATCCTATGCTCCAAGTGGTTTTCGTTCATTTCTTACCGCTATCCCCATTTGGCTAAAAGAAAAGCTTTTCCTTAAAAAGACATTAAAGCGAGAGTTTTCATCATTGTTTGGTATTGCTGAAGATGAAATACCTAACCTATTGTTTACAGAGCATCACCAATCTCATGCTGCATCTGCTTTTTATCCTTCACCTTATGAAAAAGCAGCGGTTATGTGCCTTGATGGAGTTGGTGAATGGGCAACAACATCAATGTGGCTGGGTGATGGGAATAAATTAACACCTCAGTGGGAAATTGATTTCCCTCATTCCTTAGGTTTACTTTATTCTGCCTTTACTTATTACACTGGTTTTCGAGTTAATTCCGGTGAATACAAGCTAATGGGCTTAGCTCCTTATGGTGAGCCAAAGTATGTTGACTTAATTCTTGAAAATCTTATAGACCTTAAAGAAGACGGTACTTTTCGTCTAAACATGAAGTACTTCAATTATGCAACGGGTCTAACCATGACCAATAAAAAGTTTGCAGATTTATTTGGTTCACCTGCTCGTGAAGCAGAAAGTGAATTAACTCAAAAAGAAATGGATATTGCTCGTTCAATTCAGTGGGTGACAGAAGAAGTAGTTTTACGCCTTGCTAGAGCCGTCCACAAAGAAACAGGTATGGACTATTTGTGTCTTGCGGGTGGTGTTGCGCTTAATTGCGTATCAAATGGTCGTTTATCACGTGAAGGGCCATTTAAAGAAATTTGGATTCAGCCTGCTGCCGGCGATGCAGGTGGGGCTATCGGTGCTGCATTATCGGTATACCACGAATATCAAGAAAAGCCTCGCGTACTACAAGTGCCTGATGCTACAAAAGGCTCTTATTTAGGACCATCGTTTAGCAATGACCAGATCAAAACCTACCTTGATAAAATTGGCGCAAAATACATTGAGCTAGAAGACGATGCATTGATGCCAAAGCTTGCGGAAGTAATAGAGGATGAAAAAGTAGTTGGTTGGTTTCAAGGGCGTATGGAGTTTGGTCCACGTTCATTAGGTGCTCGCTCAATTATTGGTGATGCTCGTAGTACCAAAATGCAAACAACTATGAATTTAAAAATTAAGTACCGTGAATCATTCAGACCATTTGCACCTGTTGTTAAATTCGATAAAGTTTCTGACTGGTTTGAACATACAGGCTCTAGCCCTTATATGTTGATTGTTGCGCCAGTAAAAGAAGATAAACGTACTAAAATGAATGCAGAACAAGATAAACTTTTCGGTATCGACAAGCTTAATATTCCGCGCTCACAGATTCCAGCGGTTACCCATGTTGATTATTCTGCGCGCGTACAAACTGTACACCCTGAAACAAATCCCCGCTTCTATCATCTATTAGATGCCTTTGAAGAAAGAACTGATTGTCCCGTGCTAGTAAACACGTCATTTAATGTACGTGGTGAACCCATTGTAAATACGCCTGAAGATGCCTACCGCTGTTTTATGCGTACCGAAATGGATTTTCTTGTAATGGAGAATATCCTCGTAGACAAAACCACTCAGCCAGAATGGAAAGAAGAAGGCGATTGGCGCAATGAATTTGCGCTAGATTAACGAGTACTGGATAAATAGATATGAGTAACGAAATAAATACAACAGAAGTAACAAAGTCCGACTTACGAAAGTTCGGCTTTATTATGGGCGGAATGTTTACCCTAATCTTTGGGTTACTCTTCCCGTGGATTACTGATAAAACGCTAGAAACTTGGCCAATATGGCCATTTATTGTCATGGCAATATTTTGGTCAATTGCACTTGTTTTACCTCAAATCCTTCGCCCCGTTAATGACATCTGGATCAAAATTGGCAATGTTTTAGGTTTTATCAATAGCCGCATTATTCTTGGTTTGATGTTTTTCTTAATGATTTTCCCCATTGGAATGTTACTCAAATTATTTGGTAAAGATAGTATGGATAGAAAATTAGACAAAGATGCTGACACCTACCGAAAAGTCAGTAGATTGCGGAAAAAAGAACATTTAGAAAAGCCGTTTTAGTCAGAAAACTAATATGAAATACAGCATTAAGAAAAGGAAAATATTATGATTGATTTACTACAAGACCTTTGGTCATTTATGAGAGAGCGAAAAAAGTTTTGGTTAGCGCCCATCATACTAGTCATGGTATTACTTGGTGCTTTATTAGTATTAGCGCAAGGCTCGGCTATGGCTCCATTTATTTACACGCTATTCTAAAAACCAAGGTAAACCATGAAAAATTTAATAGGAAATCTATTCCTCCTCAGTATTAGCCTCGCTGTCGTATTTAGCGTAGGCGAAGTTGCAAGTCGTTATGTCTCATATATTTCCCCAGGCCCAAGCATATTAGACATGGATGGTAATAAGCAAAAGATTAGTTATATTGAAGCTGGAAAGCAGTTTCGTATTAAAACAGCTGATTTTGATGCAGTAACAACAATAACTAAAGACGGTTATCGAGCACCTGAAGCAGAAGGAAACCCTGATGAAATATTTATAGGCGATTCATTCACCTATGCTCAAGGCGTAAAAGATGATGAGGCATTCCCCGCGCTTTATTGTAAAGCCCGCGGTCTAAGCTGTGCAAATCTTGCTGTACCTGGTGCAAGCACTCTTTATGAAATTGATCGTCTGGAATCTTTTCTCAAAACCAAAAAATGGTCTCCTAACATGGTTCATTTTTTCTTCTTCACGGGCAATGATTTTAGTGACAATACAGTAGCTGCTGAAAACCGTAACCAAGGCTTACCTTACGAGCCTGTTGAACTCAATCTACGTCCTTCGATTGCAGAGGAGAAAGGCTTTATAAAAGGCACTATTGATACAGGCTTGAAATACTCCAACTTATTACGTGTAGCCTATTATAAAATATTGCCCATGATTCGTGACAAGCCAGACGAATCAAAAAGCAAGCTAAATCATGCGCTTGAAATCACCAAAAAAGAGTTTGATAGGCTCGACAAACTCAGTAAAGATTATTCTTTTAATTATAAGATTTACATCATTTACCCAAAACCTGAGATTACACACAATCTGTATCAAGATATTGGTAAAAAACTACAAACTATTAGCCCAAAGCCTATAATTTCACTTGGTGATCTCTTCAAAAAAGAGACTGAAAACTATTTCTTTCCATCTGACGGTCATTTCAGTATTGCAGGAAATAAAAAACTAGCTGATTTTTTATTAAAAAATTAAAAACTCTTTAGAAAACCAAAAAAATCAATACTTTTAGTAAATCAAACCCTTTTTATAGGGTTTAGGAGTACCCACCCCCCCTCTTTTTCGATGTTTTATAGATAAAAGTTGGTTTATTTAACCTATAATGCAGGTTCTCTTACCTCTAAAAGTGCCTTGGCAGGCTAATCGCTTCACTATGATTAAATACGAAAAATCCCCGCAGAAGCTACAGCTAAAATCAACAGAATTCGTTAAGGAAAACTACAACGTAGAACACTTAAACCTCTTAGAAAAACAAATTGCTAGACAAATGTCTGTAATCTGCGGCGATTTGTCTATTTTAGAAAATGTGCGGTTCAGCGAAAAGGCTGTAGAAAAAACATTAGAGGCTCTTGATGAAGATTATGAACTACTTTGTGATACAGAAACAGTTGTCTGCGGGCTTAAAAATAAATATCTAAAAAATGAACCTGTTTGTCTTATTAACAAAGCGAATGTCATATCCCAAGCAAAATCAAAAAAACTTACACGTAGTATGGTAGCTGTTGATTTATGGAAACCCTACCTGCCAGAGAGTATTATTTTAATTGGCTCTGAGCCTACCGCATTATTCCGTCTATTGGAGATAATAGAGGAGCTCAAAAATGAAGATACTAGTAAAAAACCTGCCTTGATTATCGCTACACCTGTAGGCTTTGGTGGTGCAAAAGAGGCCAAACAGTATCTTTGGGATAACTGTGAAAAGCTAGGCATATCATGCATAACTTTACTTGGAACACGAGGCGGCAATGACTTAGCTACTGCAATAATGAATAAACTACTCCAAATACATAAAACAAAAGAAGTCGAACCAGAAAATTAAAAAATGAACAAACCGTACCTTTACTAGTCATACCTATTGATTGACTTAAAAGGGAACACCATGAAAATCTTACAAATCATTACTCCATTACTAATACTTTTGTCGTTAACTCTTGTCACCTCAACGGCACAAGCCAAAAAACCCTCTTGGGCTGAAAACTCACATTATTATTCCAACTCTCCCGTTCGAATTGATGTTGTTGATGATCGTGGTAGAGCGCTTAATCAATACACCGCAAATAGTCGTGGCTATAAAACTCAACGTACATATTTAGAAGCCATTAAAGGCAAACGCTACCAATTACGCATACGCAATACTAGCAATAGACGTATTGCCGTTATAGTTGCAGTTGATGGTAGAAATATTCTTAGCGGGAAAAAATCTTACTTACGTCAAAATGAAAAAATGTACGTACTTGATCCTTACGAATCAGCAAGCTACAAAGGCTGGAGAACAAGCAATAATCGCGTGAATCGCTTCTATTTCACATCTGCAGGAGATTCATACTCTAACGCATGGGGTGACCGTTCAGCTATGGGTGTAATTGCAGTTGCAGTATTTGATGAAAAATATAAGCAATATTATAAAAAACATCGCCGTGGTGACTTAAGTAATAAAAATGCACCCTCACGTCGTGGCTATTTGGCAGATGAATCGACTGGCACAGGTTTTGGTCGTGAAGAGTACTCACCCACAATTCGCGTTAACTTTAAAGCCAAAAACAAGCCTAGCTTCAAACACTTTTTTAAATATGAATGGCGAAATACTCTCTGCAAACGCGGCATTGTAAACTGTAACAATTTTGAAAATAACCACAATGACAATCGTTTTTGGCCACGTGAGTCTAACAATGGCTATGCACCATACCCACCAAACTATGGACAATGGAAAAACAGTAACTGGGGAAGAGATTTCATTGCAAAAAACAATGGAAGCTTTAATAACTGGTAAGCGATAGAGCTAAATTAGACAGAAAAAGGGCGCTATAAATAGCGCCCTTTTTTTAAGCTTGTTACCGTTTTCTAACGATAAACTTCTAATTTACGAATCTTAGCAATGGCAACAGGAGTAGTAGCAATACCGTTAGAGATTCTTTGAGCAATATAAGCATCAGGACCATTGATACTCTTTAGAGACCCAGAAATTGTATTTCCGTTACTCTTTAATATTCTAATTGTTTGGCCTACCAAAGAACCAAGGCTACCAACACCAATAGAGCGAAACTTAGGCGCAATGTAAACTAGGTTCTCTTTTGCCTCTAATGCTTTAATTGCTGAAGGTGACAATAAATCGCGTTCTAAGATTATTGGTTCTTCATCAATGAATTCATCATTATCTACCAAAGTCTCAGATGTTAATTCTTCATCATCAAGAGCCATTGTATCTAGTTGCTCATCTTCAAAAACCATTTCAGATTCGCTAATAACAATACCACCTTGAAGGTTTGTTGCAACCGATTCAACCATAGACATTTGGTCTTTTGCTTTTGAGTTTATTGATGCAAACTCTTCTTCCAAAGATTTACCATTGAGCACTACAGCAGCTGTCATAGTAATCAAAATCACCGCAATATTTGCAATATTCGTGGTAATGGCACTGGTCCAAGACATCTTATTTATATATTTAAAGGCAGCGCTTGATACAATAAACATGGTTGAAAGAGAAACAATCAACATAACCATCGGATCATCAATACCATTCACAAAGATGGAAAGCAATGCATATGCCATCACAGCCGCTACTCCACCAATTAATGATGCTACAAGCACCCACGGAAAAGTAAATCGCTTAGCAAGTAGCATTTGAGCAATTTTACTAACTACGATGAGTGTAATAACAAATGCGGCAAATAATGAAGCATAGAAATACATGATAATAACCTTATAATTTTAATTATTTATAATAACCAATACAGTCCACCAAACTCTTGCTTGGTGATAATATTAAGCCATTAAGCTCTACAAAAGAATCTTCATCAAGCACTGTCCGATAAACGTGGATTTCATACAGATCAAATGCTTAAAAACTAAGCAGAAATTTTACGATCAGATAAATCTTTCGCAAAATCTAACATGCGTTGTGTAGATTTAAGTGCTTTAACACGTATCTCTTCATCCACAAAAATTTCATTTTTACCGCTTTTTAAAACTTCGAGCAAATTATGCAAGCCATTCATTGCCATCCACGGGCAATGTGCACAACTGGTGCACATTGCTCCATCACCATGGGTAGGAGCTTCGATAAATTCCTTATCTGGCGCGGCCTGTTTCATTTTATAAAAAATACCATTGTCAGTTGCAACTATAAATTGTTTATTTGGTAAGTCTTTAGCCGCATTGATAATTTGCGTGGTTGAACCAACAACATCCGCCAATGCTATAATTTCTTCAGGTGATTCAGGGTGGACCAGCACCGCCGCATCAGGGTATTCACCAATCAATTTGCCCAGTGAACGTGTTTTAAACTCATCATGTACAATACAGGCACCCTGCCAGCGCACCATTTCGACACCTGAAACTTTCTCAATGTAATTGCCTAAGTGTTTATCTGGCGCCCATAATACTTTTTTACCTTGCTTGCCTAGCCAAGAGACTAGGTCCAAGGCGATACCTGATGTCACTACATAATCAGCTCGTGCTTTTACATCTGCGCTGGTATTGGCATAAACGACTACCGTATGATCAGGATGTTCATCACAAAAAGGCGCAAAGTCTTCGATTGGGCAACTTAAATCCAACGAACACTCAGCATCTAAAGTTGGCATTAATACGCGTTTTTCAGGGCTAAGAATTTTTGCTGTCTCTCCCATAAAACGTACACCTACAACGATTAGCGTTTTAGCAGGATGCTCCTGACCAAACTTTGCCATATCCAGCGAGTCTGAAATATAACCACCCGTTTCTTCGGCTAATTCTTGTAATTCTTGATCCACATAATAATGTGCGACTAAAACAGCATCTTGCTCTTTTAAAAGAGCCTTAATTTCATCCTTTACCGCTTCTTTTTGTTCTGGCGTGTAATGCGGGCGCAATGATTCTATTTGCGCCGTAGCAGGTGTTTTAAAATGAGGAATAATGGGTGCTGTAACTTGTGAAGACATTCTCTATACTCTAACAATAATTTCTAACAGTATACCAATCCATGTCAGATAAAAACACTAACACCAAGCCCCTCATTTTAGTCGATGGTTCTTCTTATTTATTCCGTGCATTCTTTGCACTACCACCATCACTGACCAGCCCCGATGGAATGCAAACCAACGCCATTCACGGTGTATTGAATATGCTGGATAGCCTAAGAAAAACCTACGAGCCTGATAATATGGTAGTGGTTTTTGATGCCAAGGGTAAAACCTTTCGTAATGACATGTATCCTGATTACAAAGGTACGCGCCCGCCGATGCCCGATGAGCTACGCGACCAAATTGAGCCACTTTACAAAATTGTAGAAGCGCAAGGCTATCCGATGATTATTATGCCAGGCGTTGAGGCTGATGATGTTATCGGCACAATGTCTAAAGGCTATGATGGCGATGTGATTATCTCTACAGGCGACAAAGACATGGCGCAGTTGGTTGATGATCAAATCAGCCTTATTAACACCATGTCAAACAGCTTTCATGGTCGCCAAGGTGTGATTGACAAATACGGAGTTCCACCAGAACGTATTCGTGATTACCTTGCGCTTATGGGCGATAAAGCCGACAACATCCCCGGCGTACCTAAAGTTGGGCCAAAAACAGCCGTGAAATGGCTCACCGAATATGATTCGCTAAAAGACATCATGGAAAATGCTGAAAACTTTAAAGGGAAGATTGGTGAAAACTTACGCGCATCTTTAGAATTTTTACCACTATCTTACGAGCTCGTTACTATTGTCTGCGACCTTGATTTAGACTACTCACCCGAATTCACCAGCTTTAATGAAGCTAAAAAACAAGAACTGGCAGAGCTTTATCAAAAGTACGGCTTTCGTACTCGTTTAAGCAATCTGCAAAGCACATCTGATACACCAATCACACTAGGCGCAAAACCTGATTCTGAAAATGATGATATTGCCATCCCTGTAGTTGAAGACATCAAAGAAGTCGATTACCAAACCATTCTCACCAGCGAACAATTGGATGATTGGATGGCACAACTCAAATCAGCCAAACTCTTTGCCTTTGATACAGAAACCACCAGCCTCGCGTATATGGATGCTCGAATAGTTGGCATGTCATTTAGCATCAAAGCTGGCACAGCCGCTTACTTACCGTTAGCACACGATTATATTGGTGCGCCGCAACAGCTTAATTTTGATGAAACACTGCAGAAACTTAAACCTTTATTAGAAGACCCAACGGCATTAAAAGTAGGTCAAAATCTAAAATATGATCGTTCCGTATTATTAAATCACGGCATCGAACTCAAAGGCATCGCCCACGACACAATGCTCGAATCATACGTGATTGATTCTGTATCAAACCGCCATGATATGGATACGCTGTGCTTAAAACACCTCAACCACACCAATATCAAATTTGAAGATATTGCGGGCAAAGGCAAAAAACAGCTCACCTTTAATCAAATCGAATTAGACGACGTTTACAAAAACACCGTTGATGGCGATAGTGAAGAGGGCAACGAAACAGGCGAAACTGAGCTAGTTTCACGCGGTGCATCCTTCTACGCGGCAGAAGATGCCGATATGACCTTACGCTTGCACAACTTCTTTTGGCCGCAACTTAAACCACGCAAGCCACAAGAAAAACTCTATCGCGAGATTGAAATACCACTCTCAAAAATACTTTCTGACATTGAGCGTACGGGTGTTTTGGTTGATGCAGAAATGCTACTCAAGCAAAGTGAAGAACTTGCCACCAAAATGGCAGTGCTTGAAAAGAAAATATTTGAAGCGGCTGGCGAAGAATTTAATCTCGGCTCACCCAAGCAGATTCAAGAAGTTTTCTTTAACGAAGAAAAACTCAATCTGCCCATTATTAGCAAAACCAAAAAAGGTCAACCTTCAACAGGCGTAGATGTTTTAGAAAAACTAGCAGAAGAACACGATGTGCCGCGCTGGTTGCTTGAACATCGCGGTTTAAGCAAATTAAAATCAACCTACACCGATAAGCTACCTTTAGAAATAAACGAGCAAACAGGTCGCGTACATACTTCTTATCATCAAGCAGTTGCGGCAACGGGTCGTTTATCTTCTAGCTCGCCCAACCTACAAAATATCCCTGTGCGTAATGCCGAAGGACGACGTATTCGCCAAGCCTTTATCCCACCACAAGGGTTTAAAATACTGGCGGCTGATTACTCGCAAATCGAATTACGCAT
>Ga0256834_1000575_pt1 | contig 26262 bp, 20 predicted proteins | sample 4281140metaG_FD_190536 | JGI IMG/M metagenome (GOLD analysis project Ga0256834, IMG submission 190536) | Hydrothermal vent microbial communities from East Pacific Rise, Pacific Ocean - 4281-140 | ecosystem: Environmental > Aquatic > Marine > Hydrothermal vents | place: Pacific Ocean: East...
GTAACTGGCTCAATTTATGATGATAATCTAACTGGTAATGCTATTGCCAATACTCTTGTTGGCGGTGCGGGTGCTGATACTCTTAGCGGCAATGGTGGCATTGATATTCTTAGCGGTGATGGTGGTGATGATATAATCTCTGGCGGTGCGGGTGCTGATAATATTGATGGTGGAGCGGATAATGACACCGCTTCGTATGCGGGATCATCAGCTGCTGTTATAGTAAATCTTACGCTTGGCACTGGTCTTGGTGGTGATGCGCAGGGTGATACATTAGCCAATATTGAAAATCTAATTGGCTCTTCTGGTGATGATACTCTGATTGGTAATGCAGGTGTAAATATTTTAACTGGTGGCGCAGGTGCTGATACGCTTATTGGTCTTGGCGGCGCTGATAGTTTTGTTGGTGATGCTGGCATAGATAGTGTAGATTATTCTGATTCTGGTGTAGCCGTTAGTGTAGATCTTGGTGCAAATACTGCCTCAGGCGGTGATGCGACGGGTGATAGTTTTGTCTCAATTGAAAATTTAATTGGCTCGGACAATAATGATAGTCTTACTGGCGATGCTGGGGTTAATATTTTAACTGGCGGCTTGGGTAATGATATTCTTGCAGGTGGCATTGGCGCTGATAGACTTGAGGGCGGTGATGGGATTGATAGTGCAGATTATTCTGCTTCTTTGGGTGTAGTTGATGTAAATCTAAATACTGGGACAGGCGTTGGATCAGATGCACAAGGTGATGTTTTAATAGATATTGAAAATGTGATAGGCTCAACTGGCTCTGACACTATTACTGGTAATGCCATTGCAAATGTTTTAACTGGTCTTGCTGGTAATGATGTTATTCGTGGTCTTGGTGGTAATGATAGCCTGTTTGGTGGCGTAGGCAATGATGAGCTTGAAGGTGGTGCTGGTGCTGATGTTTTAGATGGTGGCGATGGCGTTGATAGTGCTACTTATATTTCGTCTGGCTCAGCGGTAAATGTTAATTTAACTTCTGGCATTGGATCTGGTGGAGATGCGGCAGGTGATAGTTTTGTTGCAATAGAAAATGTTACGGGTTCAGATTATCACGATGTTTTAACAGGTGATGCCAATGATAATATTTTAACTGGCGGCATTGGTAATGATACTCTTGCAGGTCTCGCAGGTGCTGATACGCTTGCGGGTGGAGCTGGTGTTGATACGGCAGATTATTCTGCCTCAAACGCTGGTGTTATGGTTGAATTAGTTGGTGGAACTGCCTCTGGTGGGCATGCCCAAGGCGATACACTTACCTCGATTGAAAATATTGTGGGATCAATTCATGATGATAATTTAACTGGTAATGCTTTGGCAAATACTCTTGCAGGCGGTGCGGGTGCTGACACGCTTGAAGGCAATGCAGGCATTGATACACTTAGCGGTGATGGTGGCGATGATATAATCTCTGGCGGTGCGGGTGCTGATAATATTGATGGTGGAGCGGATAATGACACCGCTTCGTATGCTGGTTCAGTAACAGCCGTTACAGTAAATCTTGATTTAGGAACGGGTCTTGGTGGTGATGCACAGGGTGATACATTATCCAATATTGAAAATCTGCTTGGCTCTTCAGGTAATGATGTTCTTATTGGTGATGCAAATGCTAATATTCTTACAGGTTCATCTGGTAATGATACTCTGATAGGGCTTGGCGGTGCTGATAGTCTTGAGGGTGGTGCAGGAACGGACGTTGCAGATTATTCAGACTCTGGCACAGCAGTAACAGTAGATCTTGCAGCTAATAGCGGCATAGGCGGTGATGCAGCGGGTGATAGTTATTCATCGATTGAAAATCTAATTGGTTCAAATTTCAATGATGATTTAACAGGTGATGCGGGCGCTAACACTTTATTTGGCGGCATTGGTGATGATAATTTAGCAGGTGGTGTTGGTGCTGATACCTTGCAGGGTGGTGATGGTAGTGATACCGCAGATTATTCTGCTTCCTCTGGTGTGGTTGATGTAAATCTAAATACCGGCATTGGTGTTGGCTCAGACGCACAGGGTGATGTTTTAGTAGATATTGAAAATGTGACAGGTTCTATAGGCTCAGATACCCTTAGAGGCGATAGTGTAGCTAACGTATTAACTGGTTTAGCAGGCAATGACATTTTAATTGGTCTAGGCGGTAATGACACACTTTTGGGTGGTGATGGTAATGATAATTTAGAGGGTGGTGCGGGCGCAGATAGCATTGATGGTGGTGATGGCATTGATAGTATGGATTATGCTGCCTCAGGTGCGGCAGTTACAATTCATCTTGGTAATGGCACTGGCACTGGTGGCGATGCCGATGGTGACACTTTTGCTAACATGGAAAATATTGGCGGCTCGGCTTATAATGATAGCTTAACGGGTGATGCTAGTGATAATGTGATTGCAGGGGCTGCGGGCAATGATACGCTTGCGGGACTTGGCGGGGCTGACACTCTACAAGGTGGCGATGGCATTGATATTGCCGATTATTCAGCCTCAGCAACTGGTGTAACAATTGCAACAACTGGTGCAATTGGTGTTGGCGGTGATGCAGCGGGGGATACGCTTAATTCCATTGAAACTATAATTGGCTCGGCTTTGGCAGATAGCCTGCTTGGCTCTGCGGTTGATGAGAGCTTTTTTGGGGGAATTGGCGATGATATATTGCAAGGTGCAGGTGGTGCAGATTTCCTCTCTGGTGGTGCTGGCACAGATACCGCAACTTATATTAACTCACTTGCAGGTGTTACAGTAAATTTAGCCACAAACACTGGCACAGGCGGTGATGCACAGGGCGATACATTCGATAGTATTGAAATTTTAGTTGGCTCTGCCCGTGGTGATAATTTAACCGCAGCTGCAACTGGCACTATATTAAGAGGTGGCGATGAAGATGATATTTTAACTGGCAATGCTGGGGTTGATATTCTTGAGGGTGGTAATAATTCTGATATGCTTAACTCATCTGCGAGTGGTGACACTTTAGATGGCGGAGCGGGAATTGACACAGCGTCTTATGCTCTTTCAAATTCTGCCGTAACCATTGATTTGTTAGCAGGCACGGGCGTTGGTGGACATGCGCAGGGCGATACACTTAGTAACATAGAGAATGTAACTGGTTCTGCCTTTGATGATAATTTAAAGGGGGATACTTTAAATAATATTCTAAGCGGCGGTGTTGGTGCAGATATTTTAGAAGGTGGTCTTGGTGCTGATACTCTTATTGGTGGCACAGGAATTGATACTATTACCTATCTTAATGCAACTAGTGCGGTTACTATTGATTTAGAGGGTGGTTTTGGTCTGGGTAATGAAGCGCAGGGTGATACTTATACAAGCATTGAAAATATAACAGGCTCTGCTTATGACGATGTAATTCGTGGCTCTTCTGGTGCTAATTTAATAAATGGTGGCGATGGTGCAGACACGCTTAGCGGACTTGGCGGAGCAGATGTTTTTGATGGTGGCGATGGTATTGATATTGTAACTTATGCTGAATCAAATGTTGGAGTAACTATTTATCTTGATGGCACGCCAAATACTGGCGGTCATGCACAGGGAGATACTTATAGCAATATTGAAATTATTGTTGGCTCTGCTTTTGCTGATACAATGACATCTGGAGCGGCTGGTTTTGAACTTCGTGGTATGGAGGGTAATGATAGTTTAATTGGTGCTGCAGGTATTGATACGCTTTTAGGTGGTGATGGGGACGATAATTTAGCAGGGCTTGGCGGTGCTGATGTGTTAGATGGTGGACTTGGCTCTGATACTGCTGATTATACTGCTTCTGCAACAGCGGTTACGGTAAATCTTGATGCTGGCACAGGGCTTGGTGGCGATGCACAGGGTGATACATTAACAGCAATTGAAAATATCACGGGTTCAGCAAATGATGATTTTTTAATTGGCGATATATTTGGCAACACTTTAACAGGTGGTGATGGTGACGATAGCTTGGTTGGTGCATTTGGCGCTGATGTTTTAATTGGTGGCATTGGTTTTGATGTTGCAGATTATTCAGGTTCTGGTTCATTAGTAAATGTTTATATGGACGGCACAGCATCAAGTGGTGGCGATGCCAATGGTGATACTTTATTCACCATCGAACATGTTATTGGCTCAAACTATAATGATGTAATAAGAGGCACAGCCTTAGCCGATACTATTGATGGCATGGGTGGAGCTGATATTATTTATGGTTATGCTGGTGATGATATTCTTAATGGTGGACCTGGTGGTGGCTCAATCTATGGTGGTGATGGCGATGATACTATAACAGGAAATAATTTTCTTGATGGCGGCGATGGTGTTGATAATATTACTGGAGGTGGTGGAGCTGATAGATTATTTGGTGGTGATGGTGATGATATTCTTAGCGCTGGTGGTGAGGATGATACACTAATTGGTGGTGCTGGTGCTGATCAACTGATTGGTGGTGGTAATAGTGATGATGGTGATACTGCAGTTTATGGTGCTTGGGAAAATTCCAATGGTTCAGGAGATTATTTAGGCTCTGCTTCTGGTGTAACTGTAAATTTAATTCTTGGTACGGGTGTTGGTGGAGATGCACAAGGTGATACACTGACAGGGATTGAGAATATTTCTGGTTCAGCCTATGATGATATATTAACAGGTAATGCTAGCGGTAACACACTTGTTGGTGGCGCAGGTGCTGATACTCTTTATGGCAATGCAGGAAATGATGATCTTCGTGGTGGAGATGGCAATGATACTATCTATGGTGGTGATGGTGGCGATGATATCCTTGGTGGAGATGGCATAGATACTATCTATGGTGGAGATGGCATAGATACTATCTATGGTGAGGGTGGCAATGACACTATTGATGGTGGAACTGGTAATGACACTATAGAGGGCGGCGCTGGTACAGATACTATTTTAGGTGGTGATGGTGATGATATCATTGATGCAGGGGCAGACAATGATATTATTGATGGTGGTTTGGGTGCCGATATTATCACGGGTGGCAGTGGGCAGGACACTGTAACTTATGCTTTATCATTAGCTGCTGTTTCGGTCACATTATCTGGCGCTATGAGTTCTGGTGCAATGGCTCAAGGTGATAGGCTTTATGAAATTGAACATGTGATTGGCTCTAATTTTGGTGATAATCTTTCTGGCACTAGTGGCGATGAGCATTTTGAAGGTGGTAATGGGAACGACAGACTTTATAGCTCTGATGGAAACGATATTCTTGATGGTGGAGCTGGTTCTGACACAGTAGATTATGGCTCATCATCTGCATTTATTGTTAATCTTGCATTAGGCACAAATTCTGGTGGTTATGCTCAGGGTGATACGTTAATTAGCATTGAAAACATCAATGGTGGTTATCAAGCTGATAATATTACTGGTAATTCAGAGGTTAATCTTATTACTGCTGGGGGTGGTGATGATATTGTTTATGGTGGTGATGGTAATGACAGTCTTCATGGAAATGATGGTAACGACATTATCTATGGTGAAGGTGGCGATGACACGATAACTGGTGGCTCAAACAATGATACACTTTATGGCGGTGATGGCGACGATACTATTGATGGTGGCGAGAGCAATGATATAATTTATGGTGATGCTGGTAATGATACATTAAATGGTGGCACAGGCTTTGACACAATTGAGGGCGGCGCAGGGGCAGATATAATTGATGGCGGCACAGAATCGGATAGGGTAAGTTTCGTCTCTTCAAGTGCGGGGGTAAATGTTAATATCTCAACAGGTTTGGGAACAGGCGGCGATGCGCAAGGTGACACTTATGCTAATATCGAATATATCACAGGTTCAGCATATGATGATGTATTAACGGGCAATGGCACATATAATAGTATTTATGGCGGCAATGGTGACGATATTATAGCTGGGCTTGGCGGCGCAAATGATTATATCAATGGTGAAGCTGGTTTTGATAGTGCCGATTATTCTGCTTCTGGTTCTGCAATTACCATGAATTTTAACACTAATGCCCATTCAGGTGGTGATGCTTTAGGTGACACTCTGGTTTCTATTGAGCGCATCATTGGCTCAAATGGTAATGATTTATTTTGGAATAACGGCACGGTTAGAACTTTCGATGGTGGTTTGGGCAATGATGAATTTCGTTCAACCTCTGGCGCTGACACCATGAATGGTGGAGATGGTATAGATACACTAAGTTATGCTTGGTCAGGCTCATCAACTTCAATTACTATCAACCTAAGCACAAATTCAGCATCGGGCGGTGTTGCGGCTGGTGATATCTTTACTTCAATTGAAAATATCATAGGTGCATCAGGTGCTGACACTTTAACGGGTGATGCAGGTGTGAATAATATAAATGGCTATTATGGCAATGATATTATTTATGGTTTAGCTGGCAATGATGTTCTTGTTGGAAATCTTGGTAATGACACTATTTATGGTGGTGCAGATAATGACACTATAAGTGGGGGTAATAACACCGATATTCTTTATGGTGATGCAGGAACAGACACCTTAAATGGTGATAGCGGCACAGACACGCTTTATGGTGGTGCAGGCAATGACATATTAAATGGCGGCTCTCAAGACGATATTTTAATTGGCGGTGCGGGTGCTGATACGCTTGATGGCGGCACACAAGAAGACACAGCAGATTATTCAACTTCGGGTGCTGGTGTTAGCATTGTGCTTGGTGGTGGTGCTGGCGTTGGTGGTGATGCTGAGGGTGACACACTAACAAATATTGAAAACCTAACAGGTTCTGGTTTTGTTGATAGTTTAACTGGTGATGGCGCAGTAAATATTTTAACTGGCAATGGCGGCAATGATATTTTGATAGGGCTTGGTGGTGCTGACGAATTATTTGGTGGCGCTGGCACAGATACTGCCGATTATTCAGCATCAGGTTCGGGTGTGACAATTCACCTGAATGGTCTTTCATCAATTGGTGGTGATGCGCAGGGCGATGAATTAAACTCCATTGAGCATGTTATAGGCTCTAACGGAAATGATGTATTTAACGGAACTGGCGCAAATGAAACTCTTGAGGGCGGTGCGGGCAACGATATCTTAATTGGCGCAGGTGGCGCTGATATTTTAAACGGTGGCGCAGACATCGATATGGTAGATTATATTGCATCAGTTGATGGAGTGAACATAAATCTAACCGCAAACACAGCATCGGGCGGTGATGCAGATGGTGACACATTAACTTCTATCGAAAATATAAGAGGCACTTTCCTTGTTGATAGCCTAACAGGTGATGCTAATGCTAACACTATTGATGGTTCAGCAGGTAATGACACAATCAACGGTGCGGGTGGTAATGATAATCTAATTGGTGGTGATGGCAATGACACGGTTGATGGTGGTGATGGCAACGACACGATTAGTGGCGGGGCGGGTAATGACACTATAACTGGCGGTGCAGGCATTGACACGATTGATGGCGGCTCTGGCAGTGATAATATTAATGCAGGCACTGAAAATGATATTATTGATGGCGGTTCTGGCAATGATACAATTAGAAGCGGCACTGGTAATGACACTATAAATGGTGGCAATGGTAATGATACGATTTTTGGTGATGCGGGGGCTGATGCAATTGATGGCGGGTCTGGCACAGATAGCGTAGACTATTCTACTTCAGCGGCTGGTGTCACACTTACAATTGATGGTTCTGTTTCTTCAGGTGGCGATGCGGCTGGTGATACTTTAATTAATATTGAAAATATCATTGGCTCATCGAGTGCAGATAATATTACAGGTAATAGTTCAGCCAATATTCTAACAGGTGGATCTGGCAATGATACGTTAATTGGTCTTGATGGCAATGATACATTCATTGGTGGTGCAGGAGCAGACACAATAACTGGTGGCAATGGCACTGATATTGCCGATTATTCAGGCTCTGGTGGCGGTGTAACGGTTAACCTTGATGGTTCAGCCTCAAGTGGAGGCGATGCGGCGGGGGATATCGTCACAGGTGTTGAGCATGTGATTGGTTCTGCAAATGCTGATACGCTTAATGGCACAGCAGTTTATGAAACACTTGATGGTGGTAATGGCAATGATACTATAGCAGGTGGTGTGGGTGGCGATAACCTGATTGGTGGCGGTGGCACAGACACACTAGATTATTCAGCATCAGGGGCGGGGGTCACGGTTAATCTTGGCGCAAACACCGCAACAGGTGGCGATGCAACAGGCGACAGCATCTCTAGTTTTGAAAATGTAATAGGCACAGCTTCTAATGATAGTCTTACAGGCACATCTGGCGCAAATAATCTTAATGGTGGTGCGGGTGCTGATACACTGATTGGGCTAGGTGGAAATGATGTGCTTATTGGTGGCGATAATGATGACATTCTTATTGGTGGCGCAGGTGCTGACACTTTAACTGGTGGCAATGGCACAGATACGGCTGATTATTCAGGCTCTGGTGCGGGTGTAACAGTTAATCTAAGTGGAGCGGCATCAAGCGGTGGCGATGCGGCAGGTGACATTGTAACTGGAGTCGAGCATATAATTGGCTCTGCAAATAATGATACAATAAACGGCACTGGTGCTGCTGAAACTATGAATGGTGGTAATGGCAATGACACACTAAATGGAGCAGGTGGCATTGATACATTAAATGGCGAAGCAGGTAATGACACTATTATGGGCGGAGCAGGTGGTGATATTCTGGACGGTGGTGCAGATATAGACACTATTGATTATTCAACTTCAAGTGCCGCCGTTAATATTAATCTTGCAGCTAATTCAGCAACAGGTGGTGATGCTACAGGTGACACTATCTCCAACTTTGAAAATATCACGGGTTCAGCAAATGCAGACCTTCTCGGAGGAACAGTAACTGACAATACTATTTTTGGCGGTGATGGCAATGATACTATTATTGGTCTTGGTGGCGCTGACATTCTAAATGGCGGCGGTGGCAATGACACTATTTTTGGTGGTGATGGCAATGATATTATTACTGATCTTAGTGGTGTTGACACTCTTGATGGTGGCAATGGAAATGATAGTTTCTTGGTAAATGCTGATATAATAGATTTTGTGGGTTCAATTAATGGTGGTGCAGGCAATGATACTGTAACTTTTGATAATGGCTCAGGAACAATTAACAATGAAGTTAATTTGACATCTGTTTTAAGTGACGTTGAAATTATTGACTTTACTAATGCTGGTGTAACAGCAGATCTTAATTTAAGTGCTGCCCAAATTCAAGGTATGACAGATGGTGGAAATTCGCTTGAATTTAATTTTGATGGTGGTGATAATGTTACAATTACCGACCCTGTAGCAAATTATACCGTTACTATAGTTGGTGCGACTACAACTTATGACATTTATGATGATGCAACCCACACAACCCAGTTAGCGCAATTAGTTGTAAATGCTTAGAAATTTAATTACGTCTTTGCGAGCAAGGTGAAGCGAATTAGTGTGAGATATAAAACGTAAGCCGCAAGATATATCACTGAGTTAAAGCATTTTCCTTAAGGCGGCGCACAGGGCGCAATAGGTAATCCATCACCGAATGTTTGCCAGTAAGAATATTCACCTCAGCTAACATTCCTGGAACAATTGGATTATTTGGTCCAAAAGAGCTAGCATCAGCCTTAACCCTTACTCTAAAATATGGGTTGCCCTGTTCGTCCATTAAAGCATCGGGAGAAATTTCGGTTACTTCGCCTTTTAGTCCGCCATAAACCGTATAATCATAAGCAGAAATTTTTAATACCGCTTCTAATCCGGGCCAAACACTTGCTCTGTCTTTTGGTGAAAGGCGTGCGTCCACGGCGATTGAAAGATCATTTGGCACAATTTGTGCCAAAGTTTGCCCCGGTTGCACCACTCCACTAATGGTAGAAACTAATAGTCTGTTTATACGCCCATCAATTGGCGCAACTACATTGGTACGAGTTGATCTATCTTGCATTGCAGTAATTGTTTCATTGAGTTTTGAAATATTCAAAGCAGTTTGTGCACTCTCGCCCTCAGCATCAGACCTAAAGCGTAACGTCGCTTCTTTTTCACGGCGCAAAGCCTCATTAAGTTCAGATTCAACCTTTGGAATTTGAAATTCAAGATCATTAAGTTGTGTAACTAATTGCTGTAAATCTGACTCACGCCTTAATAATTCATTACGTGAAACTGCGCCTGATTTTGCTAGGCGGCGGAAATTTTTTACTGTTTCTTCAAGTAAAAAATATTCTTTTCGTTTATTCTCAAGCCTTTGTTTTCTTTCAGAAAGAGTTAGGCGTTTTTGTAATGCTTGATCACGAAAAATCAGTAATTGCTGATTGTTTGATGCCCGACGGCGATCAAAAATCTGTTGCTCATTCATTACAACTTGTGGGTTTGATTCTAATAGGTCATCGGGGTGAATGAATGTTTCTTGCCCACTTGCCTCCGCCATTAAGCGAGAATAGCGAACTCTTTGGGTCGCCAATTCAAGTTTTGTTTGCTCTAGTTCAGCTAATGAAAAGCTATTTTTAATACGAAGCAAAACATCACCACGTTTTACAGGATCGCCCTCATTTACCAATATTTCGGTAATAATGCCACCTTCCATATGCTGGATATTACGATTTTGTTCAATTGGCACAATCCGTCCAGACCCACGAGTTACTTCGTTAAGCGAGGTAGCAGAAGCCCAAATTATAAAAGCTAAAAACCCAAAACCAACTATATAGAGAAACATACCATTAGCTTTTTTACTAATTGCATCAGTTCGGCGAGAAAAAATTCCTGTTTCAATTATACCGTTAGATTGCTCTGGGGATAAATTGGGTGTTGTTAGTGACACTTTAAGCTCAAATTTTCAACATGGTTAACAAATCAATATTTTCTTCATTAGATAGTATTAACCTTAACCAGATGTTTACATGCGTTGCTTAAATATTAATAAATTAAAGAATCGATGCTTTGATTTTAGTCTTTTCACTGTTGAATTTGGCACGCATGCCACAATTAAAGAAATTAAATTGTCTGATAAACCTATGAATAGTAATTTTACTGATGATTCAAAGCAGACCATCTCTGAAATGAGAAGTAAGCTTGGTCAGGCATTTTCAACGGTATCAAATAAAAATGAACATATCGCAATTGATAAGCCGAACATTAGTGCAAAAATTTCAATTCTTAAAATAAAAGGGCTAGAATTTCCTCATGCTTTAACAATTCTTGCTTCCGCTTGGCTTGGTGCATCTACGCCAACTAAATCAGCATTAAAGGCACGTTTTGGCACTAACCCAACAGAAGAGACAATTTTTGCACTTGCAAGTGAATTGGGTGCAAAAATTGAAGTTAATAAAGCCAAGCCAAAAGACTTAGAAGATATTAAAACACCATTCATTGCTGAATTATCAGATGGCAAGGCAATTATCATTTTGTCAATTTCAGATAATGATAAGAAAATTGTTCAAACCATTGGTAATGATGGCAAGGCTAGTTATGAGTTTGCATCGTTATTGGAGAAATTAAGTGGTAATTGGGTTAGTGTATATGAAGCACTAAAATCAGATTCTCAAGAAGCTGGGGCTTTTAATGATCGGATTACAAGAGTTACTAATGCAATAATTCCTGCTTCAATTAGCACTCGTTTGCGGCGTTTATTAAATATTTGCCTTGAGGGAAGTAAAAAAGATTTTATTCGCATGTTAATTGCGGCAGCTTTAAGCAATTCACTCTTGGTGATATTGCCCTTATTTATTACCATTGTTTATGATCGAGTTGTGCCGCATGGCGCATTTGAAACTTTAATTGCACTTACTATTGGTGTAATTTTAGCGCTTAGTATTGATGTTGGTTTGCGTGCGGCTCGGGTAAATTTACAAGAAGCGATTGGGGTAAAGGCTGGCTTAAAACTACAAGCCGCTGTTTATCGAAAATTAGTAACAATTGAACTTGAAAAGGGACAGCAGGCGGCAAAAGGATTTTTCACCATGCTGCCAGAATTAGACCATGCAGCATTAATAACCCCAGCAGTAATTGCTGCAATTATAGCTGATTTGCCTTTTGTTATCATCATGCTTGGTTTGATATATATCCTTACAGGTCCTGTGGTATTTGTTCCTATTTTTGGCATTGGCGTAATTATTGGCACGGTGATTTATGGAAATATAAAGGCAAAAAAACTTGCGCCACAAACTTATCAAGCACGGGTAGATTTACAAGATCAAGCAATAGAAACATGTGCTACGCTTGCAACTTCAAAGGCAACAAGAAGCGAGCATGAATTGTTAAATTCATGGGCTCGTAAAACTGATATTAGTGCCTATCTTTCGCATCAAACTCGCCAATCAATGGCAATTACCAATCAATTTGTGATGAATATTACACAAATGACTATTGTATTGACTATTGTTGCTGGAGCGGTGGCGGTTAATGCGGGAGCAATGACTTTGGGTAATCTTGCTGCTGCGACCTTGCTTGTTGGTCGAATAATTTCACCCGTCTCGCAATTAATTTCTCAATTAGGGCAATTTGCGAATATTCAAGGATCATTAGATAGTATATTTGCTCTTATTGATGAAAAAGAAGAATTTGGTGGCGATGAAAATTCTCTCTCGCAAAGTAAATTCAAGGGGAATATTAGTTTTAATAATGTTAATTTTGCCTATGCTGGCTCTGAGAAGCAAAGCCTAATTGATGTAAACATTAATATAACTCCCGGTGAGAAAATTGGTATTATTGGGCGTAATGGTGGTGGCAAAAGCACTTTGTTAAAACTTGTGCCGCGATTTTATTTGCCACAAAGCGGCACAATTATGCTTGATGGTACAGACTCACGTCAAGTTTCTCCATTCATGTTACGTCAGTCAATTGGTTATATGAGTCAAGACACGGTGTTAATGAATGACACTATTAGAGCAAATATTTGTGCGGGGGCGGCAAATATTGACGAAGAAAGTTTTAATCGTGCGGTTGCCCTTTCAGGGGTTAATAATTTTACAAAGAATCACCCCAAGGGTTATAATCTAAATGTTGGGCCAAGGGGCGAACATCTTAGTGGTGGCGAGCGCCAAGCAGTTGGTTTGGCACGAGCAATTTTGCAAAATCCAAATGTCTTATTATTAGATGAGCCAACCTCTGCAATGGATAATAGCGCAGAAGCTGAATTGATTAAAAACCTGCCGCAATTTTTACACGATAAAACGGTTTTAATTGCAACTCATCGCATGCAATTACTTAAACTGGTTGATCGTATTATTTGGATGGAAAATGGGCAAGTTGTTGCCGATGGCGCAAGAGATGAAGTTTTATCTAGTCTAAAGAAGGCGGGATAATGGGAAGAAGACACGAAGAAGAAGAGAATTATTGGCCAGGTTTTGTTGATGCGCTATCGACCATTGTGATGGTAGTTACGCTGTTAATGATTATTTTGGTGATTGTGATTTTCGTTATTACTCAAATGATTGAAAAAACCGTTATTGTTGCTGATATTGTTGACACTCCTCCACCCCCACTTATTCAAATGGAAAGCACAAAAACCGTTGGTGTTGTATCGCCAGAAAAAAGCCAAGAGGTAACCCAAGAAGTAGATCCTGATGCAACAAATAATCTTAAAATTCAGTCAAGGACGGTGGTTGATGAGAAAAAAGTGGTAGTTGCAACAGAAGAACAGGCTGAGCTTGATCCTGCAGAAAATGCTATCGTGGTTACGTCTGCTCAATCAATATTAAGTGTTTTATATCAAGGTAAAGGTGTTGAACTAAATGGTGATGCAACTACTGATATTACAGAATTCTTACAAGAAAACAGTGAAGAATTTATAGATCAAAGAATAACAGTTTACTCATTTTATGATCCAAAATCCCCTGCATTATCACAAGCAAAGCGTAAAGCATATTTTAGATTGCTATCAATAAGAAATGTTTTGATTGCGAATGGTATTTTTGGTGACAATTTAACGGTTAATGTTCGCCCTGCGCCTACTGACCAAGAGATAAATCAAGTGAGAGTTTTTGTGAAATAATGATATTTTTTATAAAAATTAACGAAATCGGTAGCTTTTACGCTCAAAATAGAAAATGAAAACATAGTTTATAAATTATGATGAAGAAATTATATGTCTAATATAAAGAAAATAATTAAAACCCCGCTTATTCGTATGACTGTTGTGTTTGGGGTGATGATGTTACTTGGTCTATGGCAAATAGGCTTTGTCATAACTTCTGTTTCTTCAAACGTGGTTTGAACGTAACTATTTTTGCTGTGTTCTTTTTTGGTGTGATTTTAGTTTATCGATCTGTGCTTGCCTTAAGAAATGAAGGATTAGCTTTGCAGGCTTTGCAAGAAGCTTATAGCGATGCAATGGTCGAAAAACGTGGCTCTGTTACCGACCAAATGTGGAAACATCATCGCTGTAAAGAAATGGCTACAGTATTTAAAAAGCCTGATGTTTTAGGTCCTGCTTTTCAGTTAATGAGCGAGGAGTTAGCAAAGAATAAAGATATTAATCTTTCCCCCGGCACGATGCAGACTTTGCTTGATGCAATTGATGTGCGCCTACAAGATCGTAAAGCCTTAACTCAGTATATTTCTGGCATTTTGGTTTTACTTGGTCTTATTGGAACTTTTTTAGGTCTAATGCTAACTCTGGCATCTGTGGGCGATATTTTGGCGGCGCTTGACTTAAGTTCGGGCGATCCAACTGCTGCTATTGCGGTGTTAATGAATAAATTGCAGATTCCACTACAGGGTATGGCGGTTGGTTTCTCATCTTCTTTATTTGGTCTAGTTACTTCGCTTGTTCTCTCATTAATGGTGCGCTTTAGTGCAATGGCATTTTCTGAGTTTGTGCAAAATATTGAAGGCTGGATGTCAACCATTGTTGAAATTGAACCCGGTAGCAATAAAACTGGCGGTGCAGGTGAAGCAGGCAATCATGGTGCAATGATTGAAGAAAAACGCCTTTCTTTGATTATGCGAGCGGCACGCATTTCAGTTGCCTCAAACAAAAGGCATAATGATAAACTCACCCAATTAACAAATAGCGTTTCAGCGTTAAGTGAGAATGCCCGCACCCAACATCAAGCAATTGATGAATTAGTTGGTGCTTCTAGGCAAATGTATGAGCAGGGTAGATTGCTTGGCTCAGCTATGGCACGAACTATGGATAGTGTTAGAGTGATTTCAATTAATCAGGGTCTTAAAAAAGACGTTTTAGAATCAACTAATGCACTGGCTCGTAAGCTTGAAATTAGAGACGATCATATGGCGAATAGGCTTAGCGCCCTTGATGCTCAAATGAGCAGTAAACTTGCCGCACTTGATAAGCAATTATCTCGTTTTGAGGTAGCGCCGCAAGAGCCTGAGCAAACTGGTGCAAGTGAAAATGCGTATGATTTACTTGAAGAAATAAAATCATCTTTACGAAGTGGAGACATGGCTTCAATTCATTCAAATCTTAAAGATATGGACGAAAATATTAAAGAAAAGCCAAGCGCAAAACCTCAAGCGCCAACAACCCAAAATCAAATTAAGGGTTAGGAAAAATCATTATGCAAACACAGCAAATGCAAGAAGAAAATCAAAAAGCAATAAATCAAAAACAAACTGAATTATTGCAAAAACAACTTGCAAAAGATACAGAAAAAAATGCCCATAAACGTGCTTTTGAAAGACACACAATTTTTGCGGTTGCAAATATGGTCTTGATGAATAATTCACAGGCGATTGATGGCGTTATCACTGAAATATCTCAAGGGGGTGTGAAATTTCGCCCAGCATCATTATATTTGTTAGAGAGAAACGGCGAGCGGGTCTCTATGATTATTGATGATATCAATGTTGCAGGGATTATTCGTGCTTCAAGGGCAGATGGTTATGGCATTCAGCTGCTTGAAGAAATATCTAACAAAGAAATGGACTATATTGTTAGAAGCTATGCAAGTGAAGAAGAAAATAAGTCTAAAAACCCTCAATCTGTAAATTAGCTCTATAAAATAACCAGATAATATAATTGCTATATCTTAAGTCAATTATATGCTTTAACTGATTAATCTTTAAGAATTTGGCATATTGTCCAAATATCTTTTTCACAAATGTGGGGGCATTTGAAAAGAGAATGTTAAAAAAATCAGAGCAAAAAATCGAACATTTTAAGCAGGTTTGGCACGACCCATTATCAGATTTTTCTGATAATCAATGGTATTTTTATCAAGCTCGCCACACTGTTTTTTTTACAGCTTTTGCTAAAGATAAAATTTGTAAAGAAAACTTAATAGACTTAGCAAAAACCCTAGTAAGTTTAGCACCTCAACTTTGTACGGGTTATTCTAATGTTGGTGATGGTAATGATTTTCCTCGCCAGATTTTAGAGAAAATCTGCTCCATTAAAACGGTGAAAGATTTAGATGGCTATCCCAATAAATGGGACGTTGAGGGCAAAGAAATGTTTTCTAGCTCTGGTTTGCCTTTATTTAGAGTAAAAGCAGTTGTTAGAGAAAATGGCGCTGATGCAGATGGACGAAAAGCAATGATTATGGTGCTATCTACCCATTCATTAATGGAGGGTGCGGATGCTGCTCTTATTAGCCAATCAAAAAAGTCATTTAATAAAAAGCCTGATGAAGAAGAAAATAAACTCTCATTTTTTACTAGAGCACATTATAAAATAACTTCTGCAATAATTGCACCATTGCAAATTATTGCAGCCGAAATATCAGTATCAAAAAATTATGATGTTACAAATAAATCTTTCATTGTTGAGCATAAAAAATTAAGACGAGTGGCAAAGTCATTAAATATTTCTCGGCGAGCATTAATGTTTTCTTTGGTTGCTTTTGCCCTTAATATAGGCGGGCGGGGATTTTCAAAAAAAGCAATTTCTATCGTTTATGCTGATATGGACACAGTGCGTGATTATAAAATAAATTCTGATTTTTTCAAATTTCATACAATGGATTGCAAATTTAAAGTTACAAAAGATTTTGCTAAATTTGCTCAAAATGCAGCAAAAACACTTACTAATGTAGAATCAAATAATCCAGATAAGTCACAAAATTTTCTTGATGCTTTATTTGCTGCCCATAGATTTTATAAAAAACATTTCCCCTTTTTATATTCAGATAAAACCTTTCGTTTTTCTGCAGGTTATCACTTAAACCTATCTCTCACCCCTCCCCAACGTTTAAATGGTGACTTTACTAAAGGACTGAGTGAGCCAATTTATTGTGGAGCGTATAATCCAGGGCTTAACATTTGTGTATTTGTGCCGGGGCGCACAGCAACTAGTTTTAATTTTGCTATGGCAAAACACCATATTGATAATGTTGATAAGGTAGAAACATTGTTAGATGAGTTAGACAAAGCAATAAAATAAATCATTGGCGACAATATTTAGCCTTTTAATACTCATCATGATATGGCATCAAATAAACAATATAATAACTTCATAGGTAAAATAATGACAATAAGAATACATCAGGGCGATTTGCCAAATCTTGATAATTACACCTCTAGCCAAGTGGCTATTGATACTGAAACAATGGGTTTGCAAACTCTAAGAGATAGGCTTTGTGTTGTGCAGCTTTCTTGTGGAGATGGCAGTGCGGATATTGTGCAAATTGCCAAAGGACAAACATCTGCTCCAAATCTACAAAAACTATTAGGCGATAAAAATGTTACCAAGCTTTTTCATTTTGCCCGTTTTGATATGGCGGCGTTGCAACATAGTTTTGGCGTCATCGTTGGTCCAGTTTACTGCACTAAAATTGCTTCAAAATTAGCCAGAACTTATACGGATAGGCATGGCTTAAAAGATTTATGCCGCGAATTGCTCAGTGTGGATATGTCAAAGCAACAACAAAGCTCAGATTGGGGTGCAAACGAGTTAAGTGTTGCTCAGCAAAAATACGCTGCCTCAGATGTGCTTTATTTGCATGATATAAAGCGCCATCTTGATCGCATGTTAAAGCGTGAGGGACGTGATGGTTTAGCCCAAAGAGCATTTGAATTTTTAGATGCCCGGGTAGAGTTGGATCTAGCTGGTTGGTCTGAAAGTGATATTTTTGCTCATAGTTAGGAATAAAAAAAATTAATGGCACTAAATAGCAAATCGATAGATAATGGTAGCTCTTTATCACTTTATGATAAGCTAATTTGGCGCAATAGATTTATATTGTTTTTGCGCTTGCTTGTGCCATTTTTTGGATTAGTGATTTTTGGTTTTTTGATTATAAAAATTATAATTGCTAACATCGGCTCTGATATTGATATTTCTGGCATTAGAGTTGAGCGTGATAATGTGGTGATTAATTCGCCTCAATATAGTGGTGTAACAGCTAATGGAACTAGTTATTCTATCATTTCAAAATCTGCAACAACTGCGATTAATTCGGGCAGTTTGTTTGATCTAAGTGAAGCAAATTTTGCAATGAAGCGCCCTGATGGATTAGAAATAAACGCCTCTGCCAAGCAAGCATTTTATAATATAATAGATCAAAATGTAAAAATTGATGGTGAGATGATAGTTGACGATTCTAGGGGTGTTAAAGCAAAATTGATAAATAATATTATCGATTGGAATACTCAATCTTTAAGCACAAAAAACAAAGTTGAAATAGTTTTTTCAGATGGCTCAATATTAAACTCAAATAGTCTTTTTTACGATAGTGTGAATCAGAGTTGGAAATTTAATAATGTTGAGTTGATTTTGGAAATGAAATAGAAGAAATTTAATGATGATGGCTAGAAAATTTCAAAAATTTATAACGATTATATTATCGGCTATTTTGCTTCATGTTTTCGCTGGTGTTAGCGCTGAAATAAAAATTACCTCAGATCAATTTATTGTAAATGAAACCTCAAGTAGCGCAACTTTTACTGGTAATGTAATTATTAAACAGCCAGATTTAATTGTCTATGCAAATAAAGTGGTTGTGCATTATGGGGCGGGTGGGCCATCTGATCTAAAAGATTTTGAAGCGATTGGTGGTGTAAAAATTGTGCAACCAGAGCAAACAGCAAAGGCAGATCGTGGAGTTTATAACCCTAAATCAAAAATTCTTACCCTTTATGATAATGTTGCAGTTACCAATGAAAGCGGCACTATTATGGGGTCAGAGCTTATTATTGATACTATTTCTGGAATATCAAAATTCCCCTCCCAATCTGATGGCGGTCGAGTTACCGCAGTTTTTTCTCAATAGGGGTGATATAATTGAGTAAAGAAATAGATCAAGCAGGTTGGTTAATAGCGCATGGTTTGGCAAAAAGCTTTGGCAAACGTGTGGTTGTTCGTAATGTATCAATTGCGCTTAAATGCGGCGAAACAGTTGGACTTTTAGGACCAAATGGTGCGGGCAAGACTACTGTTTTTACTATGATTATGGGCTTGGTTAAACCAAATAGCGGCAAAATATTATTTGAGGGAAAAGACATTACTCGTTTACCACTTTTTCAACGTGGGCGGCTTGGCTTGGGATATTTGCCGCAAGAACCTTCTATTTTTCGTGGTCTTAGTGCAAAAGCCAATATTATGGCGGTGCTTGAAGGGCATATAAAAAATAAAAAAGCCCGCCAACAAAAATTAGATGAATTGCTTGAAGAATTCTCAATAACACATATCGCAAATTCTAATGCTTTGGCGCTTTCTGGGGGCGAACGCCGACGAGTAGAGATCGCTCGGGCATTAGCAGCAGATCCAAAATTCATGTTGCTTGATGAACCGTTTGCGGGCGTTGACCCAATTGCTGTTGCAGAAATTCAGGGGCTAGTGCGCCAATTGACTAAGCGAGGAATTGGAGTATTAATTACCGATCATTCGGTGCGAGAAACGCTTGGTCTTGTTGATAGAGCCTATCTTATTAATGATGGCAAAGTAATGATTCAGGGAACGCCGCAAACTATTGCAAATGATAAAAATGCAAGAAAAGTTTATCTTGGAGAAGATTTTTCTATTTAGGTTTTCTATAAACTTGCCTCTCAAAATGAGCAAAAGCAAACATGCCAATAAGCACAAGCGCTGCACCTGTTGCATGCCAAATAGTGAATGCCTCATTTAGAATAAACACCGCTAAAGAAATTGTAACAAGGGGCGAAACATTGCCCATTACTGCTGCGGGTTCTGAGCCAATGCGACCAATTGAAGCGGCAATGAAATAGGCAGGAAACACGGTTGAAACAGTACCCATTGCCAGCATTAACCACATGGCATTTTGTGACACAATTAAATCGCTCATTTCATGAGTAAGAAGAAAGTGAATTATCACCATAATGCCAGCCGAACTAATGGCAATTGAAGTGAAAAGCCTAGCACCCATTTCATCAATTAGGGGTTTTGCCAATAGTTGGTAAAGCGCATAAGAAATTGCTGCTCCCAAAACTAATAAAGCGCCAGTTATTACATCATTGCCATCAATTTTAAGATCATAGGCAAAAATTAGCGCCAAGCCAGAATAAGAAACTAATAGTGAGATAATCATTTTTGCACTAACAACACGCCCAAATATTATTGCGCCAAATATTACTACAAAAAATGGATTGGTTAAAAGTATCAGCCTATCAAATTGCGCTGAAATATATTCCAAACCTGCAAAATCAAGATATGAAGCAATATAATATCCTATCATGCCTAAAATTATTGTCTTAAAAATTGCTGAGCGGGATATTGCAAATTTTCTCCCTTTCGCCATGCTCTTTTTTTGTTGAGATTTTAACCCTGTAAGTCCGATAATAATAAAAAACGGCACAGCAATAATCATGCGCCAAGTAAGCGTTGTCAGCGCATCAACATTCTCAATAAGTGCTAATTTAATCACTATGCCTTTGGTAGCAAAAAGCGAAGCCCCAATCGCTCCATAGGCATAACCTAGCCAATCTAATGACTTTGATTCGCTATCTTTTGAAATGTTTAAATTCATAGAAAAAGCGTTACATGCTTCTTATTAAAGAGGCAAAAGAAAAGATTAATTTTTGATATTCTTAAGACAGCTTGATCAAAACTAGCGTTTTCGCAAAGCCACATGATTAATTGTGTGATCGCTAGACTTGGTCAAAATCAAATCTGCCCGCCCCTTGGTTGGCAAAACATTTTCTCGTAAATTTGGCAGGTTAATTTCACTCCAATATTTGGTTGCTAAGTCTATTGCCTGTTTTTCTGATAGTTTTGAAAATTGATGAAAAAATGAATTAGGATCAAGGAAGGCAGTTTTGCGAATCCGATGAAATCTTTCTAAAAACCAGTTTGATAAATCTTTTTCGTTGGCATCGATATAAATAGAAAAATCAATATAATCTGAGGCAAAAATAACTGGATTACCGTCCTTTGGAAAATTTCCCGCCTGTAAAATATTAAGCCCCTCAACAATTAAAATATCTGGACTATTAATTATTTGCATTTCATCTGGCACAATATCATAAGTTAAATGCGAATAAGTTGGGATAGATATTTTGCTTTCGCCAGATTTTATTTTGGCTAAAAAATTAACAAACATTCCCCGGTTATAACTCTCAGGAAACCCCTTTTTTTCCATTAAGCCACGTTTTTCTAACTCATCATTTGAATATAAAAAACCATCAGTCGTAACCAATTCAACTTTAGGAGAATTTGGCAAACGCTGCAATAATGCGTGCATAATTCGAGCAGTAGTAGATTTACCCACAGCAACAGATCCCGCAACCCCAAATACAAATGGAACACTATCGCCATTTGTGCCTAAAAATTGACTAGAGGCATGATGCACACCTTGCACTGCCTCAACATAAAAAGAAAAAAGCCGAGTAAGCGGCAGGTAAATTTCTTGCGCTTCTTTTAATGAAATCGGATCGTTTAACGCCCGTAATCTTTCAATGTCTTTTGCCACCAATGTCATTGGCTCATCTGCCCGCAATTTTGCCCATTGCGCCTTGCTAAATTGATGATATGGAGAAAAATCTATATTCATTTTTTACGTGATGCCTTCTCGCTTAAGCCAGATTGAGCGGTGCGATTGGCTAGCTCCTTCATCACATCATCAAGTGAAACATCAACAGATTTTAACAATACTAAAAGATGATAAAACACGTCTGCCGCTTCTTTTGTTAATTCAGATTGATTGTTACTCACTGCGGCAATCACTGCTTCCACTGCTTCTTCGCCCAATTTTTGCGCACATTTTTCAACGCCTTTTGCAAGCAATGAGGCGGTGTAAGATTCACTGGGATCAGCTTTTGCTCGCTCAATTATGTTTTGGTTTAATTGCTCTAATGTGAAAGTCATTTTTGTTAAATTCCTTTAATCAAGACGAGTAGCAATGCCATTTTCTGACATATATGTTTTTGCCTGTTTTATTGAATAAGTGCCGAAGTGAAAAATCGAAGCCGCAAGCACAGCGCTCGCATGCCCCTTTGTCACCCCTTCCACCAAATGCTCTAAATTGCCCACCCCGCCAGATGCAACCAGCGGAATTTTTACAGCGTCGCTAATCGTGCGAGTTAACTCTAAATCAAAACCAATTTTTGTGCCATCGCGATCCATAGACGTAACTAATAATTCGCCCGCACCACGTTTTTCCATATCAAGGGAAAATTCTAGTGCATCAATGCCGCTGGCTTTACGCCCGCCATGAGTATAAATTTCCCATTTATTTGGCGCAACTTTCCTTGCATCAACCGAAACAACAATGCACTGATTGCCAAATTTATTTGCTGCCTGATTGATAAAATCAGGATCATTCACCGCCGCAGAATTTATCGCAACTTTATCTGCGCCACAGAGCAATAATTTTCTAATATCTTCAATAGATTTAACCCCGCCCCCAACCGTTACAGGCATAAAGCAATGATCGGCAGTGCGCTTTACCACGTCAAAAATTGTGTCTCGCCCCTCGTGCGTTGCAGTAATATCCAAAAAGCATAACTCATCTGCCCCCGCTGCATCATAAGCAATCGCTGCTTCAACAGGATCGCCCGCATCAACAAGATCAACAAAATTCACGCCTTTGACCACTCGGCCTTCTTTTACGTCTAAACAGGGGATAATTCTAGTTTTAAGCGTCACTTTAACAATCTCCCTAATTCTAAAGACGGCCGATCTTTATTTTGGCTCGTCCTTACGGCAAGGCCGTTGCGGGCGATGCATGCACCTTTTACGTCTAAACAGGGGATAATTCTAGTTTTAAGCGTCATGCGCAAATCCCTTTAATCATCGCCAATGCTTTTTTTACATCAATACGCCCATCATAAAGCGCCCGTCCAGAAATTGCGCCCTCTAAAATTTGCATCTCGGGCTTTGTCATAATTTTTATGTCCTGCATTGAGGCAAGACCGCCAGAGGCAATCACGGGAATTGATACCGCTTGCGCTAGCGCCAAAGTTGATTGCCAATTTATGCCACTAAGCACGCCATCTCGATCAATATCAGTATAAATAATTGTGCCAACTCCAGCACCCTCAAATCGTTTAGCCATTTCTATCACGCTAAGTTCAGAGGTTTTCGCCCAGCCCTCAACCGCAACTTTGCCGCCTCTTGCATCAATGCCTACTGCAACTTTGTTAGGAAATCTTTTCGCCGCAATTTTTACCAATTCAGGATCATTAAGCGCAATAGTGCCTAAAATCACCCGTGCCAAACCCTTATCAAGCCAATTTTCAATATGCTCAATCGTGCGAATACCGCCGCCTAACTGCACGGGGAAGTCCACTGTTGCTAAAATTGCCTCAACTGCTGCGCCATTAACGCTTTCGCCCGCAAATGCACCATTAAGATCTACCATATGCAAATATTCAAAACCCTGATCTTCAAAGATTTTTGCCTGATTTGCTGGGCTATCATTAAAAACCGTCGCTTGCTCCATATCACCCAATTTTAGGCGAACGCATTGCCCATCTTTAAGATCAATTGCTGGAAATATCTTCATAGTTTCCACCTTAAAAAATTCTCTAAAAAACTAATGCCAAGTTTTTGGCTTTTCTCTGGGTGAAACTGCACCCCAACAATATTATCTTTGCCAACCATAGCAGTAATTTCACCGCCATAATCGCTAGTAAGTAGCAAATCGTTACGGTTTTTCACTTCCATTTGATAAGAGTGAACAAAATATGCGTGCAAACCATCTTTGCCTAATTTGATATTTTTAAGTAATGGGTGCTGATTGTTCACACTAAGTGTGTTCCAGCCCATGTGCGGAATTTTTAGTGATTTATCATTCACTCTTATCGCTTTAACTTCGCCCTCAATCCAGCCTAAACCTTCATGCATGCCTTTTTCAAAACCGCTAGTTGCCATTAATTGCATGCCAACGCAAATGCCAAGAAACGGCACATTATCTTGTTTTACTCGCTGGTTAAGCGTTTCAGTCATGCCTGAAATAGCAAATAAACCCTCACGACAATCAGCAAAAGCACCAACTCCGGGCAATACTATTCTATTAGCTTTTTTTACAATTTCTGGATTATTAGTGATTAACACTTCAATTGGCTCATCAAGCAAAATCGCTGCTTTTTGAATTGCCTTTTGTGCCGATCTTAAATTACCAGAGCCATAATCTATAATGGCAATTATCTGGCTCATTTCATCTCGTCCTGACTTAAATGGCTTGCCATTTCTAGGCGATGTTTAACCCAAGAAATTTGTGCCTGCTCAGCATCACTAGCAATTAAATCGCCCTGTCTAATATAGCCCTTACGCTTAAAAGCGGCAGCTTTAATGGCGGGTGCTTCAAAAGCAAGCCAAGTAACAAAAATAAGATAAAGCCAAAAAACCGCTTCTTCGCCAACAAAAGTTGAGGCAACAGCAATAGCAATTAAAACTGCAATGATAAGAGCAGTTTCAAGCCATAATCTATGCGCTATTGCCCAAATAGGCGGCAATAAAAACGCCGCCAAAGAGAATTTTTCAGCAATAATGGCACTATCATCATCACTTAGATTGAAAACTTCAGTCTGTGGTTTTAGCAAAATTTGAAATATCGACATTTATAAACTTCCCTTGGTTGAGGGAATAGAATTTGCCGCCCGTGGATCAATCTCAAGCGCATCTCTTAAAGCTCGAGCCAATGCCTTAAAACAACTTTCAGCTATATGGTGATTATTATCGCCATAAGGCACTTCAACATGCAAAGTAATACCTGCATTCATCGCAAAAGCATTAAACCATTCTTGAAATAATTCAGTGTCCATATCACCAACTTTATCACGGGTGAAATTTACATTCCAAACCAAAAATGGGCGACCACTAACATCAAGCGCTACTCGCGCTAAAGTGCCGTCCATTACCAAATCAGAACTAGCATAACGCCTAATGCCTTTTTTATCACCAAGCGCCTTTTTCACTGCCTGACCCAAAGCAATGCCAACATCTTCTGCCGTGTGGTGAAAATCTATGTGCGTATCGCCCTTTGCTTCAACCTTAATATCAATCAGCGAATGTTTAGCTAATTGGTCAAGCATGTGATCTAAAAAAGCAACAGAGCTATTCATATCATGAGTGCCAGTGCCATCAAGATTTACAGATATAAAAATATCTGTTTCGTTGGTTTTTCTTTTAATCTCGCTTTTACGCATAGTTTTACCTCTTAATAGAGAAATATTTAACTTCATTTAGCATTTTCATCGCTTTAACAAAAGATGTAAAATAAAGATAGTTTGCAATTAATTTTTTGGTGCTTACATTAGAGTAATTAATATTTTTAAGAGGTGAAAATGAGCGAAAATAATTTTCCAGGGTGGCATGGCACAACCATTGTTAGTGTTAGAAAAGGTAATAAAGTGGTTGTTGCAGGCGATGGGCAGGTTTCTTTGGGTCCAACAGTGATTAAACATAACGCCAAAAAAGTGCGTCTTTTAGCTGGCGGCAAGGTTATTGGCGGTTTTGCGGGCGCAACTGCTGACGCTTTTACTCTGTTTGAAAGGCTCGAAGCAAAACTAGAGCAATATCCAGATCAGCTTATGCGAGCCTGTGTTGAATTGGCAAAAGATTGGCGCACTGATAGATATTTAAGAAAACTAGAAGCAATGATGATTGTAGCTAGCGCAACTGATTCGCTGGTTTTAACAGGAACAGGCGATGTGCTTGCGCCAGATGAGGGAATTACTGCGATTGGATCGGGCGGTAATTATGCCCTTAGTGCGGCTTTAGCGCTTAAAGACACCGATAAAGACGCCGAAGAAATTGCACGAAAAGCAATGGAAATAGCAGCAAAAATTTGCGTTTATACCAATGACAGCGTGACACTTGAAAGCCTTAAGGCAAAATAGATGGATTATGAAATACGTCTTTTAACGTCTAAAGATAGTGTAGATTATCGTCAATTAAGATTGCACGCATTAAAGAATTTTCCT
>Ga0256834_1000576_pt1 | contig 26172 bp, 31 predicted proteins | sample 4281140metaG_FD_190536 | JGI IMG/M metagenome (GOLD analysis project Ga0256834, IMG submission 190536) | Hydrothermal vent microbial communities from East Pacific Rise, Pacific Ocean - 4281-140 | ecosystem: Environmental > Aquatic > Marine > Hydrothermal vents | place: Pacific Ocean: East...
AATCAATTCATTAGTAAGTAATGCTTTTTCATTACTTAAATCTGTTTTCAACACTTCAATATCTCTTTTAATGGCATCTAATTTTTGTTGCCATGTAATTACTTTAGCTTTTAGTCTAGATTCTGCTTCATTATATTCAGGTACATTTTCTAAAATGTATTGCATATCTATATAAGCTATCTTTTGTGGCTTTTGAGCTACTAGTATGGTACTTATAAATAATGTGAATATAAATGCTGCTTTACGTATCATAATACAATGTGTAATTAGAAAAAACCGTGCCAAAATAAAATTATATTGCAAATGTACTCATTTTGTTAGAATTGTTGACCAATAATAAAATGTGGTTTCCATCCAGATTTTTGTCCAGGCAAACCTGGAACGTCATCAAACCCATGACCAAAGTCAATACCTAGTAGACCAAATGCTGGCATAAATATTCTTAAACCTACGCCTGCTGAACGCTTAAGTTTAAATGGCTCATAGTTTTCAAATTTATCATATGCATTCCCTCCTTCAACAAAAGCTAAGATATATATTGATGCTGATGGTTTTAAGGTAATAGGGTATCTTAATTCTAAAGCAACCTTATTATATATAGTTCCTCCTTCTATAGAAGATAAACTATTATTTTCATAACCACGTAACCCTACAGTTTGACTTCCGTCAAACCGCCCAGTTGACAAACCATCTCCTCCAAGATGAAAACGTTCAAAAGGGGATATCCCTACTTTATTATCATAAGCTCCTAAAAACCCGAATTCAATATTAGACATCAACACCAATTCGTGCTGAGGTTTACCCATTAATGCATTGTACCATTTACCTGTAAAGTTAAATTTGTAATATTCTATCCATTTTAACCGTTCTTCCGACCCTATAGTTGCATAATCTTTATTATTAAATAAAGAATAAGGAGCTGTTAATTTTGCTCCTACATTAAATGTAGAACCTAAGGTTGGGAATACAGGGTTATGACCAGCAGAGTTTCTACCAAAATTAACATTCAATGATAAATTATTAGAAGTCCCATTTCCGTTAGCAAAACTAAAAGCACCTCCTATATTATAATTTTTTAAAGTATATCGCTGGTAACTTAAAGAAGTTGATAAGGTAAAATAATCATCTGGCCATTTTAAACGTTGACTTATTCCTAAGCTAGCACCTATAATATTTAATTTTTGACTTTTATCTACACTACCTCTACTACTCGTAAAATCATACCCAAATTGGGTAGAGCTGTACACAGAAAAAGATAATGATTTTGGTTTTTTACCACCAAACCAAGGCTCTGTAAATGAGACACTATAAGAATTTGAAAAACGACTAGCCTGTGCTCTTAACGAAACACTTTGCCCATCCCCTCTTGGCACTGGTCGATACTCTTTACCTTTAAAAATATTTTTTATAGAAAAATTACTAAATGACAAACCTATGGTACCTATAAATGTATTACCTCCAAAGCCACCTTGTAATTCAATTTGACTCGCTCCTTTTTCAACCACACTATATTCAATATCTACTGTTTTATCTCCATAATTTGGTTGTACATCTGGCACAATACTTTCAGCATCAATAAAGGGCATTTGACCAACTTCTCTAATGGTACGTATGATATCTTGTCTACTAAACAAACTACCTGGCATGGTTCGCATTTCTCTTAAAAGTACATAGTCATTTGTCACCTCATTACCTACCAATGTTATTTTTCTAATCGTAGCTGGTTCGTCTTCTCTTATACGTATTTGTATATCAATAGTATCATTTTCTACTTTAGTCTCTACAGGTATTACACTAGAGAATAAGTAACCATTATTTAAATAAAAATTAGTAATATCTTGAGAGTCTGGTGTACCATCACCTTTTATACGCTCATTTAACAGTTTTCCGTTATACACGTCTCCTTTGCTCAGTCCTAAAAATTGTTTTAATATAGTGTCTGAATAAACCGTATTACCTAAATATTCAATATCACCAAAATAATACTTCTTTCCTTCATTTACAGTAACATCTAAATTGATGGTATTGTCATCATTCCAAGAAATAGAATCTTTTAAAATCTGAGCATCACGAAATCCTTTTTCACGGTACTTCTCAACTAATCTTTCTAAATCTTTTTCGTACTCTTCTTCTATATATTTTGAAGCTTTATAAAAACGTAATACATTTTTTTGCTTGGTCTTTTTTAGTGCTTTCTTTAGCCGTTTATCACTAAACTTATCATTGCCATGAAAACGTAAATTTTTAATTTTAATTTTACTTCCTTTATCGACAACAATTAATGCCTTTTGTGCATTATTACCCGTAGTATCAATTTTGGTATTTATAGTAACTTTAGTTTTTAAAAACCCTTTATCTATATATTTCTTTTTTATGTAGTTTTTTGTAGTAGTTACTAAATTTTCTGTGAGCATTGCTCCTTTTTTAAACTCAGTATCTTTAATTAACTCTTCTCCTTTACTCTTTTTAACACCTTCAATTGTAACGTTACTTAACTTTGAAAGTTCTTGTACTTCAAATTCAAGATAAACAGTGTTTTCAACAATTTTAGATACATAAACCTCAACATTGCTAAACAGTTTAGAGTTCCATAATTTTTTAATTGCTGAAGTTAATTTATCTCCTGGTATTTTAATAGGCTGACCAACAACCAATTCAGAAAATATAGTAATAGATTGCTCTGTAAATTGTTGATTCCCTTTAACAGAAATACCTCCTAAGACATAGGTATTCACTTTTCTAAAATTAACATCTGCTAATGATCGCTTTTTTTTAGGAATTGAATCAGTTATTTTTATAGTATCAGTAGGTATGTCTTGTGCATTACTCAATAATGCTGTGAAAGTAAAGACTAAGAGTAATAGGTTGACCTTAATTTTAATCATTATTCTTTTTAATTTGTTCACTAATTTTTCCAAAGCGTCTTTCTCTATTTTGATATTCAACAATTGCTTTGAAAAAATCTTCTTTTCTAAAATCTGGCCATAACACATCTGTAAAGTAAAACTCGGCATATGCTATCTGCCATAATAAAAAATTACTGATGCGTTTTTCACCACTAGTACGTATCAAAAAATCAACGTCGGGCAAAGTAAATGTATATAAATGATTATTTATAATTTTTTCATCAATTTCTTCAATTAAAAGTTGCTTATTAACAACTTTTTTAGAAATATTTTTGATAGTATTAACAATTTCTTCTCTTGAGCCATAACTTAAAGCCAAGTTTAAGACCATAGAGGTATTATTTTTTGTTAATTCAATAACTTCTCTTAACTGTTTTTGAGCTTTCTTAGGGAGGTTTTCAATTTGACCAATAGTTTGTAGTCTAATATTATTTTTTTGAAAAGTATCTAATTCATCTTTTAATGAACTTACCAATAGATTCATTAAAGCTTTTACTTCTGTTTTTGGTCTACTCCAATTTTCTGTTGAAAAAGCGTACAAAGTAAGTACTTCAACGCCTATTTGAGAAGCAGCATCAATGGTTTGTTTTACTGCCTTAACGCCATTTCGATGCCCTAAAACCCTCATCATACCCTTTTTCTTAGCCCAACGACCATTACCATCCATAATTATGGCAACATGTTTAGGGATTTTTTGAGAATCGATTTGACTTAGTAAATTCATTATTTATTAAAATGCACGAGTATAACAACCAGGTCTACCGAACGCATAAGTAATTGTTATTCCAGTAAACACATACCAATCATCACTTTTAGGATTACCAAAAGTGTATTCAGGATCTCCAACTATGGCATGATTATTATAATCCATTACATCTTTAAAAGTGTATCTAAAAGATGTTTCTAAAGCAATACTTATATTTTCTGCTAATTTCATTTTATAACCAACTCCGATAGGAAGCACCATTGATGAAACTCTCTTCACTTTAGCATCTTTTGACACTACAGTATAATTTGCCGCTCCTATTTGTGCTATAATATAAGGGGTCTGCATAAAACCTGTTTTTGAAAGACTATATTTAAAAAAACTAAACTCTATTCCCAATGAACCCTCTACCAATGTATTTGAAAATGAAAGCCCTCTGTTTTTTCTAAAATTACTTTGAGCATGAATATCATTATCGTGAATCTTACTATATATAGCCGTTCCTCTAAAAGTAATTCTAGGTGAAAAATTAAATTTTGCAATACCACCAACAGCTATTCTATTTGGTTCAATATAAAATTCAGAACCAATGTCACCAACATAATTACTTCCACCTAAAAAAAGACCAACTTCATATAACTGTGCTGAAGATATACTTGTAATTATAAGTAATATGTAAAATAAAAACTGTTTTTTCATCTTTTAAAAATGTTTGCAAATATAATTAAATCAATTAGTTTTAAAAGGATTGGTCTCTCTTTTTTGATAAACAGTTTTAAAGTTAAAATATTGTTGCAAAGTCAATTAAGTTTTAACAAAAAAATGTTAAAAATTAACTTTTTAATTCCGTTTATCTTCACCCCAAAGCAACTTTTCTCTTAAAGTTTTGAAAAAAGTCTGTTGATTCAACTGAATCGTTTTAAGTGTGAAGCTAGCTTTTTCAATTGTGATTTCAGTATTATTATCAATAACAATTGTACGTGAATCTAATGACATCAAGGCTTGTTTTTCTCTAGCAACAACCTTTAATTTAATTTTCGTGTTGTCAGGAATTACTAAAGGTCTTGCATTTAAATTATGTGGTGCAATTGGCGTTAAGGCAAAACTTTTAGTACTAGGTGCAATAACTGGACCTCCACAACTTAAAGAATAACCTGTTGAACCTGTTGGTGTAGCAATTATCAATCCATCAGCCCAATAAGACGTTAAATGTTCATCGTTTAAATACGTTTCTACAGTAACCATTGAAGTTGTATTTCTTCTACTAACAGAAATTTCATTTAATGCGAAATTTAGTTCTGACAAATCTTTGTTTTGCTGATTTGTAGTTACTGTCAACAGTGTTCTTTCATCAATTTTATACTGCTTAGCGATTAACAAATCAATAGCTTCTGAGATATTTTCTTTTCGTACTGTAGCTAAAAACCCTAAGCGACCAATATTAATTCCTAGAACTGGAATCTCTAAATCTCTCACATAAGTAACAGCTCTTAAAAAAGTACCATCACCTCCAACAGTAAGCATTACTTCAAATGAGCTATCTAAATCTTTATAGCTTTTAAAGGTCTGGTATTCTTTTTCAGGAAAATTATTAACCTTAATTAAATTATAGAAATTTTCTTCAATAAAAACTTCACTATTTTTTTCAGCAAGTGTATTCAATAATATTTCTATATAACTTATAGCTTCATCTGTATAATATTGCCCGTAAACACCTACTTTCATTACTTCATTTTTAATTGCTATATGTCTAAATACCGTTGAAGGTAATCTGACCTTTCTTTTAGCGTATTCAAATATTCATCTACCTGAAAACCTGTCAATATAGTATAGTTATATCTTCTAAAAGTCTGCATGGTATTATTTAAATCATGATCACTTATTTTTACTGTAATTTCTACTCTTTCTTTATTAATATTAGAAATAAAAGCTCCTAATAACTTTGCGTTATTAGATTCAACAATTTGCGAAACCTCACTAAAAGAATAATCAGAAATCTCTTTAGAAATCACTAAAATTGCTCCACTTTCATTCAAAAAGGGTGTATTATTAAAGATATGCAAGATATCAGTCAGTTCATAATAGCCAAGATACTCTTGTTTTTCTGTAAGTACAGGAATAATATTAGCATCGTTTAAAGCAAATATTTTTAACAATTCAAACCAATTTGTTTTTTCTGTGGCAGAAAAAGATTGCAATAAATAATTATACTCAGAAATCAGATCTTTATCATCAACAATAGCTTGAATATCATTTTCAGCAATAAAACCTAAAAATAATCCTTTTTCAACTACAGGTAGATGTGAAAGAGTAAGCTGCTTAAATACATCTTTAGCTTTACTAATCTCATCTGTAGGCTTTAGAGGTTTTATATCTTTAGTTATATAATCTGATGTTTGCATAATATCTTGCAAAATAACTAAATTTAAACTACAATACACTAATTTTGTTTTTTGATTCTTAAAACAGAATAAAGAATGACTAAATTAAGTGTTAATATTAATAAAATAGCCACTTTAAGAAATTCTAGAGGCGGAGATACTCCAAATCTAATTCAAGTTACTACTGACATACAAATGTTTGGAACACAAGGAATTACTATACATCCTAGACCAGATGAAAGGCATATTAAATATCAAGATGCATATGATTTAAAACCAATTGTAACTACTGAATATAATATTGAAGGAAACCCTATTAAAAAATTTATTGATTTAGTCATCGCTATAAAACCTACCCAGGTAACTTTAGTTCCAGATGCTGTTGACGCAATCACTTCTAATGCAGGTTGGGACACCATCAAACACCAAGATTTTTTAACCGACATTATATCTGAATTTAAAAGAAATAATATCAGAACTTCAATTTTTATTGACACAGACTCTTCATTAATTGAAGCTGCAGCAAAAACAGGAAGTGACAGAATTGAACTCTATACTGAACATTTCGCTACACAATATGCTTTAGGAAACACAAAAGCTATAGAACCATATGTAGCAAGTGCTAAATTAGCAAATCAATTAAATTTAGGCATCAATGCAGGACATGATTTAAGTTTAGATAATATCAAGTTTTTCTCAGAGAACATACCTCATTTATTAGAAGTTTCTATAGGGCATGCCTTAATCGCCGAATCATTGTATTTAGGACTAGAAAATGTAATTAACATGTATTTATATAAATTACAATAAATGGATGTACTTCATTCAAAAATAATAGGCAAAGGCGAACCCTTGTTGATTATTCATGGTTTTTTAGGCATGGGTGACAATTGGAAAACACTCGGAAATAAATTTGCTGAGAATTATGAAGTCCACTTAATCGATCAACGTAATCATGGTAGAAGTTTTTTTGACGATGAATTTAATTACGAGGTTCTTGTTGATGACCTTTTGCGGTATATAGATTATCATCAACTAAAAAAAGCAACTATTTTAGGTCATTCTATGGGAGGGAAAACGGCTATGCTATTTGCTGTGACACACCCTGAAAAAACTGATAAAATTATCATCGCTGATATTGGTCCTAAATTTTACCCAAGACATCATGATTTTATTTTAGAAGGATTAAATGCTATTGATTTTTCAATACAAAAATCAAGAAAAGAAGTTGAAGAAGTCTTAAAAAACTATATCTCTGAATGGGGAATCAGACAATTCTTATTAAAAAATGTGTATTGGAAAACTAAAGAACAATTAGCTTTCCGTTTTAACCTTGATGTATTAATTGAAAATATTGACGAAATAGGAACCGCCCTACCTTCATTATCTGTATTTGACGGAAAAGCACTCTTTCTAAAAGGAGAAAATTCTGGTTATATAACTGATGAAGATACGACTCTAATTATGGCTCACTTTCCTAAAGCAGAAATTAAAACTGTCAAAAACGCAGGTCACTGGCTACATGCCGAAAATCCTACAGATTTTTACAATTTTGTCATTGAATTTATATGAAATTAAGTTTGGCATGTATATTGACATTTATATTCTATGACTGTTGCACTAATTAACAAATAAAGTTTTTTGGCTTTGAATTACTTCCTTCTTAAAAAAATTCAACCCTTATAAACGACAGTTTACTTCGGGTTGAATTTTTATCGAACGTCGTTCTTCTTTGTCAAAAGAGCCTTTACAACGGTCTTAAACTATCAATTAAAACCAATAAATAAAACACATGAAAATCATATTAAAAATGCTACTTACAGCAATTGCTGTTGTTGTTTTAGCAAATATTTTACCAGGAATTTATGTAGCATCTTATTCTACTGCAATTATTGTAGCTATAGTATTAGGTCTACTACGAATTTTTGTAAAACCAATACTTATCATCTTAACTTTACCCATTACCATTATTACATTGGGTTTATTTCTTTTTGTAATTAACGCCATCATTATTTTATTGGCAAGTAAATTAATTACTGGATTTGTAGTGTCAGGACTATTATACGCACTCCTTTTTAGCTTATTATTATCCTTTTTTCAATCAGTGCTGTATTCCTTCTTAAAGGACAAGAAGAGTTGATTAAACACCCGAATCACCATATCTTTTAGAGGAAGGAACAGCTCAAGAATCTAAAGTACACAAAGTGCATTCTAAAGATTCTTCACTACATTTCCCCCGAAGCATCGGGACTTGATGACACTGTTTAATTCGAGTTATGGATTAGAAAATATACAAACTATTGTTAATTTATATTTTTATGAGCCACCCAAAGACCATATAAAACACTTGTAATAATTTTAGTTGAAAAGAAAATTTTCCATTTCCCTTGGTTGAAATTTTGAGCTTTTATTTCGGGCAAATTAAAGCTTACAACTGAAGAAAAGCTATTAAATAATAGAGAGATAATTACCAATATTATAAAAAATGGTATTATAATTTGCAATGCTTTTTTCCAGAAAATTGCTGTTTTTATTTTTTCAGTAAATGTCATTTTAATTTTTCGTTATTGTGATGACGATCGTGATCTCGTTTTGTTTTAACATCCAATTTCTTATCAAAAGAATCTTGTAAATCGATACCTGTCTGATTTGCCAAACACAATACTACAAATAACACATCAGCTAACTCCTCTCCTAAATCTTTATTTTTGTCGCTTTCTTTTTCGCTTTGTTCACCATAGCGTCTTGCAATAATTCTAGCAACTTCACCAACCTCTTCAGTCAATTGAGCCATATTTGTCAATTCGTTAAAATAACGAACTCCATGTTCTTTAATCCAATGATCGACTTGTAATTGTGCGTTTTTTATGCTCATAACTCTAAGTTTGTTCTAATAATGTACTTTTTTGATCTAAAAAAGTATGTGTAATTATAATCAATGAACCCACAACTATTGAAACATCTGCCATGTTAAATATTTGAGTGTTAAAAAAGCCTAAGTCTATATACATAAAATCAGTTACTGAACCGTAAACTATCCTATCAAAGATATTACCTATACCTCCACCTATAATAAAACAAAAACCAAAAATAATTTCTTTAGAGTATTTTGATTTTACTAAGGACAACCACAATAAAACCAGTAATACTGTCGAGGGTATTGCTTGCAGAAGTATCCTTTTTACCACAGGGTGCAGGTTAGAACCTATACTGTATGCTGCTCCTGTATTTTCAACGTTCATCAGTATAAAATTATTTTTTATAACCGCTATTCTTTCATGAGGAACGATATGTTCTCTAGCTATTTTTTTTGATAATTGATCGCATCCTACATTTAGAAACACCAAAGTTAAAATAGCTACAATTTTAAGTATGGATTTTAATTTCATACATTTACTTTCTTAATCAAAGATACTTTAAAAATTCAGTTCTTGGTATTTCTTTTGCTCCTAAGCTTGATAAATGGTCGTTATATACCTGACAATCAATAATTCTACAATTTTCTTCTTTCTTCTTTTTTACCAAATAAGTAAAGGCTATTTTAGACGCATTTGACACCTTACTAAACATACTTTCTCCACAAAAAACTGACCCTAAATCTACCCCATACAAACCACCCACCAATTCATCATTCAACCAAACTTCAACCGATTCTGCATGTCCTAATTTATGCAAATGTATGTACGCTTGTTCCATTTCATCGGTTATCCAAGTGCCTGATTGTCCTTTTCTAGAAATACTTTTACATTGCCTAATTACAGCTTCAAAATCCTGATTGTAAGTCACTTTAAAAATGGCCTTTCGCAATAATTGTTTTGTGCTTTTTGAGACTTTTAACTCTTCAGGAAATAGTACCATTCTTTGCTTTGGACAGTACCAAATAATAGGTTCACCTTGATTGTACCAAGGAAATATACCGCTATTGTAGGCCAGTAATAATCTTTCAATAGATAAATCACCTCCAAAAGCAACAATCCCTTCTGGCGAGGCTGTTTCAACTGGTGGAAACCATAATTTATCAGATAGAAATATCATATACTAAAAAAAACCTTTTAGCAAGATACTAAAAGGCTTTTATTTTTTTACTCTCAGAAGAATTTTATTAAAAAGGTAAATCGTCTGGTTCAGCATCAGAAACAGTAGTTGCAGGTTCAAAAGCATCTGCAGCTGCTACTGGCGGAACCTCACTTGTGCCCGCTTGTAACTTTTCGATTCTCCACCCTTGGATAGCATTGAAATATTTTGCTTCTCCTTCAGGGTTGATCCACTCTCTACCACGTAAATTAATACTTACCTTAACATCTTCACCAACTTGATAGGTATTCAACAAATCACATTTATCTTGAACAAATTCAACTTGTAACATTTGAGGGTATTGCTCATCTGTAGTTACCACCATTTCACGTTTTCTAAAACCACTTGCTCCGTAAGTTTTAGTTTCATCAATTTTTTTAATTTTTCCTGTAATTTCCATTATGTTATTTTATTAAAAGCACTTTCCAAGCACTATTCACATCATTATTTTCTAAAAATTCTTGTGCAAATTTATGTTTTTCTTGCATTTTTAAGCCTATATATTGCTGATTATCCTTGGCAAAGTTATCAACATCTTGTTGATTAGGTAGTTTTTCAACATTTGCCAACATCCCTAAATTGTTTCCTGTTAGCACAGTACTGTTTTTAATTTTAATTGGAATCTGGTCTATACCAATCCCTAAACTAGTCAAAGGTTTAGGGATTTCGAAAAATCCGTTTTTAACTCTAGAGTAATAAGATCCTCCTGCTCTAGCCACCAAATCTAATTTTTCTTGATCTATCATTTCATTTTCATCCAATACTTTTTTACTAATATGAATTTTTAAAATTTCACAAATAATCAAATTTCCTGCACCGCCTTCTTTACCTAAAGAAATAACTTCATTCACTTTACATTCAAATTGTATAGGCGATTCTGCCACTCTAAATGGTTTTACAAGTTCTGATGGCAACATGGTAAAACCTGCTTTTTCAAATTCATTAATATCTTTAGCATACTCTGTACTTGACAAAGACATTTGTTGTACAATATTATAATTGACAACATTAATAACCACTTCTTTAATTTCAAGTACATTTTCTAATGTATGCTTTGTTGTATTGTCTCTAACGCGTCTTGCTGGTGAAAATATCAATATTGGCGGATTGGCACTAAAGACATTAAAAAAACTAAATGGTGATAAATTAGGACATCCGTTAACATCTACAGTACTCGCAAATGCAATAGGTCGTGGTGAAATTGCACTTAATAAATAGGCATGTAACTTTGCTGTTGTAATCTGTTTTATGTCTATTGTTATCATATATTAAGCTTTTCTTTTTTTAAGCAACCTTCTGGTATTTAGATTGTTCATACCTTACCCTCACAGACAGGCAAATTACTCATTTCTTAGTTTTTTGTATTAAATTCAGTAGGCTATTTTTACAAATTGTTAATAAGATACAATAATACTAAATATTAAAACATAATAACAGCCTTTTTTTTTAGTTATATCAAGAGATAATTTTATATTTGTCCTTAATGATTCTCCCCCTAAATAAGAATGCCCTTCGGTGGATAATAGTGATAGCAGCTTTTTTGCTAGTTGCTCTTATTTTATGGAACACCAATACTTTCTTTAAAAGTTTTAAGCAAGAAGAACGAATCAAAATGGAAGTTCTGGCCGAAGCCTTAAAGAATATGAATTCTCCTGATTTAGATGCTGACATCAATCTTGAAACTAAAATTATTAGTAGTAATAATAACATCCCTATGATTATTACACTTGAGGATGGTCTTATTAAAGCTTGGTTCAATTTAGATGTTGAAGAAGGAATACTTTCTTATAATGATTTGTCTGCAAAAGACAGAATGTATCTCAGCAGGCAGTTGGCAGAGATGAAACAAGACAATGAGCCTTTAGCAATAACTCGCGAAGCCAAAAAAGGACCGACTACTGACTATATTTACTATACTAATTCTAACCTTTTAAACAAATTAAAATATTACCCTTTAGCTTTACTATTGATTTTATGTCTTTTCGGAATAGTTATTTATTTAGTCTTTAAATCTAATAAAGTTGCCGAGCAAAATAAGCTTTGGGCAGGTATGGCAAAAGAAACAGCCCATCAAATTGGCACACCACTCTCTTCTTTACTAGGGTGGGTTGAAATTTTGAGAATGGACAATACTGATGAGACTACAGTACTAGAAATTGAAAAAGATATTGAACGTTTAAATACCATTGCTAATAGATTCTCTAAAATAGGTTCTATACCTAAACTTACAAGACATAATATTGTACTTGAAACAAAAAAATCTTTTGACTATTACGCTTCAAGAAGTTCAAAATTGATTGATTATCATTTTGATACCGATGAAAATGAAAAAATCTACGCTATGATTAATCAACAATTATTTACTTGGGTGATTGAAAATTTAGTGAAAAATGCAATAGATGCCATGGAGGGTAAAGGTACTCTACGAATAAAAGTACAATCTAAAAGTGGTAAACATGTACAAATATTAGTTACTGATACGGGTAAAGGTATCCCTAAAAGTAGTTACAAAAAAATATTTGAACCTGGTTATACCACAAAAAGACGAGGATGGGGGCTTGGTCTATCACTAACTAAAAGAATTATTGAAGATTATCACAATGGTAAAATTCATGTAGAAAAATCTGAATTAGGTATAGGTACTTCAATGAGTGTTTTACTTAAAGAGTTATAGAAAAGGAAAACATAAGACTAAGCTGGTTGTAACTTCCCTAAAATCAAAACCTAATAAAAAGTATTACTTATAATTCCTAGAAATTTCTCCTGCTATTTCTTTAAATTCTTCTTTACTTAAATTAACTTTTTGTTGAAAAGTAGCGTCTTTCATTGTATTTAAAGGAATTAAATGCACATGTACGTGAGGTACTTCTAGCCCAATTACGGTTAAACCTACTCGTTTACAAGGCACAGATTTCTCTATTGCTAAAGCAATTTTTCTTGAAAACTCCATCAACCCTTGGTAAGTATCTTTATCTAAATCAAATACTTTATTTACTTCTTTTTTTGGCACAACTAAAGTATGCCCTTTAGCATTCGGATTAATATCTAAAAAAGCAAAAAAATCATCATTTTCAGCCACCTTATAACTTGGTATTTCTCCGCTAATTATTTTAGTGAATATTGAACTCATACGTTTTTAACTTTAAAATTAAATACAAATTTATTAAAACTGAACACCTTCTAGACCTCCGTAGCCGAAAGGGTTATCACAAAAGCGTGACAATTTTTTTTTAGATTAATCACCTGCATTCACTATAGAAGTAAGAAATAAAAATCGCTGTCTCCTGTCTCCTAACCTATCTCGTTATTTCTAAAATTTCAAATTTTACAATACCATTAGGTACAATTACCTCAGCCACTTCACCAACTTTTTTACCAAGTAAACCTTTACCAATAGGAGAATCAACTGATATTTTTCCCGTCTTAAAATCTGCTTCAGAGTTAGCTACCAAAGTATAATTAAATTCCATATTATTGGCCGTGTTTTTTATTTTCACATTTGACAATGCCAATACTTTAGAAGTATCTAGTTGAGATTCGTCAATCAACCTTGCAGAGGCTACAACATTTTTCAATTGTGCAATTTTAAATTCTAGCAAAGACTGCTCTTCTTTTGCTGCATGGTATTCTGCATTTTCACTTAAATCTCCTTTATCTCTAGCTTCAGCAATATCATTAGTAACTCTTGGTCTTTCAACATGCTCTAGCTGCTCTAATTCTTCTCTTAATTTTTTTAACCCTTCTGCTGTATAATAAGAAACTTTACTCATAACGATAATTTTTTTTTTGATTTACGTCTTCAAGAAAACTCAAAGGCAATAAATTTACAATTGATATTAAGCTCAACCATAAAACCTCCCAAAACTTCGGGATGGGAATAAAAAAATCTCAGCTCTATTGTTTGAGATGAGATTAGACTACAAATATACAAAATATTTGCATTTATTTGTAACTTGCCAAAAAATTACTTTTAATGAAACGAGCATGTTAGACATTTGATATTTAGGAAAATGATAACAGCCAACAGTCCTGTCCCGAGGCTTCGGGAGTCAGGATGACCATAAAAAAACAATAAAGAAAGATACATGAAAAAAATAGTTTTATTCTTCCTTTTTATAGGATTATTTGCCTGCAACACAACAGATGACAACAACCCTGTTTTACCAAATGTTGCTGTAAACACTACGGTTTTTTTGAACAACCCAACAAACAACAACCTTTTGTTTGTTGGTGGAACTGTTGAAATTAATGGCGGCATAAAAGGCATTGTCGTTTACCGCAGTATTAACGACACTTTTTTTGCATATGACCTAGCTTGTCCGCATTTGGCAGTAAATGAATGCACGAAAATGACGGTTGATGGTTTGTTTATGAAATGTACGTGTGACAATTCTAAATTTGCATTAGCTCTTGGTGGTGCTCCACAAAGCGACACACCTTATCCTGCAAAACAATACAAAGTAATTAAAAACGGTAACACATTAATAATTACAAACGTTTAATGAAGACTTATTTTTCTTCTGATTTTAAATTAGGTATCCTTGGCGGAGGTCAACTCGGTAAAATGTTATTGACTGAAACACAAAAATTTGATATTTACACGTGTGTCTTAGAAACTTCAAAAGATGCTCCTTGTGCAAATATTTGTGATGAATTTCATTTAGGTAGTTTATTAGATTATGATACTGTTTATCAATTTGGAAAGCAAGTTAACACCTTAACCTTTGAAATTGAAAATGTAAATATTGATGCTTTAGAGCAATTAGAAAAGGAAGGTGTACATGTATATCCATCTTCAAAAACATTGCGAATTATTCAAAATAAAGCAACACAAAAAGCCTTTTATATACAACATAATATTCCGACTGCTAAGTTTTTACATTTCACTTCTTCGGATAAGATTATCAATGCAAATTTAAGCTACCCTTTTGTATGGAAAAGTGCACAATTTGGCTATGATGGTACTGGTGTTAAAATTGTAAAATCTAAAACTGATTTAGAAAATCTACCCAATGTTGAATGCATTGTCGAAAAATTAATTCCGTTTAAAAATGAATTGGCGGTGATTGTTGCTAGAAATAGTGATGGTGACATAAAAACATACCCTGTAGTTGAAATGGAATTTCACCCAGAAGCCAATCAGGTAGAATATGTGATTTGCCCAGCAAGAGTCTCTAATAAAATTGCTAAAAAAGCTACTGAAGTTGCTTTAAAGGTATCTGAAGCCATTCAGCATGTTGGTCTATTAGCAGTAGAATTATTTTTAACAGAAAATGATGAAATATTGGTCAATGAAGTTGCTCCAAGACCTCACAATAGCGGTCATTACAGTATAGAAGCGTCTTATGTAAATCAATTTGAACAACACATCAGAGCCATTTTAAACCTACCTTTAGGCGATACTTCAAGTAAAGTTGGTGGTGTGATGGTCAATTTAGTTGGCGAGGAAGGTTATTCAGGTAATGTTATTTATAAAAACATGGATACGATCCTAAAAATGGATGGTGTCACGCCTCATATTTATGGTAAAAAAACAACGAGGCCTTTCCGAAAAATGGGCCATGTAACTATTGTGCATAAAGATCTAAATACAGCAAGGAAAATTGCTGAAGAGGTAAAGAATACAATAAGAGTTATTGCGAAATAGCAAAAAAATAATTGTTGGAATTTATGGTTTATACGGGTGTTTTAAAAAAAATGATGACAGAAATCGGTTCTCCGGTTCAATATTATTTACAGCTAGAAAATGACTTTGTAAATATCAATCAGGCTCTCAATAAAACATTAGAAATTACATTTATAAAACACGAATGCCTGCATTGTCATTTAGACAAACCTATTTATAGACAGGGCTATTGTAAAAGCTGTTTTTTTGACATTCCTCAAGCTGCCGATTGGATTATCCGCCCTGAATTAAGCACCGCACATCTCGACAAAGAAGATCGTGATTTGGCTTATGAAAAAAAAGTGCAATTACAACCTCACATTGTCTATTTAGCAAATTCAAGCTCGGTAAAAGTTGGTGTGACACGAAAAGCACAAGTTCCTACACGATGGATAGACCAAGGTGCTCATGAAGCTATTGAAATTGTGGAAGTGCCAAATAGATATTTGGCTGGCATTACAGAAGTCGCTTTAAAAGCATATGTGTCTGATAAAACCAATTGGCGTAAAATGCTAAAGAATGAAATACAAGATGCTGATTTGCTTGCTGAAAAAGAGAAGCTAGCTGCATTTATTCCCGAAGAGGCAAAACCTTATTATTTAGAGAACACCAAAGAAACAGCTATTGAATTTCCTGTATTACAATACCCTAAAAAAGTAAAGAGTCTAAACCTCAGTAAAATTCCGAACTATACTGGTGTGCTAAAAGGCATCAAAGGTCAGTACCTTATTTTTGAAGACAGTACTGTTTTTAATGTAAGGAGTAATGAAGGCTATTATGTGAGTTTGGAAATTAAATAATTCACTCTTTTACAATCTTATAATTGTAATCTTTATTTTCAGAGCTAATCTTTAAAAAATAAATTCCTTTTTCTAACGACTCAACATTTATTTCAGAAAAATTAGTTGTCTTTTTTAATACTATTTTTCCTGAAACATCAAAAAAGGTAATTTTTTTAATTAAAATATTTAATTTATTTTCAATAAATAATAAATTTTTAGTTGGTATAGGATAAATATTGATTTTTAAAGAATTAACACCTACATCTTCAACACTTAAAGCTGTACAATGTAATTGTGTAAGTACAGCCGCAAGCTCGATTTGTTGCCCCAAGCCTAATTGCCCAAACCTATTTGAACCCCTACCCCACAATATACCATCTGTTTTCATAGCAAAGAAAAATCCATGACCAGACTCAATAAAATTCCAATCAGCCTCAGTACCAATTTGTTGATATCCTGTTTGCGAACTGACCCACAATGTTTTATTATTTTTAATAAGCTTGGTTGAAGAACCTGTTGAAACTTTCATCCAATCAGTATCTGTACCTAACTGAGTAGGTATATTAACCTCTGATGAAAGCTCAAAATTTAGTACATTAGACTTATTTCTACCCCAGCCCCAAAGTGTACCATTGGTTTTAATGGCAACTGAATGTTTAATTTCTGTAGAAATATCAGCCCAATTTTTGTCAATACCAATTTGAGTAAAAACTAATCTATTGATATTACTTCCATCCCCTAACTGACCATAGTCATTTAAACCACACGCCCAAAGTGTACCGTCATTTTTAATTGCAAGTGTATGATTGTCACCCGCAACAACTTTAAACCAATTCGTTTTATTACTAATTTGAACGGGTAATAATTCAACACTTGCCACTCCTAGATTTAAATTTCCATAAACATTTGAACCCCAACCCCAGAGTGTACCATCATTTTTTTTTGCAATGATACCAGCACCAGGGGCAACTGACACCCAATCTGTATCTATACCTATTTGTATAGGTGAATAAACCGACTCTTGCAAGCCATTACCAATTTGTCCACCTTGATTATTTCCCCAAGCCCACAACGTACCATCACTTTTTATTGCAAATGAACTACTGAACTTAGTGAACACCTTAGACCAATCAGTATCATTACCTACTTTTTGAGGTATAAACTGAACAAAACTGTGACCCAAGCCTAATTCTCCACTATCATTAGAACCCCAAGCCCATAAAGAACCATCCTCTTTTATTGCTAATGTATGTTCATAGCCCGCAGAAATCTCTTTAAAACATTGACTATGTCCTATTGTAAAAGATAAAAATGAAACTATTAATAAAACTTTAATTTTCAAAATCATTTTTTTGCAATTTACTAAAAAATAAGTAATTAGTTATTATGTTGTTGCCCTCATTATAGAAACTAACTGATAGGTTTCATAACTAGAACCCATTGCATTGTCAATTTTAACAAAGGTTACAATTTCACCATTATTAATGGTTAAGGTTGCTTTATGCGTTAAAAAAATATTATTGGTATTGTCAAAAGTAATAGCACTCCCATTTGCTCTAATTGTTAAATATTCACCTGCATTAATAAATGATTTAATCGTTTTTATTTTTGATGTTGTACCATTTACAAAAAGCAATTTATTCCCAAAACAATCTATAATATTACTTACTACAGCAATAACTTGCATTATACCAAAAGTTTTACCGAGTTTGTTGGCCCTAAAAGTATTGTTTGAAATATTTACACCGCCAGTAACATTATTAGCTGCTACCAAAAATGAAGAATTATTATTTAAATAAGCACCATCTAGCTCTGTAACCGTAACATGGTTGTTAAATACATTGACAAATGATTTATTTACTGAAATACATTGACCACTTTTAATATTATTTGGAGCATTTAATGACCCGAAACCAGCGGCATTTGCAAATCTATTATTTAAAATATTTATACTCTTACTTGACACATCGTTTTGATCAACTACATCACTTTTAACAGTAATTGCTACACCAAGGTTTTCAAACCAACAGTTGTCAATTGTTATATTTTCTGCCCACTCTATATAAAACCCATAATCTGCTTCTTGGCAAGTACAATTAATAAATGAAATTACAGCAGAAGTATATTCTACTACATTTTTTATATTAATATTATGCCCTTTAGAATAAGTTGAATTTTTATAGAACCCATCAAAAGTACAATTGACAAAAGACAATTGTCCGTTCTGCCCTGTCATTTTTAATGCATTTGTGAAATCAGCTCCTTTCGATACTCTTATATTTTCAAAAATATTAAATTGATTTGGGAGTAAATAATCAGACAAGACTTTTCCACCTCTTAAATAAATGCCATGCCCTCTAAATGCAGATATTTTTATATCGCTAATCTTTGAATTCCATAGACCGCCGTGAAAAGGTGCTGTAGTTGGCTTCTTTGACTCAAATAAGAAACAACCCTTTTCTGTATTATTACCCACTAAATTCAAATTTGACATGTTTAAAAAAACGGGGCCACTCTCAATTTTAAATAAATAATCAGCACTCGTACCTCCTGGTGAATAAATAATAGTTTTATCTATTGATTCACCAAGAATTGTAACCCCACTTTTTAAGATAATATTTGAAATTACATAACTCCCATTTGGTATATAAATTACCGATCCTTTGAGTGTTGGGTTGATTTCAGTATTTAAACTTGCAAAAGTAATGGCATCTTGTAAATTAGCTGTATAATTATTCCCAACACCAAAAGCTCCAAAAAATAGCACATTAATATGACCTTCATACTGCCTTACCCAACTACCACTGTTGTTTGGAACTGTACTAGATTTAACAATGGTCCCGTTATTTTCTGTACTATAATTTCCTGTCTTAAAAGCAGTACCTGTCCTCCAAAGAAACATGCCTCCTCCACCATCTCCAGCATTTGAATGCCCTTTAACATAAACGGTTTGAGTTGTTATTGATAAACTTCTTAATGCTTGCAAATTTGTTACTTCTATCATAGTTTTGTTTTTTTAAATTATATTGTAGTTTAGAAGTTAAGAAATAGAAAAATTCTTAGACTGTAAATCAATAGCAATTTTCCCATTCTAAAATTTTCATAGCAGCTATCTTCATAGCAATAGGGTAATTTACAATTCTAAGAATTTTTCTTTCAACTATTTCTCTGGTACAAATTTGTAGTATAATTTAATAGTAGCCAAGAGGAGAAATCCTAAATCTTAAGGGGATTTTTACCTAGCAAAAAAAGGGTAAAAACCCCTTTTTTACTTCCTCGTATTTATTTGTACTTTGCAAATACATAATCTTAAACTATTAATTATGAACTTTACAAAGAGAAACATCAGTACATTTCAATCGTTTATAAATTTTAAAACTTATAAACTGAGTAACATTATTTTACAACTTTCCATTCTCACATTCTTAATTATTTCTTGTGATGAACCACAAAAACCTCAGCAAGAGAATATAAAACCAACCAAAGAAATGTTATCTCATATCATCAAAGCTAACAAAGCTAAAGACTTGTATAATAACTATAAAAAACAACGAATAGATATTTTTAAAGACACCTTAAAAAAAATATACGGAAATGATTTTGAAGACACCAGAACCATTTGGTTTGATTTAAAAACTATTAAAAATTACATTGCTTATGTTGAGCAAAAATCAGCTGACAATAAAATAGAACCTGAAGGCTTACAATTTTATTTCAGCGTATATTCTGATGATATGAAAAAGCAAAGTAACCAACAGACCTTTTTTATTGCTCCAACAATTAAAAAAGGCAAAATACATTATGGATATACACTAGAAAAACACGGAGACAATGAACGTATATTATTACTAAAAGACATATTCACCAATGATGAGTATCAAGCACAACAAAACCTTAAAGTTGATAAAGCGAGCTTTTTTTCAACATCTATAGTAGAAAATGAAGGCTTATTATTCAACAAAGGAAACAATAAGCCTCCATTTAGCAATGAATAATTTATGACCGTTTCGTTAGACACTTTAAGATATTTTGTCCCTTATGCTGAACTATTAGCTTCAGTTATGGGTGTAGTTTATTTCTACAAATACAAAAACACACCTTTAAAATGTTTTTTGTATTTACTTTGGTATATAACATTTACGGAGTTTTTTGCTGGATATGCAAGTGAAACTGGAGTCTTAATTTTTTATACGGATAACAATGGAAATCATTATACGGTTTGGTTTTACAATGTATTGAATTTTATTACATTCAATACATTATATTATATCTATTTTAAGTCATTAAAAACAATTAAATTTAAAAAATGGATTAAAATTTTTGCATTGGTATACATTGGTATGTATATTTTAAATTGGTTATTCATTCAAGATTTTATACTAGAAAACTCTGAAATACCAAATATTATAAGCTCTATCTTTCTTACAATTACTATTCTATTTTATTTTATTGAATTGTTAAAATCAGATAAAATTGTAGTCTTTCATAAATTATTACTTTTTTGGATAAGTATAGGGCTTTTATTATTTTATACAGGCACCATCCCTTTTTCATTAAAATTAAATGGATATATGCTGATTACAGGAATTCATAAACTATTTTCTATAGTCTATATTTTAGCAATTATTATGTACTCTATTTTTACATTTGGTTTTATATGGAGCAAGAAAGAGTAATATTAATCATAATTACAACCACCATTTTGGTATTAGTATTCGCTATAGCCATAATAGTACTATTTACTATATTTATACATAAAAAGAACAACTTATTAGCCGATAACAAATCTTTGCATACTATCAGCAAAAATAATTCAGCAAATACAACTGACTAATTATATTTCATGGAACAAGAAAACACAACAACACTTATTTTAATAACAACATTGATTGTTGTATTATTAGTTGTTGTAATAATTATCATCTTTAGCACCTTTCAAAATAAAAAGATTAAATTTTTAAATGAACAAAAAGAAGCTAAACAACGTTTTAAAGATGAAATTATAAAATCAAAATTAGAAACTCAAGAACAAACTTTACAAAATATTAGCTGGGAGTTACACGATAATGTCGGACAATTACTGTCGGTAGCTAAAATGCAATTGAATATTCTACAACCAAAATTAAAAGAAGATCAAAAAAAATTAATTAATGAAACAGGTGAAATTATTTCAAAAAGTTTACAAGAAATACGATCATTATCAAAATTACTAAACCCTGAAGTTGTAAAAAATATTGGATTAGATGAAGCAATACAATTAGAAATTGATAGATTTAATAGATTGAATTTCATCAAAGCTTCATTTATTATTAAAGGAAAAACAGTTGTTATAGATCAAAAAGATGAAATTATTTTGTTTCGAATTATACAAGAGTTTTTATCAAATTCTGTAAAACATTCTAAAACTATCAAATTGGAAGTTAATGCTATATACAAAACCAAACATCTAATTATTAAAATACAAGATTTTGGCGTTGGCTTCGATATAAAAACCATCCGAAAAGGTTCTGGTATTATAAATATGAAAAGTAGAGCAAAACTCATTAATACTACTATCAAACTTAAATCTGAAAAAGATAAAGGAGTTTGCTTAACTTTAACCTATCCATTAACTAAAAACCATGTCTAAACCTAAACATACTATCGCTATAATTGATGACCATTTACTTTTTGCTCAATCATTAAAAAGTCTAATCAATACTTTTGATGATTTTGAAGTGACACACCATGCTCTTAATGGAAAATTTTTTATTGATGATTTAAAAAATACTTCTCAATTGCCTGAAATAGCATTAATGGATTTAAACATGCCTATTATGGATGGTTTTGAAACTACTGAGTGGCTCAATAAAAATTACCCAACAATTAAAATTTTAGCCTTATCTATGGATGATGATGAAAATTCAATATTAAAAATGATACGAAATGGGGCAAAAGGATATTTATTAAAAGACATTCATCCTGATATTTTATTAGAGGCTTTGCAAAGCTTATTAAAAGAAGGGTATTACCATTCTAAAAGAGTGTCAGATTCTTTGGTACATTCCTTACACCCTGATGCTGACTTAAAAACTCCTACAATAAAACTTACGGATAGAGAATTAGAATTTTTAAAATTAGCAAGTACTGAAATGACCTATAAAGAAGTTGCTGATGTAATGCATTTAAGTCCAAAAACCATTGATGGTTATCGCGAACAACTCTTTAAAAAACTAAAAGTGAAAAATAGAATTGGTTTAGTACTCTATGCGATTAAAAATAAGCTGGCTTGATAAAACTAGGCATCTAAATCAATTTCTTCTCCTACTTTTAACTTAAAGCGTTTTCTAAAAAGCCCAACACATAAATACAATAACGGTGTGTCTAGTATAGCAATAACTATCTTAAATAAAAAACCGCTTAACAACAGGCTATAGAACATGCTCCAAGGCAATACCTCAAAAGAACAGAGTAATACTAAAACGGTTAATGTGTCTACAAACTGAGAAGAAAAAGTAGAAAAATTATTACGCAACCAAAGATGTTTACCCTTTGTATATGCTTTCCAAAAATGGAAAATTTTAATATCAACAAACTGAGCAAATAAATATGCCATCATTGATGCTAATACGGCTAGTGGTGATAAGCCAAATACTTTAGTAAATATTTCATTGTCAACTGGAGATGTGTCTATTGCAGGCACAACATTTGCCAAATAAATGATTGCCATAGAAAAGAAAGAAGCGAAAATACCAATAACAACAACCTGATTTGCCTTCTTCTTACCATAAATTTCAGAAATTACATCAGTAATCAAAAAAGTCATTGGATAAGGTAAAATTCCCACAGAAATTTCAAAACGAAATATTCCAAATGGATTCCAATAAAAAAACTTTTGAAAAATTAAATTAGAAACAACTAAAGAAGTAATAAATAGTGCTGCTAACACCATATATATCTTATAAGCCAATAGTTTATTCGATTTTTCCATCCTTTGTAAATATAACAAAAAAAGTGAATTTGCACTGAATAATGTACAAATCCACTTTTATATAACTATTGATAAATGTTTCTTTTTAGAGGATTACAATGAACTTACTTTATGTTTCATTTATATTTAGTTTCTTATATAAATAACAACAATTTCTATGCCAAGCCAACCACATTTAAACTCTAGCATCAGTAAAATAAACCTTTTTTAGCTATCGTACTACGATAAAATCTTAAAAATAATATTACTTTTGTAGTTAAAACATATCATATGCACGCATATATTTTCCCTGGTCAAGGAGCTCAATTTTCAGGAATGGGTTTAGATATTTATGAAAAATACCCTATCGCTCAAGCTATTTTTGAGCAAGCCAATACTATTTTAGATTTTTCTATTACTGACATTATGTTTGAAGGTACTGATGTACAATTGAAAGAAACCAAAGTAACACAACCCGCAATCTTTATACACTCTGTTGCATTAGCAAAAACTTTAGGCGAAAATTTTAAACCAGAAATGGTTGCAGGGCATTCATTAGGTGAGTTTTCTGCTTTAGTAGCCAATGGTGTTTTATCTTTTGAAGACGGACTAATATTAGTATCTCAACGTGCATTAGCCATGCAAAAAGCCTGTGAAATTCAACCATCAGCTATGGCTGCTGTACTCGGATTAGAAGATGCTATTGTAGAAAATATTTGTAAAGAAACTGGCGGAATTGTAGTTGCTGCCAATTACAATTGCCCTGGACAATTAGTGATTTCAGGAGAGATTGAAGCCATAAATAAAGCCTGTATAACATTGACTGAAGCTGGAGCAAGAAGAGCTATTGTACTTCCTGTAGGTGGAGCATTTCATTCTCCATTAATGGAGCCTGCAAGAGAAGAATTAGCCGCAGCTATTGAAGATACCATATTTAACGAACCTAGCTGTCCAATTTATCAAAATGTAACAGCAAACGCTGTACATAATGCCAATGACATTAAAAAGAATTTAATATCTCAACTAACAGCTCCTGTAAGGTGGACACAAACCATGCAACAAATGATAGCTGATGGTACTACTGAATTTACCGAAGTAGGCCCAGGAAAAGTTTTACAAGGTTTATTACGAAAAATTGATAGATCTGTAACTGCAAATGGAGCAACTTTAAATGAAATATTATGAATAAAATAATAACAGAACATAAAAAAGAAGTAACAAAAATTTTTAAAGCTCATAAAATTGAAAAGGCTTTTCTTTTTGGTTCTATCAACACAAAAGAATTTCACGCTAAAAGTGATATTGATTTTTTAATCTTATTTAAAAAAAATATTCCACCATTAGAGAAAGGAGAGTTATGGTGGAATTTACATGATAAATTAAGAAATTTATTCAATCGAGAAATAGATTTAGTAACAGAAAGTTCGTTAAAAAACCCTTATTTCATTAAAGAAATTAACAATACAAAAGAGTTAATTTATGGATAATTCTAATGCCTTAAAAAAATATTTATTTGACATACTAAATAGTATTGAAAATATCTTTACATATATAGGAAAAGATAAGGTTTTTGAAAAATATGATACCGATAATATGCTTCAAGATGCAGTTGAAAGAAATATTGAAATCATAGGTGAAGCTACTAGCAATTTATTAAAACTAGACGCTCATATAAAAATAACAAATTCTAGAAGAATTGTTGATGCCAGAAATAAAATCATTCATGGATATGACGAAATTGAAAACACACAAGTTTGGAATATCATCATTAATCATCTTCCAAAATTAAAATCAGATGTATCTAAACTATTAGAAGAAAAAGACAATGAATAACGGAACCGTAATTACAAGTATTAAAGAAAATATTGCTACACTAACTTTTCACCATCCTGCTAGCAACTCTTTCCCGTCAACATTATTAAATAGGTTGATTGAAAACATTAACCGCTTAAGCAATGATTCAACTATTAGCCTTATCATTATACAAAGTGAAGGTAATGGAGCATTTTGTGCTGGTGCCTCTTTTGATGAACTGACTGCCATTTCTAGTCTTGAACAAGGCAAACAATTTTTCTCGGGCTTTGCCAATCTAATCAATGCTATGCGTAAATGTCAGAAGCTGATTATAGGTAGAATTCAAGGTAAAGTTGTTGGCGGAGGCGTAGGGATAGTTGCTGCATGTGATTATTGCTTTGCGACTGAAAAAGCCGATATAAAACTCTCTGAATTAACCATAGGTATTGGTCCCTTTGTCATTGAACCTGCTATAACTCGTAAAACAGGTATTGCTGCTTTTAGTAAACTCACTTTAGATGCTACAGATTGGCATACAGCATACTGGGCAAAAGAAAATGGTTTATTTTCTAGAGTTTTTGAAACTACCAGAGAAATGGATGAATATGTTGCCATATTGAGTCAAAAACTGGGAAGTTACAACCCTGAAGCCTTGATAGAAATGAAGAAAATACTTTGGGAAGGCACAACACATTGGGATACTTTATTAAAAGAAAGAGCTGAAATAAGTGGCAAACTAGCTTTGTCTGATTTTACGAAAAAAGCACTTCAAAAATTTAAGAAACCCTCATAAAGGTTTTTTGTAAACAAATTTTAAACAAATGAATATATTTGCGATTACTACCCTACTCCTCCAAATAGACATTAACAAAAAAATTGAAAATGCACCTGATGGCGATTACCAAATTGGTATTG
>Ga0256834_1000577_pt1 | contig 26073 bp, 25 predicted proteins | sample 4281140metaG_FD_190536 | JGI IMG/M metagenome (GOLD analysis project Ga0256834, IMG submission 190536) | Hydrothermal vent microbial communities from East Pacific Rise, Pacific Ocean - 4281-140 | ecosystem: Environmental > Aquatic > Marine > Hydrothermal vents | place: Pacific Ocean: East...
GATGGTAACACCATTACAGTAGATTTAGCTACGTTAAATGATACAGCTGCTGTGACAGCTGTTAGTACAGCATTAACTGCACATATTGCAGCGGATCTTGATATAGACCCTACAAATGAGATACAAGACTTAAACTATAATACAGGGACACAAGTACTTACCATTACAAACAATGGAGCTGCAACTGATGTAAATCTCTCTGCATTGAACAATGCAGGCACAGATGATCAAGGTATTCAAGACCTTGCACTGGATGCTGCTAACATTTTAACAGTAGGTATTGAAGATGGTGTTAATCAAACGGTTGACCTCTCTGCGTTAGATAACACTGCAGCAATTGCCACAGCGATTACAGCCAGTGAAGCATTAGACTTGGATAAGGATCCAAACAATGAGAGTCTAACATCTGCAACACTTGTAGGTACAACCTTAACCATTGTAGAGTCAGGGAATAGTACTGATGTAAACCTCTCTAGTTTAAATGATGCAGGCACAGATGACCAAGGTATTCAAGACCTTGCACTGGATGCTGCTAACATTTTAACAGTAGGTATTGAAGATGGTGTTAATCAAACGGTTGACCTCTCTGCGTTAAATAACTCCGCAGCAGTTGCAGCAGTACAAGCAAACATTGATACACATATTGCAGCGGATCTTGATATAGATGCAAGCAATGAACTTATTGGTTCTGTTGCTCTCAATGGGGATACACTTACGATTACAGAGAATGGAGTTAACCATGATGTTAATCTTTCTAATCTGAATAATATAGGCACAGATGACCAAAGTATTACAGATTTAAGCCTTACTGGAGATACACTCTCTATGACCATTGAAGATGGTAACACCATTACAGTAGATTTAGCTACGTTAAATGATACAGCTGCTGTGACAGCTGTTAGTACAGCATTAACTGCACATATTGCAGCGGATCTTGATATAGACCCTACAAATGAGATACAAGCTATTACATCTGATGACAATAGTGTTACTTTGACAAAAATGGGAGATGATTATGATTTAAGTGTAAATGTACCTGCTCAAACGGTAACAAATATAACAAATGTCATACCTGGACATAAAATAGCAGACTATACAAATGAAGCTGGTACAACTGTTGATATAGATGAATCAATTACTATACTAGAGCTAAATGCTCCTGATAATTTGGAATATAAATATACCAATGAATCTGGAATAGAAACTACATTTAGAATAAGCCCAATAGTTGCATTTGGTAAAGTAAGTAGTGTTGGTACTTTACAGCGTGGTTATGGGGCAACAGTAGTAAGAAATAGTACCGGTAGATATACGGTTACACTTGATACAGCACGAGCTTCTGCTAACTATACAATCCAGTTAACGATTTTAGACTCCAACGGTGCGGGCAATGATGACTATGATATTTCATATAGTAATCAAACGACAGGTAGTTTCGTAATTAAAACAGGTGACAATGATAATGGTGGTGGAGACAGAGCCAAAAGAGACAGTGAATTTATGTTTACTGTGATTGATTATTAGGAATATTATGAAAAAAATATCTTTTTTACTCTGTTTACTATATATACAAAGTTCCATCTTGTATGCCACAACAGCAGATGAATTAATGCAAGTACATAAAGTGACTACTATAGAAATGAATAGTATTATTACTCCACAAGCAGGTAGCCTTATCTATAATATCACCGAGAGTACACTTTTCTTTTATACAGGGACTGTTTGGAAAAGATTACGATCTAGTGGTAGTGAAACTATATTTAATTCTGGGAATGGGGTAACTGTTACAGGAAATGGTACTAACACAGTACCCTACATAATAGGGATAAATTAGTATGAAAAAAATACTGATATCTTTTATTATAACATTTGTAATACTTCGGTTAAATGCTGCACCATTGAGTGATGAATTGGTAGTTTTGCACAATGTCAATACTGTAGAAATGAATGCTATAGTCTCTCCTATTCGAGGTTCACTAATATTTAATACAGATGACAAAGAAGTCTACAAACGTAATGCCACTACTTGGGATAAAATATCTAGTGATGGCAGTGAGACAAAAGTAATTTCAGGAGAAGGGGTAACTATGACAGGTGAGGGTACTCCAGCCAATCCGTATATTTTCAATATAGATTCGGTTATCCATACACCCGTAAATGATTGTTCTTCAGGAGTTCAAGCATCATTTTGTCATGGGATAAACTCTAGTGTCAATGGTACATATTGTGTAGACCATGATGATACAGGTCCTAGTACACCATACCTAGTGTATTGTGAGATGGGTACAGATAATGGTGGTTGGACTCGTGTAGTTAGAACAACTGGAAATAACCATCAGTTTGGTCAAAAAACACATAACTATAACTATGTTACTCCGACTGCAAATGTAGGTATCTATGAAGCCTATAATAAAATGAAGAATTTTTCAAAAGTGATGATTAAAAAAGTAGGCACAGCTGATTATGCTTCTTATGATTTGGTTTCTACCGTAGCGGGAGATAGCATTTATGACCTCATGACCTTTGCAAAAAACCAACCCGTGCAAGTGCGAAATGATACCGTATATGATGGTACCCGTGTCAAAGGACTTACCTCAGAGTACAGTGGTACAAAAACATCTGGAACACTTAACTACAACTACTTTTTTATGGCAGGTATCAATGAGAGTTATGACAATGACCAAGCCTATATGTCTTTCTCTGACTCTCCAGGTTCATTTGGGGCAAACAGTTGGGGAGATACTTGGAGAGGTATAAATCAAGCTGGGACACTTTGGAGTTTACTCAATGGTGATTATTATACTGCAGGTAATAATCATATAGGTAATAACTATAGTCAAGCTGGTGCAGGATACAAAGGGAATAATAATGGTACATATGAAATCTATATCAAATAGCTTCCTTATGAGAAATGTGATTAGTGTAATGATGATAGCCACTGCTTCTCTTTGTACGCATGCTGCCTCAGTGAGTGATGAATTACTGATACTACACAATGTGACAACTCCAGAGATGAATTCCATAACAACGCCCACAGAGGGCTCTTTGGTTTTTAATACAAATGAGGATGAAGTCTATGAACGCAATGTATCTGCATGGGAGAAAATAGCTAGTGATGGTAGTGAGACAAAGATTGTTTCGGGTAACTGTATGAACATTACAGGCACTGGAGCTGTTGCAAGTCCTTATATTGTAAGTACAATACCTCATGGGCTTACACAATTGACTCCAGGAAGTACATGCAAGCAGATACTTGACACAGGATGTAATGTGACCAATGGCACTTACTGGATAGACCCAAATGGAGGTAGTAAAAATGATGCATTTAAAGTCTACTGCGATATGACCAATGATGGTGGTGGGTGGACCTTGGTTTTTAGGCACGATGTTTCTGGTGGATATTTTGCAAATAATGCTGAAGCTGATTCCTTTAATGAAGGCTCCCCAGGATTAAGCACAACGAAATATTCTATTTTAAATAAGATTGACAGTATCAAAAGTGCAAATGCTTATGAATTTAGACTCTATTACCCTAATGAAAATAAACGGAACCACTGGAAACAAACTTTTAACCCCAGAAGTGGGAGATCTCCTACCCGACCAGTTGCAGGGTACGTGGCTATAGCTATTGATTCGGATGATAATCTTTGGGGAGGACTGGAAAAGAGTGGTACGCCTACATTTTTAGATGGATCGGTTAATCATAATAATTGGTGGTATTCAATTGGTTCTATAAGAAGTTATGGTGGAGGAGTACCAGGTTTCTCAAGTAGGGTTGTTCATAAAGTAGAGTTGTATATACGATGAAGTATTTTATACCTACATATTTTGACATTTCTTTGTTACAATATACACAAATAGAGAATAATACTATGACATTTTGGAGACTATAGATGATAAAACATATTAAAATCCTATTTTTCAGTGTCACTTTAATGTTTCTACATCCTCTTTATGCCGATGTTGTCATAGGTGATGGAAATATAGAGAGACTTAACGATGGCGTGGTAAAAGACATCAACTGTCAAAATTATACTATTTTAGTAGGTGGGCTATTAGATACTTCAAATGGAGGAACACTTCGTGAGGTAATTAAGTTAGAGATAAATGGTACATGGGATTATGGAACTGGTCGAATCATAGAACTAGGTGCTTGGGTAAACAATGGTACGGTAGCAGTAAAACCAACACAAACTGGAGCAACACCAAATCTAGAGTTTACAACAATGTGTGGGGCTATATCTGTACTTGGTACATCCGACACTGACGGCGATGGCATATCTGATGCCGATGAAGGTGACAATGCAGTAGCACTTGGGCATGGAATTACACTTGATCAAGATAATGATGGTACCTATAACTTTTTAGACCTAGACAGCGATGATGACGGAATTACAGACATTATAGAGGGGGGGAATGCTGTCGATAGTGATGGTGATGGGATACCTGATTATTTAGACAATGCTGACTCTACACCAAACAGTGCAGATGATAGTTCCCTCACAGGAAATAATATAGGAGATGATGTAAGTATTGATATCTTGGCAAATGATAGGTTTGAAGATGGTTCTGTAGTGGTTGCAGATGATGTAAATGTTACCCTTATAGCACCAGTAGGAGGCACCTTAAATGCAGATGGAAGTGTAACTGTACAAGGTGAAGGCACATGGACATACAATAAGGACACAGGTATACTCACTTTTAGACCTGAAGTAGGATTTACAGGTAATCCAAAACCTATAAAGTATACGATTACTCAAATAGCTACAGGATTAACAAGTAATCCTGCTACGGTGACAGTGGCATACGATGGTACTGAACCTGTTGAACTCCAAGCAGTTGATGATGGTACTATTATCATTACGCACTATGGTGCCAATGTCCTGGATGTGTTAGCCAATGATATATTTGAGGGGAAGGTAGAGATTAAAATCGCCGAGCAAGCTACCTATGGTACATTAGAAGTAGTAGAACAAAGTGATGGTAGCTTAGTCATACTGTACTATCCTTTTGAAGATATTAACCATGTATCAGATACTTTTAGGTACGTTATTTTAAACAGTAAAGGGAATACTTCTGAAGCAAATGTTAAACTAGACGTACAGTGTGCCGCTTCTCAAGTATCAGATGGGGCAAATACATTAAATAATGTTACACTTCTACTTATGATGATACTGACTATGCTTATAGGTCTTTATACGATAAGAGAAGAAAAAGGTGAAAGAAAATGACATTTATATTAAAAACAATAGTAGTGGGTAGTACATTGTTTACTATGAGCCTCTATGGAGGAGGCAGAACAGTAGCACCTTCTGAAGCAGAAGTAGTAGATATAGGAGAAAATATTTCATCTTTGTATACAGGAATAGGGATAATAGCCAACAAATTTCATGCATGTGGGAATAATTGTACCTATGAAGATGAAACATATGGACTTATGTTAAGAGCGGGTTATGATTTTAATGCATATTTCGGGATTGAAGCAAGGGCAATAAGAACATTTTTAGACAAAGGTCCTTTTGGAGGTGTACCTATGGCACACATAGGTATTTACGCAAAACCACAGTATGCCATAAGTGAAAACTTTAACCTTTATGGATTATTGGGGTATGGATATACCAAAAACCTAGGTAATGGCAGAAGACTTAACTATTTTGATGATGACCATGGGTTCTCATCGGGTTTGGGCTTAGAATATGACTTATCAGATAAAAAGGGAGACTTTTTAGAAGCTGCTAACTATAGTCGAGAGTTTGATGGATATGGGAATCAAAGCATAGGATGGACACTTTTTCTTGACTATCAGAGATTACTTATTAAGTCAGATGTACCAGATATGGATGCACTTTCTTTTGGTGTTAGATACGATTTCTAAGTATTTCCTTTGATATCATAATGAAGTTTTAATCCTTCGTCTGTCATGACAAAACCAGAGATAGTAATCTCTCCATCATGTACTAACTTATGATGCTTTTTACACAATGGAATGAGATTATACTTATGGTTTTTATGAAAATGCTCAATGTTTCCACTTTCATTTGCTTGATATTGCTCTTGTATATGATGTACATCTTCTACTTTTTCATCACACAAAGCACATTTACTCAAATAGAGTTCTTTATTGTATTTACTACGTTTTTGTTTATTTAACTTCTTAATCTCTGAGCCACTATGACTGAGGTTCTCTCTTATGGTTTGAGCCATAGTTAAGAACTCTTTATTCATATGTAAAGACTTAGCAAACTCTAGTCCATAGAGGCTATCCCCCATACCAAGTTGAAGTACACGGTTGTAAATAAGTGAGTCGTTACTCTCATCATACCTAATACCAAGATGTAAGAAAATAAGATGTTTTAACTTCTGAAGCTGAGGAATACTACCTAGCTGGTGTAAGTGTGTAGCAAAGATAAAGGTAGACTTGAGGCTTAAAAGTTTTAAAATAGCAGAGGATACAATGGCAAGAGCTGATTCTGTTTCTGTACCCTGACTAATTTCATCTCCTAAGACTAAAGAGCGTTCATTGGCACGGTTAAAAATGTTTTTAAGTTCCATCATTTCTACCGCAAAGGTTGACAATCCTTTATAAAGATTGTCTTGTGAGACAATACGTGTAAAGAGTTTGTCATAGAGTCCAAAACGAAGTTCGACAGCAGGTACAAAAAAACCTGCTTGTGCAAGGACTACTGAAAGACCTATACTTTTCATAAGTGAAGATTTACCCGAGGAGTTTATACCATAGAGTAGTACGCCGAGGACATCTTCATCATCACTGGCATTGAGTGTGATGTGATTGTGTGAAGTATTGTTATTCATACCTAAAAATATGTCATTAGGCACGTAAATTCCTCTTTCATCATTGGATTCTATGATGGGGTGGCGTAAACCTATAGCCTCATAAAAAGAGCCTTCTTCTATCACAGGGCGTACAAGATTCATAGTCTTAGAACATTTAGCATTTGAAATAGCCACATCGATATTGGCTATAAAGATGATGAGCTTGTCAAGTAAAAGTGAAAATCTATTTTCAAGTAAATCAAGACTTTCAACATAACGTTGCTTAACAAGTGAAACTAACTTGACCTGTGAGGTCTCATAATTACGGGTAATTTCTTCAAAGAGAGGAGCTTGCACCTTAACAGCATTTTTGAGATATTTGTAGGAAAAATCTTTAAAGAAGTGATGTTGGTTGTCAATCGTGACAAAAGAATCTTTGAGCTGCTTTTCTATAAGTGTAAATCTATTTTTTGTTAGGTTTAGATAGTATCCTTCACTCTCTAAGTAAGAGACTGTTGCGTACTTTGTTGTCCCAGTAAAGAGTTTGTCTTTTTCAAAAAGAGACTCAACATGTTGTGCCACAGAGTCCATTTTGTCTACTTCTTGTTCTTGAGACTTTACAATGGTGTCAATGGCAGGGTAAATACCATCTTTAAAAAGATTGTCATTAATTTGTTCAATACGAAAACGTGCACAAATATCTAGTTCAAAAGTATGGTGAAGCACTTTGAGCATTTCTGTGGTTTCTTCATAAAGATTTCTTTCTATCTCAAGTCCGCTTTCTTTTGCATCCATTAGTAGACTTGAAATAGCTTCAAGTGACATAGAAATATAGGTAAGTTCGACAGGATGTAGTTTGCGAAGTTTAATACGCCGTGCAATTCGTTCTAAATCATAAATTTGTTTTAAATGTGTTTCAAAACGATTGATATTTGGTAATAACTTTTCCGTAAGGTCATAGCGTTTTTCAAGGAGTTCCTTGTCGCATATAGGGTTTAGTAACCGTTCTTTAAGTAAACGTTTTCCAAAAGCAGTAGAGGTTTTGTCTATCAGGTCAAGTAAGGTTATATCTGAGGGGTCACGAGAAATGACAGAAAGTTGTTCCATTGCATTGTTGCCAATGTACATATAGCGGTTATTTCCTAGAAACTGGGGTTTGTTCATTTTCTCAATGATACTTTCATCATGTTCAATAATAAAATCTATAAGTACAGAAAGTGACTCTGTTGTATAAGGATGGCGTTCAAGGTCTAAGTATTCAATAGAGGAAAGAAAGGAGTTGATACTAAATACACGGGTGAAAAGTTCATTTTGAAAGCTTATTCTAAAACGTTTAGTATTGAAAGAATAGTGTAGGGATTCAAGTTCTAGATAGTGCATTACCCACTCTTTATCAATTTCTTTACTGTCGAGTGTCAGAATGACTTCAGAGGTACTGTATGTTTGTAGTAGATTAAAGGCCTCGTCTAGGGCATACGTTTTGTCATCACGGGTTGAGTGTATCTCATTACAAATAGTTTTTCCTGTGCTCACATCAATAGCTGCATATCCTACAGAGTAAATTCCTGCATTTTCATCAATAAGTAGAGAGACAATGTTATTCTCCGTAGGTTCATTGAGATATTCAAAGTTGGTACCAGGAGAGATGATGTTTGCCACATAACGTTTAATATTTGGCATTTCACCTTTTTGTTTTACAACGATGATGGTATATTTTTTGGTGTCAATGAGTCTAGAGAGGTATCTATCTAGAGATACAGCAGGCACTCCTGCTAGAAGAGGGTTAGAGATAGAATTCTCTAAAATAGCTTTACTTTTACGCGTGAGTTGTATGTTAAGTAGTTCAGCAATTTCTTTGGCTTTACCTACTTTAAGCTCATCATTATTCACTGCGTAAACTTCAAAAAATGTACCTATCTCCATAAGTACAAGAGCATCTTTACCATATTTTTGTTCAAAATGAAGTTGTAAATCAAAGTATATTTCAGTGAGAAGTTTTTTCTTTTGAGAAAGTATTTCGGTGATTTTATCCACAGATGAGCCTCTTGATTTATTGCTAATGATTTTAGCATAAATGGGGTTAGAGAAGTGGTACAAAAAAAGTTTATTAATATTTCAGATAATTTCGATATAATACCGTCCCATTTTGTACTACTTTATTGTAGTATGAGAAATTCTATCAAGGGAGAGCATATGCCTAAAATGAAAAGCGTAAAAGGTGCTGTAAAGCGTTTTAAAGTGAAAAAAAGCGGCAAAATTAAAAGAGGAACTGCATACAGATCTCATATTCTTACTAAGGTTGACGGTGGTCACCATAGAAGTATGAGAAGTCCAAAGTATGTTGACTCAGTTGATGCCAAAAATATTAAAGAAATGATTTGCTAATTATTAAAAGTTGACTTCAGCAGTCGGCTCATGTGACTTGTCACATTATTAGTAGATAATTTCAAAAGCAATAATCCCCCGATTAGGGGCAAGTTTAAGTAGAGAAAATACTTAACACCTACTAAAACTGACTTTTTTAAAGTTACAGTACAAGTATAAGGTAAAGGATAACCATGAGAGTAAAAACAGGTGTCGTAAGAACTAGACGACATAAAAGACTATTAAAGCAGGCTAGAGGGTTCTACAGTGGTAGAAGAAAGCACTTCAGAAAAGCCAAAGAACAACTTGAGCGTTCATTAGTATATGCTTACAGAGATAGAAGACAGAAAAAAAGAGATTTCAGAAGATTATGGATTGTACGTATTAATGCGGCTACAAGACTTAATGGTATGAATTACTCTACATTTATGCACGGTTTAAAACTTGCAAACATTGAACTTGACAGAAAAATTCTTGCTGATATGGCAATGAATTCTCCTGAATCATTTACAAAAGTAGCAGACGCTTCTAAAGCGGCACTTAAAAAATAGTTTATAGCATCTTTTTTTCTTTATCAAAAAAGATGTCGGCATTTAGTGCCAAAATTATATGTTGAGGAACTTCTGTTCCTCAACATACTTCCTCAATCCTTTTCATACAAAAAATATTTATCCTCTTTGTGTCTTACCAGAAAATCCGATAATTCCTGGTCTTAGGTTACAAACATTTTCAAATCCCATACCTTTCATGGCATGTTGTACTTGGTAACTTCTGCTTCCTGAATGGCAGTACACTATGATGTTTTCTGACTTCTTACCAGCAAGTTTTTCTTCTACTTTAGCATAGAACTGTGAAGTGGGTACAAGTATATCTGTACCTACTATATGCTCCATTTGGTATTCCATATGCTCTCTTGTGTCTACCAATGTAAAGTTTACCATTCCTAGGGTTTTAGCCTCGATGAGTGCTTCTAGTTCATCACCATCTAGTTGCTCTTCTTTTAGAAGTATTTCTGCTTCTTCTTTGCTAAGACCACGAGAGTGCTCATGTACTACTTCTTCTATTTTGTCATGTTGTATTTGTGCTGCTGCATACTCTACGGTACAGAAGATACCACAGTGACAGAGTCCATCTTCAGGTATCTCTTTTTCTATAGCAGGTTTACAGGGGCAGATACGGTTATCTGCAGCTTTTTGTTCTTCTTTTGTTTCACCTATAACCATGAAACAGGGACAAAAACGTTTACCATAAATGAGCTTGTTACGAGCAAGTCCCATTGTAACACCTTCATTTACTTCTTCATTTGGGTTAGGTACCCATCCAAATTGGCCATATACCTTGTCTACAAATTTTGTAGTCTTTTCTAGCTCTGCTTGAAACTCATCTGAGTTCATGTCTATTTGTTGCATTTATTTCCTTTTTATTTAGTATTGTTTATTTTCTCTGATTCAATATTTAGTTCTTGTGTAATATTATCAAATTCTTTGATAAATCCTTGCATCTTTTTTCCCCATTCTTGAAGAAAATCTTTGGTTTTATTAAGATCAATATTGATATTGTTTTTATCTATGTGGATCCCTGCAGCATCTTCAGTTAGTGAGTCTTGTTGTAATTCTTGGGATACTTCTTCAAGTTTACTACTGACTTTTTTTGCAAAATTTTCAAAAAAATCTTTGGTTTTAGTTGTATCAAGGGTAATTTTATTTTCTTTGATAGAAATTCCTAGCTTAGAAAGCTTTTCTTCTTTATGAGATATTGTTTGTGCTATTTCTTTTTTCTTTTGAATCTCTATGTTTAATTTTTTTTGGGCGAGTAGTTCTTCTTTTGCTTGTTTCGCTTCAAGTTGTGCTTTTTTTAAGGCAGACTCTTTTGCTTGAATTTCTGCACGTAATGTGTTTTTTTCAGCTTCTGCTGCTTGTTTTATTTCTTTTATATATGTTTCTTGTTGTGCTGAGTCATCTGTACATGCAGAAAAAGAAAAGACTAAAATGACTGTGAGTAGTAAATATCGCATAAATATCCTTTGTTAAATGATAGGCATAATATACAATGATTTATAAGAGAAAGATAAAACCCTTATAACATTGTTACAAGAGTTTGAAAAAGTTTAAATGGCGATCATATTATTGACCACATTTTCCTTGACCACACTTGGCTTTTTTGGGTGCTTTAGGAGCTTCTTTTTTCATATCTCCACCACATTTTCCAGCTTCACACTTCATAGCAGTTTTATTTTTATCAGCACCACATTTCATTTCTGTTTTGCTTTTATCTCCACTACACTTACCCTCAGCACATTTTCCTTCTGCGGACATAGAGAGTGTAAAAGTAAGTGCAACTGCACCTAATATTGTAAGTAACTTATTCATTTTTATTTCCTTATTGTTATTGTTCTTCACCAAATAGTAGGTGATCTAAACTTATTTTTCCAGCTCCGTAAGAAGCAAATAGTGCTAAAAATAGCATGTAATAAAGTGGTATCTCAAATCCATTGTCTCCTGCGGAAAAACCATGTGTCCAATGGACAGTGGCAATAGCCACTAACATAATTATCATAAGAGGAATAGAAATGAGTCGAGTAAAGAGCCCAAGCGTCAAAAGCACAACACCAATCAGTTCAGTACTTGCAACTATATAGGCATTTAAAGTAGGGAAGGGAATTCCCATAGAATCAAACCATCCTGCAACAGACTGAATATCAGACCATTTTTTCATAGCAGGCTCGTAGAATCCATAGGCTATAGTTAGTCTAGCGAATAATAATGCAAGACTCTGACCTTTTTCAAGTATTGTTTTACTTAGAGGGTAGAGTGTTTTAAACATGGATTACTCCTTCATAAAATATAGTATATATACAAGTTAAGTATACAATATAACTTGTGCACTCTTTGTGTATTTATAAAGGAATAGACATGTTATTTACTTGGTGATTTTCCACCACATTTTCCTGCGGCACATTTACCGTTAGCCTTACATTTAGCAGTAGCAGAAACTTTTTTTGCACTGTCACATTTACCTGCTTGACACTTGCTTGCAACTTTGGCATCAGAACTTGAGGTACAACCAGAAAGTGAGATAAGTGCAAAGCCAACAATAGAACTAAATAGTACTTTTTTCATATTTTCTCCTAATATTATATTGATTTACGCAATATAAGTATAATATGATACGTGTGCAACGTTTGTGTAGTTATTATGAGATAGTGCACTTTGAGTACACAAAAAGATATTAAAATAATAAAAATGAATGAATTTAAAAAAGGGTAGAATTTAAATGATACGAAGAAATTTTTTAATATTGAGTAGTATCCTAGGGTTAGCCCCTTATCTTAAAGCCCAAGAAATAAACAACTTTCAAAAAGAGTTTAGAAAAGTTGAAACACTTATTGAAGCAGTGCAAGAGCATATGTTTCCCGAACAAAATAAAATTCCTTCCTCTTCCTCTATGTATACAATACAATTTTTATTTCAAACTATCAACCACCAGAGTTATGATAAAGATATACGCACTTTTGTACTGGAAGGTGCACAAGAATTAGATAATCGAGAAAAAGGACATTTTATTACTATGTCGCAGAGTGAGAAAGAAACTGCTTTACGTGCTTATGAAGAGACACATTATGGGAGTTCTTGGCTTGCACGTATTATGACACTTACTATGGAGGCAATGTTTTCTGACCCTATTTATGGTTCAAATATTAAGGAGCATGGGTGGAGAGCATTAAATGCTTATGGGGGATTACCAAGACCAAAAACGAGGTATATTAAATTATGATATATATTAAAATACAGTGTAATCGAGTCACTAAATGCTGAATCATAAATATGATGTAGTCATCATAGGTTCAGGAGCAAGTGGCGGAGCCGTGGCATATACCTTATGTAAAGCAGGATATAAAGTAGCAGTTTTAGAAAAAGGGAGACTTATAAAACGAGATGAGTTTTCCAAAGATGAGCTGTCTTATGCAAGACGAGATTTAGTTACCCCTAATCTTTTTGATGAATATCACACTATAGAAGAGAAGGTAGAGGGAAAGTGGGTAGCTACGCCTACGTATGAGTCTGGTTGGAGTTTTTGGAATGGTAATATTGTAGGGGGATCTTCAAATTTGATGTCAGGGATGGTACATCGTATGCATCCAGATGATTTTAGACTCAAAAGTAAGTATGGAGAAATAGAAGGAGCCAATATTGTAGACTGGCCTATAACGTATGAAGAGATGGAACCTTATTATGACTTAACTGAAGAATTGGTTGGGATCTCTGGCAAGGTAATACCACATAAGTACGAACCTCCCAGAAGTAGGGCAAACTTTAGCCAGTCACCTACCAAAGAAAATGTGCTTGTTAAATTACTAGACAAAAGTTGTAAATCCTTAGGTATTACTTCGGTGGTGACGCCTAGAACGATATTGTCAAAAAACAAAGGGCATAGGAGTGCTTGTTACTACTCCAATTTTTGTGGTAGTTATGGCTGTGCCTCAGGAGCTAAAAGTAGCTCACGAGAAGCACTGTTACAGCCAGCCCTTGCCACAGGTAACTTGACACTATTGACCAATAGTCATGTTAAGTATTTACACAGCAGTAAAGATGAAGTTGAATATGCAGTCCTTGTCAATACCCTAACTGGTAAAGAAAAAAAAATATATGCAAAGTTGTTTGTTGTCGCGGCACAAGCACATGAAAGTTCACGGCTTTTATTAAACTCGGCAAATAAGTATCATCCTGATGGATTAGCCAATAGTTCTGGTGAACTTGGAAAGAATTTACTTTTTTCAGGAGGAGGTTCAGGTCAAGGTGAATTACATAAAGAGAGTCTCAAGGAAATAAAGTTTGAGGAACTTATGACAACAGGACTTTTTGTTAACCGTACTGTACTTGATTGGTATTTTATAGATCATTGGTGGGATGGTAAATTTAAAGGGGGGTCAGTCGAATTTATGTTTGAACATCAAAATATCATTTCTCGTGCAAGAAAAAACAATTATGAAGATGGAAAACTAGTCTGGGGAACAGCGTTAGCAGAACGGTTAATAAAACGTTTTAAAGAACAAAAAAGTATTCGTTTTGAGATATTTAATGATTGGCTACCTAATGACAACTGTTTTGTCTCTTTAGATAAAACCCACAAAGATAAATATGGTATGCCAGTAGGGAAACTTAGACTTGAAGGGCATCCTCAAGATATTAAAGTGGGAAAATATATTGCAAAAAAGTGTGAAAAAATATTGGAAGAAATGGGTGCAAAAAATATTTATTCGGCTATTTCTTCAGGTGCATCACAAAACTTAGTGGCGGGAGGATGTCGTTTTGGTAATGATGCTAAAACATCTGTACTAAATAAGTATTGTCAAGCACATGATGTTTCAAATCTATATGTAGCAGATGCAAGTTTTATGCCAACAGGAGGTTCAGTAGCCTACACATGGACTATCTATGCGAATGCGTTTAGAGTGGCAGACCATATTATCGCTCACTTTAAAAAATAAAAGATAAATATGCTTTTTGACAATTTATCTGTATACTTGTAGAAGATTGCCCTAAATTTAAGCTAGCTTTAACTTAATGTTTATGGTTTATTAACAAAAGAGAGTTAAAATGATAAACATATTTATTGTGGATAGTAGTCTATATATTCAAAGTAAAATTTTCAGGAGTATTGTATTGAGAAATATTTGTAAAATAATTTTAGTGATGGCTGTCGTAACAGTATCTATGAGTGCAGCAACAAAAATTGTGAAACATAAGATTAAGCGTGGTGAGACATTATATACCATAGCCCATAAGCATAAAACTACGATTAAAAAAATGAGAAAACTAAATGGCATGAAACAAGGTGACGTGCTAAAAGTAGGGAAAACAGTAAAGGTTCCTACAACAGTTACTAAAAAAGTACAACGTAAAAAAACACGAACTGCTAGAAAGAAGAAAAGTAATAGAACTTTAAAAACCGCACTTTATAAACACGCACAACCTTTAGCTAAGAGAAGTAAAAAAAGACGTGTCGCATCCTTTGATGATATTATGTTTAAAAGTGCAGGATTTAATTTTGGCTTTTCAAATAAAAAGAGTAAAAAAATCATTCAGTTAGCTAAACAAAAACTAGGTAGAAAATATGTATGGGGTGCAGTGGGACAACAAGGCACCTTTGACTGTTCGGGTCTTACTAAATATGTATTTGCAAAAAATGGTATCAATATCCCCCGCACCTCAATCAATCAATCAAAGTTCGGTAAATATGTGTCTAGGAACAACCTTAAAAAAGGTGATTTAATTTTCTTTGATACATCAAAAAGACGTAAGGGCTATGTGAATCATGTAGGGATATATCTAGGTAATGGAAAGTTTATTCATGCTAGTTCTGCTAAGAAAAAAGTAGTGATTACAAATTTAAGTAAGTTTTATGCCAAGCGTTATAAAGGAGCAAGACGCCCTTCATAATGCTTTAGGAGTAGAAAATACACCTTCTTATGGAAAGCTTATTCAGCTTCTAACACGGCCCCTGCACTTGCATTGGTTACCAATGCTCTATATTGACGTAACCATTTACTTTTCAATGGTTTTATAAGAGGTTTAAATGTAGCTCTTCTCTTCTCAATCACATCATCACTTAGGTTGGCTTGTAAGATATACTGGTCAACATCTATGTGAATTTCATCACCATCTTCAAGTAAACCTATGAGACCACCTTCTGCAGCTTCAGGGCTTACATGACCGATACTCGCTCCTCTTGTCGCTCCAGAGAACCTACCATCGGTAATAAGTGCCACAGAAGCACCAAGCCCCATACCCATGATAAGTGAAGTAGGGCTTAACATCTCTTGCATACCAGGACCCCCACGAGGTCCTTCATAACGGATGACTACGACATTGCCTGCTTTTACTTTTCCTGCTAAGATACCCTCTATACATTCATCTTGAGAGTTAAAACATACAGCAGTTCCAGTGAAGACCCTGTCTCCTGTAATCCCAGCAGTCTTTATGACGGCACCTTGTTCTGCCAAGTTACCATAAAGTATCGCAAGCCCACCCACTTCTGAGTAAGCATTGTCAATGGTATGTATGATGTTCGTGTCTAAGATTTTGGCATCTTTTACTTTCTCATAAAGTGTCTCGCCTGTCACACTAAGGTTGTCAAGTAGGATGTCGTCACCACGTTTCATCATCTCATGCATCACGGCATTTACGCCACCTGCTTTGTTAATATCTTCCATATGTACGGTTGACAGTGAAGGAGAGATTTTAGCGATGTGTGATACTCTTTTAGAAATAGCGTTGATGTCTGCGAGTTGAAAATCAACTTCTGCTTCTTTGGCTATGGCTAACATGTGAAGTACCGTATTTGATGAACCACCCATTGCCATGTCTACAGCAAAGGCATTACGTACAGCTTTTTCATTTAAGATATTTCTCATACGGTACTTTTCACGCTCAGCAATATCAGACTTAGCTATCTCACAAATACGCTTTGCAGCTTGTTTGTAAAGTGCTGTTCTCTCAGGGGTCAAGGCTAAGATAGTACCATTACCAGGAAGTGCTATACCCATAGCCTCCATAAGTGTATTCATGGAGTTTGCTGTAAACATGCCAGAACATGAACCTCCACTTGGACAAGCATTACATTCGATGTCAAGAAGCTCTTCATCTGTCATCTCTCCAGCTTCATGTTTGCCTACTGCTTCAAATGCAGTCGCAAGATCTATTGGTGTACCATCTTTTGTATACCCCTTCTCCATAGGCCCACCAGATACAAATACAGTAGGAACATCCACACGCAAGGCACCCATAATCATCCCTGGGACTATCTTGTCACAGTTAGGTATGGCTATCATGGCATCTAGCTTATGGGCATTCATCACAGTTTCTATAGAGTTAGCGATGATTTCACGAGAGGGGAGAGAGTAAAGCATACCGTCATGTCCCATAGCAATACCATCATCTACACCTATGGTATTAAATTCAAAAGGCACACAGCCATTAGCGCGTATCTCTTCCTTAATGACTTCTGCCACTTTGTTAAGAAAAAAGTGTCCAGGAATTATTTCTATAAAAGAGTTTGCTACACCTATAAATGGCTTTTCAAAATCTTCATCTTTTACGCCTGTTGCACGAAGGAGACTTCTATGTGGTGCTCTATCAAAACCTTGTTTTATTTCGTCACTTCTCATGTGGAAACCTTTATTATTGAGTATTTAGGCGATTATATCAAAAAACCCCTAGTATCTCTTTACATTAAATATTTATTTAGTTATAATCGCAGACCAATTTTAAGTGAATAGCTTGAATGAGGAAGAAGAATATGGATATGCGGGCGTAGCTCATCGGTAGAGCATAACCTTGCCAAGGTTGGGGTAGAGGGTTCGATTCCCTTCGCCCGCTCCATAACTATACTATAAATGGTGCCAATATGCCCGAATGGTGGAATTGGTAGACACAGGGGACTTAAAATCCCCCGGTCATTGCGACTGTGCCGGTTCAAGTCCGGCTTCGGGCACCACAGTATATGGAGCTATCGCCAAGTTGGTAAGGCCGTAGATTGCAAATCTGCTATTCATCAGTTCGAGTCTGATTAGCTCCTCCATAAACTAGGTTTTTATCTTTTTTAGATAGAATTTCGTTTTAATAATAAGTATCGTAAATACGACTAGTCGTATGAGCCATCTGCTAAAGATAGCTAAGTGCTTAACGTAGTTTTTTGTAGCTTTGCTCAAAAAGCGTCCTATTAATAAATACCGGGAGATGTCAGAGTGGTCGAATGTGCCGGTCTTGAAAACCGGTGAGGGTTATACCTCCGGGGGTTCGAATCCCCCTCTCCCGGCCATCATTTTTAACTATCTAACTCCTCACAATATATTTTTTGACTCAGTGTATATGCCATATTGGGTGATATAGTAATCGTATCTTCTTTTGTATTGGCAGTTTCTATACATACAAACTTATTATATTTTTCTTTGCCAACATCATGGAGTGTATTTTCTTTTCCAGGGTTCCATACTACCGTTGTTTGGCTATGCTCTTTTTGGATGTGTATTTTTCTTTTGAGTACAGGATCTATAATCCTACACACTCCACCCGTATCTATATAAATACGGTCAAGTTCGCTCTGTATCTCTATAGGCTCAGAAGAGTGTTTGATGTTATGATGGTCTAATTGGTCTAAGTAAGAGATGTTTTCTAGCCCCTCAATGCGAATATCTTGCACCTGATTCACATACAAATAGCTATGTAAGGCTTGGGTAACAGACATAGGTTGTTTGGATGTATTTTGGGTAGTGAGTGACATAGACAGTGTTTTACCTATGGTAAAGGTGAGGGTGAGCTCAAAACTATGTGGGTAGAGGGCTAGGGTATCTTCATTTTCTGTGAGCTGTAATTTTATGAAAGTCTCTCCTGTTTGGAGTGTCTGAGTCTCACTAATCTCCCAGAGCATAGTTCTAGCAAACCCATGTTGTGGTTTGTCAGTATCTGTAGGATGAGGCCCAAACCAAGGCCAGCAGATAGGTATACCAAAATGCGCACTTTTGTTTGGTAGAATATAACTTTTTTTACCATCGAAAATAACTTTTTCTTCAGCTTTGGGTTTAAAATGTGTAAGGTTCCCACCTAAAAGATAGATTTCTGCTTCGCAAAATGTATTATGTATAACTATTTTTTTGTTACTATTTTCATCGGTTTCAATGCTTAATACATTGTCAATTTCAAATTTATGCATGGACTGTCCTAGTGATGGGTTAAATAGTGAACTATAGCATAAATTACTTTTTTAAAATGAAATGGTATCATTAAAATAAAAAGGATAATAATAAAATGAAAGAAGATATAGGGAAATTTATTTTACGTATAATGCTCGGAGGTATGATGCTCTTCCATGGGATAGACAAGGCACTCCATGGCATTACCTTTATTAAAGGCTTAATCGTTAAACAAGACTTGCCTGAAGTACTTGCCTATGGTGTGTATGTAGGAGAAATATTGGCACCATTATTTTTAATATTAGGATGGAAATCTAGATTTTGGGCAGGGATTATTGCTTTTAATATGTTAGTGGCTCTCTACTTAACACAGATGGGAAATTTTTTAAAAGTAGGGATGCATGGGTCTTGGGCAGTTGAGGTAACCATGTTTTACTTTTTAACAGCCATAAGCATAACCCTTTTGGGGTCAGGGAAGTATGCAGTCATGAAGGGCTAAATCTTCACTTAGTCCTTACTGTTTATCATCCATTGTGAAAAAACGTTGAGGTAGTTCCAAAAACTTTGTATGTTCTCTTCTGTACTGAGTTTCTCGGTAATAATAGGTTGCAACGCCTCTTCAAAGGTCACAAGCCAATGAAGGCGTGCATGAGGAGTAATACGAAAGGGAGCATGTCTACCACGCATTTGAGGTGCACCTCTATTTTGGTTAAAGTAGGCAGGCCCTGCACAAATCTGTATGAAAAAATCAGCAGAGTGTTGTCCTGCTATTTTCATGGCTTCTTTTGTGGGAGGGAATATCTTTTTAATAGGGCTTTCATGTAGACCCATATAGAACCTGTCAAGTAAGTCACGCATACCTTGTTCTGTAATGTCTGTTAAGAATGCAGGGTTAGGTTTAGTAACAGGAGGGTTTATGCCTTCTTGGTAGGCTTGTATCGAAAAGTCTAGTGCAGATGTTCCAAAATTCATAAAGATACCTTAAAATAGTTTGTACCTTTATATCATGATGCAGCTTAATGAGAACCACCTGTACCACATGAACTATTATTTTCAACAGAAAAGCTATTGGTATACCCACATTCAGGACACTCAAAAGAGAGTATTTTGGGGCCAGAGCATCCGCCTGAACGTTGGTCTGATAATTCAATAGTTTTGAGTTTACACTTAGGACATGCTCCTCTTCTAATGCTGTCAAGTTGTTCCTTTTTTTCTTTTAAATAGTACATATAAACAAGTACAGACCCTGTAAGTATGATGAGCATAAAAGCTAAAAGGTAATAGTCCAAAATTTGTCCTTAGGTGGTATAGTTTTTGAGTTCTTTAACAAGTAGTTTATACTCAGGTAAATAATCTGCTACAAGTTTCCAAAAGTCTTTTTGATGGTGCTTATGTTGTACATGTGCCAACTCATGCACAATAATATATTCTATCACGCGTAAAGGAAGTTTCATAATCATGGTATTGATACTAATCTCATTTTTTGATGAGCAGCTTCCCCATTGGCGTTTTGTTTTTCTAAAAGAGAGTTTATTGACAGGTAATTTCATTTTATCTGACCAGCTGTTTAAAAGAGGTGTGATATAAAGTGCTGCTTCAGTTTTGTAAAATTGGTCAATTTTCTTAAGAAAGGCTTTTTCATCATACTGGTGATAACATAATGTAAAAGTGTCTCCATCAAAATGAAGTTCTAGTCTCTTTTTTGTATGCTTTATAAGCGTCAAGGAATGACTCTCCCCTAAAAAATAAAGTTCACTTTCTTGGTTAAAGTCAATCCCCTTACCTTTTTTATGTTGCATTTTTTCTCTGGATTTATTGATCCAAGAAACTTTTTTAAGTAGTACTTGTTCTATTTTTTTTTGAGAGACTTTAGGGGATTTAATGATAAGGTCTCCCTTATCATTAATAGAAAGATATATGTGTTTTAGCTTAGGATTTACTATATGTATATAGTGTGGTAAAAAGCTCATAATTGTTAATTGGTTTGTCTTCCATTTTTGAAGATGACTTGTTGGTTGATGCTACCGTCTTTGTTATATTTGGTAGCTCGTCCATGTTTAACGCCATTTACAAAAGTAATCTCTGCAAGAGAGTCACCATTAGGGTAAAATACTTTTGCTATGCCATGACGTCTGTTTCTTTTGTAGATGGTTTTTCTTAATGCTCGACCACGAGTGTCATAGAAGGTTTCTAGTCCATGTTTTACACCATTTTGCATCTGCGTCGTAGATGTTAATTTTCCATCATAGCCATATTGTTTAAGTAATCCATTATGTCCAGTATCATCACTCATAATAAACTCAGACCGAAGCCCTCCACCAGTAAAGTATTCTTTTTTTACTTTTTTACCAAATGGACTTGAAAATTCAGGAGTAGAACAAGCTGTTAACACAAGAAGCATAAATAGAGAAAGAAAAAAAGTAAGTTTTTTCATTGTGAGAGTAACCTTTGATAATTTGTGTGAGTAGTATACAATAATAAAATTACTTTTAAGGGCATGGCTCAAAAAGTTAAGCCTGATTAAGTAGAGTATCCCAAGCTCGAATTTGGATGCACACTAAGGAGAGCTTACTTTTTAACCTACACTGTTATTCTAGATGCTACTTCAGGACTTTGTCCCGAACCCTACACTTCGCCAGAGGGGCAGAAAGAGAGAAATTGGGTTTAAATAGCCAACTTTAGGCTTGTTTAAGTTAAAATATCTACAATATTCTTATATAAATGGGGAAGACTTAGTGAGCTCAAAATTTTTTACAAATCGTGATAATAATACTTTAGAAAATCGTCTTAAAGATATACTTTCCCATCATAAAGGCATCACGCATTTAGAATTTCTCATAGGTTATTTTCGTATAAGTGGTTTTAGCAAAATAGCTTCCCTTCTGCAAGACATTACACATGGGCGTATTTTGGTTGGCATCAATATTGACAAACTCACACTTGATGCTAAAGAAGAAGGTGTCAAACTAAACCTTATGGACTTTGAAAAAATGAGTGGTCGTTTTGTTGAAGAACAGCTAGAAGGGCTTAACAAAGAGTCTTACTCCAAAGAAGTGGATGAAAGTGTCATTCTTTTTGCACAGATGCTAGCAGAAAAAAAGATAGAAATTCGCATCTCCCCAGATAAAAATATACATTCTAAAATATACATTTTACGAGAAGATGAAATCACTAGGCATGATGACACTATAGAGTACCGTGGTTCTGTCATTACTGGTTCATCTAACTTATCTGAAAATGGACTTTCTAGAAATTTTGAATTTAATGTTGAGCTTAGAGACAGTGATGACATAGGTTTCTCACTAGAAGAGTTCACTAATCTATGGGCAGGTGCCATAGAAATCACAGAAAAAGATGTAGACAGCATCAAAGCCCAGTCACATCTTAAAGATGTAACACCCTACGAACTTTACCTAAAGTTCCTCATAGAACATTTTGATGACCGTATAGACTATGACCCCAATGTCGTTTGGAACCTTCCTAAAGGTTTTATGAAGTTAGCCTATCAGATAGATGCAGTCACAGAAGGACTCTCTAAAATCAAAAAACACAATGGCTTTTTCTTAGCTGATGTGGTGGGGTTAGGTAAAACAGTAACAACCGCCATGGTAGTAAAAAAGCTTTTGTTTGATATACAGGGTGAAGTGCTAGTCATAGCCCCTCCTTCCATACAAAAAGAGTGGAAAGACACCTTTAAAAAGTTTGAGATAGGAACACTTAGAAATTATAATGTGGTCTCTCTTGGAGCCTTAGAGAAAATCCGTGATACCCAAAGATACTCATTGGTTATCATAGATGAATCACATAAATTTAAAAACTATGCAACCAGTAGATATGCAGAGCTAGAACGTATTTGTAAAGAGCAAGTCAAGTACAAAAAGAAAGTGATTCTTATCTCAGCAACACCACTGAACAATAGACCTATGGATATAGCCAATCAGCTTTACTTGTTTCAAGATAAGCGAAATTCTACTATACCATCTCATCCAAATTTGGAGAGTTTCTTTGCCAAGATAGATAGAGAATACAAAGAGATCATCGCTCCAAGTAAAGACAATAAACCCATTGACACCCAAAAACTAAAAGTTCTCTCCTTGCATGTAAGAGAGTCTATACTTCGTGAAGTCATGGTAAGACGTACCCGAACTGACATACAAACACACCCTATGTACTCTGTAGATATAGCAGAACAAGGACTTACCATCCCTAAAGTAGCACCAGTGAAAGAAGTAGCCTACAAGATGAACGACACGCTTGTTAAAACATTTTCTGACACGATTGAGATACTAACAAATGAGTTACAGTATGAACGGTATAAGATACTAGGTTACATCAAGCCAAAGTCTCGTTCTAAGTATGGAAAAATAAGTGAAAACATATTTGAGAGAGGTTCGTTGGAGCTAGCAAACTTGATGAGAAATATGCTTATCAAACGCTTTGAAAGTTCTTTTTATGCTTTCAATACTACGCTCAAGAGACAAGAGAGTCACTTGAGACGTTTTATAGAGATGTTTGAAGAAGATAGAGTTTTACTAGGCTCTAAAATCAATATTTTCGACATATTGGAAGAGGAAGATACTGCTGAAGAGAAGATAGAGGCTATGTTTGAAAAGGGCAAAGTCAAAATTTTTGAAGCTTCTGATTTTGAAGAGGGCTACAAAGAGAAACTTGAAAAAGAACTACTTATCTTTGAACGCCTTAACCAAATGTGGGCAGATGTAAAAGAAGATCCTAAACTTGATGCGTTTAAAGAGGTGCTTAAAAATAGCAAAGGCAAAAAAATAGTAGTCTTTACTGAGTCAAAACAAACAGCCTTGTACCTAGAAAAAAACCTACAAGCCTTTAACATCCTTTGTGTGCATGGTGGCAATAGAGACAAGCTCAAAGAGACTATCTCTGCGAACTTTGATGCCAACTATGATGATAAAAAGAAAAAAGATGACTATGATGTCATCATCACTACCGATACCCTTAGTGAGGGTGTCAATATGCATCGTTCTAACATCATCTATAACTATGACATCCCTTGGAATGCTACGAGGCTCATGCAACGTATAGGACGTATCAACCGTATCGGTACGAAGCATGACACTATCTATGTGAATAACTTCATACCTTCTGCACAAAGTGATAAGCTCATAGAACTTTCTAAAAAAGCCTATGTCAAACTACAAACCTTTCACTCGACCTTTGGAGAAGATAACCAAATCTACTCTAAAAAGGAAGAGGTAGGTTCGGTCACGCTCTTTGAAGATGTAGTAGAAGACATAGACGAAGAGTTGAAGTTCTTAGAAGAGATACGTGATTACAAAGAGGCTAATCCTAAGAAGTTTAAAGCGTTAGATAAGCTTCCTATGAAGATACGTGTACAACGTAAAGATGACATCATCCAAGATGCTTCTTTTGTATTCATTAAAAATGTAGAAGCAAAGAGTTATTACTATGTAGATGAGAGTAGATGTGAGCCTGTAAGCTTCATAAAGATGGCAAAGCATCTTAAAGTTTCTCCTCGTATACAAGGTGTTACACCATTAAAGCCATTTCACTATGAGCAGGTAAGTAAAGCTGTAGAGTATTATGATACTGAATTATCTAAACTCATACAAGTATCTAAAATAACTAAAATAGAGAACCCCACAGACAAAAAAGCAGTAACACTTCTTAAAGGATGGTTCAATAAAGGTATCATAAGTAAAGAAATACAAGATATCTTTAGAAAAGTTTTTGATGATGGTACGTTACTCAATTTAGGTAAAAAGATTAAAACACTTGAAAAGAAATCAGCACATCAAGTAGTGACTGAACTTGAAAAATTACAGATAGAGTATAGTTTACATACAGATAGAGGTGTCCAAAAATATTTAAAGCGTGAAATAGAAGTTATACTTTCTGAAACATTCATAAGGGGATAGTTTGGAGTTAAAAGCATTTTTAGGTAGTTCATATAAAAGTCAAAAGTTTGAATCATTTCTAACAGAACATTTTCATGGGTTTTCTGTAAGTGATAGTATCTATGATGATAAACATTTGAGCGAAAGTGAAAAAGAACATATTCAAGACTATCGTTACTTGGGACAAGTAGAGCTAGATGATGGGAAAGAGATAGGTTTTTTTGAATTTCGTTCTACAACGTCCCATATAGAAAATAAACGTGTAGGATACAATGCAACACTTAGAAAACTTGCGAAAGACCATATTTTAGATGGTGCTATCGCTTCGTTTTATTATCCTGATAGTGATGAAAAGGATGTATGGAGACTCTCTTTTGTTGGTATTGATTATGATACTGGCAAAGCCAATGTTACCAATCTGAAGCGTTACACGTATGTATTAGGTAAAGATATTCCTATCCAAACACCATTGGAGCAATTAAAAGATTTAAAATATCCAACTATGAACGAGATAGAAAAGGCATTTTCTGTTGAACGTGTCTCTAAAGAGTTTTTTGAAAAGTATAGAAATCTTTATTTGGAACTTTCTGATTATTTACAGTCACAAATAGCTCACTTCGGAAATGAAAAAAATCTAAACCTATTTACTAAAAAGCTCTTAGGTAGAGTCGTTTTTCTTTATTTTATCCAAAAAAAAGGGTGGTTTGGAAGCAAGGGCGAATGGGGTACAGGCAATAAAAGATTTTTGAGTGAGTGCTTTGAGTTGCAGACGTATGATAATTTTTATTTTGAGATGTTGCGGCCCATCTTTTTTGAAGCACTCAATGAAAAAAGAGAAGGTGACTATTTTGCACTGCTAGACTGCAAGATGCCATTTCTCAATGGTGGACTATTTAGCGAAGATGAGTTTGATAAAAAAAATATTATCATCGATAATGGTATCTTTGAAGCTATCTTTACTACTTTTGATCAATACAATTTTACTATCATCGAAGACAATCCTAATGACAGTGAAATAGCCATAGACCCTGAGATGCTTGGACGTGTATTTGAGTCACTACTTGAAGACCGTAAAGAGAAAGGGGCTTTTTATACCCCTAGAGAGATAGTGCATTACATGAGCCGTAATGCCATAGAACATTATCTGAAAACAGAAGCCAAAGATTATAATTATCTGTTTTCAGTAGATGAGTTTTTGCACAAAACATCTTTGGATGATGATGAGATTTTACAATTTCATACAGAGCATCCTGTTAAATTTATCAAAATAGATGATTATTTTGAAGAGCTACTGCCCTATAAAAATCTAGTAGTTGATTTCTACATAGTTGCAAAGCTTAGAGGACTTTGGAT
>Ga0256834_1000578_pt1 | contig 26041 bp, 21 predicted proteins | sample 4281140metaG_FD_190536 | JGI IMG/M metagenome (GOLD analysis project Ga0256834, IMG submission 190536) | Hydrothermal vent microbial communities from East Pacific Rise, Pacific Ocean - 4281-140 | ecosystem: Environmental > Aquatic > Marine > Hydrothermal vents | place: Pacific Ocean: East...
GGTCGAGGTTATGCACTTGTCACCACCACAGAAAATGGTGCCGTTCTGCAAAATGCAGCAGATGTTGCCGCAGGTGATCCCATCAATGTGCAGCTCGCCAATGGCAGATTAAAGTGCCGAGTTGAAGAGATAGAAAAAAGAAAGAAACTACTATAAAGAAACAAAACGATTGGACGCTACCCGTTCAGAAGAGCAGGTTTTATAAACAGCATCAAGAACTTTCAGCAAGATAATAAAGGATAATCTCATGAGCTCAGAACAGACGGGTGGTCTCTCTTTCAGACAGAGCGTTGATCACATGGTGGACCACGCGATCAATATTATGGATCTAGACCTAGGTGTTGCCAGAGCGATGAAGAGCTGTGCATCCGTTTTGCAGGTCAACTTCCCCGTTGAGATCCGCGGTGAGATTCAGGTCTTCTCAGGCTGGCGTGCCACCCACAGCGCCCATCGCCTCCCTTCAAAAGGGGGCATCCGCTACTCACTGGGTGTTGATCAACCCGAAGTTGAAGCACTAGCTGCCCTGATGACATACAAGTGCGCCATCGTTGACGTCCCCTTTGGCGGCTCCAAAGGCGGCCTACACATCGACCCCTCCCAATATACTCGTGATGAGATGCAGAAGATCACCCGACGATTTGCCCGTGAATTGGCAAAAAAAGGTTTTCTTAGTCCATCAACCAATGTACCTGCTCCCGATATGGGCACCGGCCAACGTGAAATGGCCTGGATTGCCGATACTTACAAACATCTGCACCCTGAAGATATCAACCACATCGCCTGCGTCACTGGCAAACCAGTAGAACATGGCGGTATCCGTGGTCGTACTGAGGCAACAGGGCGTGGTGTTCAATTTGCCCTGCGTGAGTTCTTTCGCCACAAAGAGGAGGTGAAGGAAGCGGGCCTAAAGGGAGATCTTGGGGGTAAAAAAATCATCATCCAAGGACTTGGCAATGTGGGCTACCACGCAGCAAAATTCCTATCGGAAGAGGATGACTCTAAAGTCATCGCCATCATTGAGTGGGATGGCGCTATCATCAATAAGGATGGCATCCATGTTGAAGAGGCCTATCTACACAAATGTGATCATGGCGGTGTAAAAGGCTTTGCGGGTGCCGATTATGTAGAGGATGGCATCAAAGTACTTGAGATGGCTTGTGACATCTTAATCCCCGCTGCAATGGAGGGGGTGATCAACGAAGGAAATGCCAAAAAAATCAAAGCAACAATGATCGCAGAAGCGGCCAATGGCCCCGTCACCTTTGAGGCAGACCGGCTCTTAAAACAGCGTGGGGTCGTCATTCTACCCGATGCCTATCTCAATGCGGGCGGTGTAATTGTCTCCTATTTTGAGTGGATTCGTAACCTCACCCATATCCGTTTTGGTCGTCTTGAACGACGATTTGATGAGGCACGCGGCCAACATATCGTCACCGCATTAGAGGAGATGAATAACGGCAAAGTACCCGATTGGATTCAAAAAGAGCTGGTTCGCGGTGCCGATGAGCTGGACTTGGTGCGCTCTGGCTTGGATGACAGCATGCGGCTCGCACTACAAGCAATCATCGCTACCAAGGTGAACAACCCCGATATTGATGACTATCGCACTGCTGCCTATGTCATCGCACTCGGTAAGCTCTCCCGCTCCTATATTGATGTCGGTGTCTATTAAACGCCCAATTTAGCCGCATGAAAAAGGGGCCATTTCGGCCCCTTTTTTATTGCCCTGATAAAATGGCGACGTCGTACTGAGAGAATGTATAATTTACACTCTCAACAGCCGTACTAAAAAGCAGGGTAGCGACACAATTATGAAAAGAGCATGGTTGACCACTGGCGCACTAATACTCACTCTTTTTCCCGCATTGAGTCTTGCCGCAAAAGTAGTCATTGAGCCACTATCAGAAAGATTGATCTACCCACAATCAAGCGCGCCCGCCGAGACTATTTCATACAAAAACAGTACCTTAAGCAGCGAGGTAACGGGTCGAGTTATCAAGCTGAAGCCACTTGTTGGGGAGTCCGTCAAACGGGGCGATAACCTACTACAAATTGATAACACCCGTTACCTAATAACACTAAAACAGTCTCAAGCGGCCAAACGCTCGCTACAGGCAAAGATCAAATTTTCTCAATACCAACTTAAACAGGCAAAACGTCTGAGTAGCCAGCGCAATGTATCTGAAGAGCGAGTTCTACAGCATGAATCTGAGCTAGAGAGCCTGCTGGCCCAATTGGCCCAGCAACAACTCGCCATAAAACTTGCAGAATCCGACCTAGCACACACCGTGTTAAAAGCCCCCTTTAGCGGCACCCTCACTAAACGACTGATCAGTGAGGGGGAGTGGGTCAACCTTGGCACCCCCCTTATTCAGCTCTTGGCCACTGATGCCATCGAAGTTGTTGCTCAACTACACCCTTATGATATTCCGCAACTAAGCACCTCCCACACCATCACCTTCTCAACAGCAAAGGCGGAGTATCCTGTCACACTACGTGCCGTACTGCCGCTGCAAGATAGTCGCCAGCGTACGGTAGAGGTGAGACTTACCTTCCAAGATGAAAGCACCATTACCGGCAGCACAGGTCGATTGATCTGGCATGACACTCGCCCCCATCTCCCCGCTAATTTACTTGTTCAGCGAGAGGGCAGATTAGGGCTGTTTGTGGCGCAGCAAGGTAAGGCACACTTCATCCCTCTACCTGATGCACAAGAGGGTCGCATCGTATTGGTGTCACAACTCCCCGCAGAGACCCAGCTAGTAACCACGGGTAGGCAGACACTCCAAAATGGCGACAAGATAGAACGCCAATAGCATGTTGAAGCGCCTTTTAACCAACCATGTATTGGCCAACCTCACCTTTGTTATCGTCTTGGTGATGGGAGCCGTCTCCTATTCACAGATGCCGAGTGAGCAGGACCCTGAGATCAACTTCAACTGGATCAGTATCACCACCGTGCTACCCGGCGCATCAGCAGAGGATATCGAAAAGCTAATAACCGACCCTCTCGAAGAGGCCGCTGCAAAAATATCAGATGTGAAATTTGTCCAGAGCAGTAGCCGCGAGAGCATCTCAGACATCACCATTCGCTTTGATGAGCTGGATGATCGCACCTTTGACAAACGGATCAGTGATCTACGGCGTGAAATTCAGAACAAAGCTAATACCGATCTGCCCGATGAGGCAGAAGACCCTTACATCTTTGAAATCACCTCCAGCAACTCATTCCCAACCGCCCTAATCATCATCAGCGGACAAGCCGATGATGAAGTATTGCGACGCAATGCATTAGCGATCAAAGAGGATATTGAGCGCATTAAAGGCGTTGATGGCGCTCGCCCCGCCGCGCTGCACAAGCCTGAGATTGTCATTGAATTTAACCCTGAAAAGCTCCAACAATACGGAGTATCAGCCACTGCAATAGCAGATACCATAAGAGCCAGCTTCAAAGATACCTCCGCTGGAGTGATGCAACTGCAGAGCCAAGAGTGGTTGGTACGCGTACTCGGTGCCGATGCCGATCCTGAATATATCGCCTCACTGCCAATACTCACCACAGAGGGCGAAGTGCCTCTAGGGGAGTTGGCACAAGTCAGCCGTACACGAGCCGATGCTGAACAGCTGGTGCAGTTTGACTCAAAGCCTGCCGTGATGCTCTCCATCACCAAAAAGAATTACACCAACACACTAAAATTAGTCGAGCGTTTAAGCGACTACATTGCCCAGAAAAACAGAACCATTAATGCACAAGGGGTCAATCTATTCCTACTTGATGATCAGACCATTCCCACACGGACAGCCATCAACATCATGCAGACCAATGCGCTCTTTGGTCTTGCATTAGTGACACTAGTGACCTGGGTTTTCCTCGGTTCACGCATCGCCTTCTTTATCGGCATTGGTATTCCCTTCACCCTAGCTGGCACCTTTTGGGTGCTAAACATGACGGGTTCAACACTCAATGTCTCCGTCCTACTTGGGCTGGTGCTGGTATTAGGTATGCTGGTGGATGATGCTGTTGTGGTGGTCGAGGCGATCTACTACCGAATTCAGCGTGGTACCGATGCACTTCAAGCAGCACAAGAGGCACTGGTCGAAGTCTTCACTCCCGTTACCGCCGCCATCATCACCACTATGGCCGCATTTCTACCCTTGATGTTGCTACCCGGCATCCTTGGCGATTTCATGTTTGTCATCCCGTTTGTGGTCACCATCGCACTCGCCATCAGTCTGTTAGAGGCCTACTGGATGTTACCCGTGCATGTCTCAGCATCACGCGTCAACTTTAACAAACCCTCACGAGTTCACCGCTGGCGAATCAGCATCACCCATTGGGTACGAATCAAATATTGCCGACTACTGATAAAAGTGCTGCGCCGCCCCCTCCTCTCGCTCTCCTTTGTTTTTATGATTCTACTCTCTGCCGGCGGTGTTTTTCTCAGTGACATGGTGAAAGTGCAGTTCTTTGCCTTCGATCCACTGCGCATGTACTACATCAATGTCACCATGCCACCAGGAACACCACTAGAAGAGACTATGCGCAAAGTGCAGCTGGTTGAAGATAGTGCCAAAAAACATCTAAATAAAGAGGAGGTGCGAGGTCTCGCCTCAACAGCTGGGCAGATGTTTACCGAGCAAGAGGCTCGCTTTGGTAGCCGCTATGGTCAGGTCTCAGTCAGTCTCCTACCCAAATTAGAGGGGATGCGAGGAGTCGATGAGATCACTGAGGCAATGCGAGCAGAGGTGATGCAACACGCTGGAGAGGCCACCCTCTCATTTTTGATCTTATCAGGCGGGCCACCCACCTCAAAACCGATCAAAGTAAAGGTTCGTGGAGATCACTTTGAGCAGCTGCGAGAGGTGACCGACCATCTCTGGGCATACCTCAAAACCATACCCGCAGTAAAAGATATTGAGGATGACGATAGCCCTGGCAAACAGGAGCTACGCCTGATACTCAATCAAGATGCAGTAAAACGTGCCGGGTTACACCCTGCCGATGTCTCACGCACCATACGTCTGCTATTTGATGGCGAAGTGGTCGCTTCAATGCAGTATCAGGGTGAAAAACTAGAGCTGCGCCTACGCGCCAACTCATCTCATTACCAAGATATTGATCAACTACTCCAAATACCACTAACACTGCCCACTGGTGGAACAATCCCATTAAGGGCCATCGTCTCAGTTGAAGTTGATCGAGGCAAAGCCAATATCCGACACTACAACTTCCGGCGCACCATCACATTGAGTGCCGATCTAGATAAATCCAAGATGAACACACTTGAAGCCAACCAGCTCCTACAAGAGGAGTGGCTACGCATTCAGGATAACTACCCAGGGATCAACCTCGATTTTACCGGTGAGATGGAGGATATTCAGGAGAGTATCGAAGCACTAAGCATGCTGATGCTCTTTGGCATCGGTCTAATCTATCTGATATTAGGCACTCAATTCCGTAGCTACTTTCAGCCTATGTTGATCCTGGTAACCGTACCAATGGCCTTCTCAGGTGTTGTTTTTGGCCTACTGGTGACACAGAACCCACTCAGCCTCTACACCCTCTATGGTGTCGTCGCCTTAGCCGGAATTGCGGTTAACGCCGCCATTGTTTTGATCGATGCCGCCAACCAGCGCCTCATCGCCGGTATGAGTGTCCTGCACGCCACCCTCTATGCCGCCCGCCGACGCGTCATCCCCATCATCATCACCTCACTCACCACTATTGCTGGGCTATTCTCCTTAGCGATAGGCTTTGGAGGCAAATCACTCATGTGGGGGCCCGTCGCCTCCGCTATTGTTTGGGGGCTAGGCTTCTCAACCATATTGACTCTGTTTGTAATCCCCCTGCTCTACCGCACATTTATGATGCGCAGCCATCTAAACAGGCAACCAAAGAGCGCGTTGAATAAGTGACCTAAATAGTATTATTGGCTGGAATCACCCTTATTTCCTCTCTGCAATTACTCCAGGTGCGTCGAGTAAAGAATCCACGTTCTAAGAACGTGGTTTTAAGGATTCAATAAAATTCACAGTATCAAGCCATAAACAATGGCATCTTCTCGTCCTTTAGTAGCAGGATAGTAACCTCTACGCCGCCCCACTTCGTTAAAGCCAACCGAGTCATAGAGTGTCGCAGCCACACGATTTGAGTCCCTCACTTCAAGGAAAACGGTGCCTACATTTTTCTGTTGGGCAAGACCAAGCATATGTTTTAGCAGTATGCGGCCATATCCATGTCCGTGGCACTTGGGGTCGATGGCTATGTTGAGGAGGTGGGATTCATCAGCAGCAATGCTCATCACCGCGTGGCCAACAATTCGGTTGCCATAGAGAGTGAGCCAACAATGGTGACCACTGCGCAGGCAGTCGCGCATTATGCCTTCACTCCAAGGGTGAGGGTAGGCTCGTAGCTCTATCTCCATCACCATGGAGAGATCTCCCTCCTGCATCGGTCGAAAGGTGAGGCGATGGCCGCTCAATCTGTTTCACCTCTCAGGGTTGTCAGGGCTAGTTGTAGGTCTTGCCACGATTTACCCTTTTGGTCGGGTGATCGGAGCAGATAGGCGGGGTGGTAGGTGACGATCAGTGGAACTTGTTGTGGGCCATAACGATGAACTTGCCCACGCAGGCGTCCCACTGGGGTATCACATTTAAGCAGGCTTTGTGCGGAGATACGGCCTACAGAGAGGATTAGCTTTGGTTGAATCAATTCGATCTGGCGCTGTAAAAATGCAGCGCAACACTGCATCTCATTGACGTGTGGATCTCGATTTCCAGGGGGCCGACACTTGAGAATATTGGCGATAAATATCTGCTCTCGACGCAGACCGATCGCAAATAACATAGCATTGAGCAGTTGGCCTGCCGGACCAACAAATGGTTCACCTTGGCGATCCTCATCTGCGCCAGGTGCTTCACCAATAATCAGTAGATTTGCCTGGGGATCTCCGACACCAAATACCGCTTGTTGGCGTGTTTGATGCAGTTCACAGGCTCGACACGCCTCAACCGCTACCTCCAGATCATGCCAACCCAGTTCGGTAGAAGCGGTTGGAGCGGGCACTGGTTTAACGTGAGAGGAGATCACCTCAGATATCTCCATTTCTGGTTCTATCTGAGGTGAATCACGCCGCACCCATTGCTGGATACCCATTGCATCAAGATATTGTCGCCGACTCAGCTCATCCATCAATATAACTCAAAGACCTAAACATCAGCCTGTGGGTGACGTTTATCTTCAATCGGTTCTAGGATCTTATTACAGGCATTAATAAAAGCCTTAGCGGAGGCGATAACAATATCTGTATCAGCACCCTGTCCGTTGACAATACGTCCTGTTTTTTCAAGCCTTACCGTCACTTCACCTTGGGCATCAGTACCGCTGGTGATGTTGTTAACCGAGTAAAGCTGTAGTTCTGCACCCGTCTGCACAAGGCTATCAATCGCTTTAAAGGCGGCATCAACAGGACCACCACCTACCGATGAGGCGCTCTTCTCTTCGCCATCATGGGTGATGGTGACAGAGGCTTTGGGTATTTCACCCGTTTCTGAACAGACTTTGAGTGCGACCAGCTTGATCCGCTCATTCTCAAGCGTAGTGCCAGTATCAGTAACCAAAGCTTGAAGATCTTCATCAAAAATCTCATGTTTTTTATCAGCAAGATCTTTGAAACGCCTGAAGGCGGCGTTCAACTCCTCTTCAGACTCAAACTCACTACCCAACTCTCTCAAACGAGCACGAAAGGCATTTCGACCTGAATGTTTGCCCATTACCATGCGGTTGTCACTCCACCCCACATCCTGAGCACGCATGATTTCGTAAGTCTCACGGCTCTTGAGCACACCATCCTGATGGATACCGGACTCATGGGCAAAGGCGTTGGCACCAACAATCGCTTTATTGGGCTGAATGGGGAAACCGGTGATGCCGGAGACCAACCGTGAGCAGCTAAGAATTTGTGTAGTGTCGAGGCCTGTTTCACAACTGAAGAGATCACGGCGCGTTCTGACTGCCATCACCACCTCTTCCAACGAGGCGTTACCAGCACGTTCGCCAAGACCATTGATGGTGCATTCCACCTGGCGTGCACCATTCAATACAGCGGCTAATGAGTTAGCTGAGGCCATACCAAGGTCGTTGTGGCAGTGTACAGAGACGATCGCTTTGTCGATGTTGGGCACACGCTCCATCAACTGTTTGATCAACTCACCAAACTGATTGGGCAGATTGTATCCCACCGTATCAGGGATATTGATGGTGGTGGCACCAGCATCGATCACCGTCTCGATAATACGGCAGAGAAAATCCAACTCTGAACGCCCTGCATCCTCTGCAGAGAACTCCACATCATCGGTATACCGACGTGAGCGTTTAACCGCAGCGACGGCCTGCTCAATCACCTGATCAGGTTGCATACGCAACTTGTGTTTCATATGAATCGGCGAGGTGGCGATAAAGGTGTGGATGCGGCCCGAGTTGGCCTCTTTTAACGCCTCACCGGCACGGTCGATATCTTTATCTAAGGCGCGTGCTAAACCACAAACGGTGCTATCGGTAATACTGCGGGCGACCATCTGTACACCCTCAAAATCGCCTTGACTAGCAATAGGAAAGCCAGCCTCGATCACATCAACCTGCATCTTCTCCAGCGCCTTGGCGATACGCACTTTCTCCTCTTTGGTCATAGAGGCACCAGGGCTCTGTTCACCGTCACGCAAGGTGGTATCAAAAATAATTAATTTTTCTTCGCTGCTCATTGTACTGCTCCACCGAGACTTTACCGTTTGAGGTTAGCCTCTGATTTTATATTCATTTAGATTGTTGCTGCGTATTTATCACCCTCGCCAGGGATATATTTTATATGCCCATCAGGGCAGAAGTCGTAGCAGCAAGCTTGGCAGGAGTCTTTCTGGAAGGCACGCGCAAACACTGCACAGGGTGCAGGTGTTAAAGCTGTTTGGCGTGGTGGTGACGTTCATCTAAAATCCAGTGGTTATTAATAATGACTATAGCGCAGCCATCTTCAACTGCCAACCCTTAAACTTATAGCCTAACCCCCAGTTAGAGAGAGACATGCTGCACAAGGTGCCTGGCTCTATTGGTGGTTAAGGTTGCGCGCGATCTGCTTTACGTTTGCGCAACTGAACCAGTGTGATAATGGGGCCAGAGATGGCGTAGATCATAAAGATCAAAAATAGCACGATGGGTGGCTGTAGAAGCAGTATTGCAAAACCCAACATCACAACAACGACCACCATAAAGGGCACTTTGCCTTTAAAATCGATCTCTTTAAAACTACTAAAACGGAAATTACTCACCATCAACAGACCGGTGATGGTGGTTAAAACAGCCACGGGAACAGCGATGCTGGTACCATCAATGCCATTATCGGCACCCACCCAGACGGCACCGGCAATAATAGCGGCCGCAGAGGGGCTTGGCAGCCCCTGAAAATAGCGCTTATCTGCGATACCCACTTGGGTATTAAAACGGGCCAATCGGAGCGCGGTGGCAGCGGTATAGACAAAAGCGGCCAACCAGCCTAGCTTGCCCAAATCGGTCAACGCCCAAAGGTAGATCACCAACGCGGGAGCTAGTCCAAAGGCGACCATATCCGCTAAGCTATCGTACTCTGCACCAAAGTCAGATTGGGTGTTGGTCATCCGGGCAATTCGACCATCTAGGCCATCCATCACCATGGCGACAAAAATCGCAATGGCCGCATGCTCAAAACGGCCATTCATTGCAGTCAAAATGGCGTAAAAACCACCAAACAGTGTTGCAGTAGTGAAGAGGTTAGGCAGCAGATAGATGCCACGCCTACGTTTTCTTATCTTTTCTGGAATATCATTCATCTGGAATCATTTCCTGCCATCTTTGTGAGAGTGGCAGAGGTGGCACACCATTTTAAAATCATAATCGAATGAGTATAGCATTGGCATAAAGTATCTGAAAAACCAATAAAAAAGGCCTGCAATGCAGGCCTTCCTCAATTACTTAGATCGCTGTTGATCAGTTTTTAGACTTATCAACAATTTTTTTGATCCAAGGCATCATAGAACGCAGACTCTCACCTGTTTTCTCAATGGGATGAGCGGCATTCAAACGGCGCATTGCGGTCATCTCTGGGTAGTTTGTCTGGCCTTCGAGGATGAATTTTTTTGCATATTCACCTGTCTGGATATTGTGCAGACACTCACGCATCGCTTTACGGCTCTCTTCGTTGATCACCTTAGCTCCGGTGACATACTCACCATACTCAGCATTGTTTGAGATGGAGTAGTTCATATTGGCAATACCACCTTCATACATCAGATCAACGATCAGTTTCAGCTCATGCAGACACTCAAAGTAGGCCATCTCTGGCGCATAACCCGCTTCGGTCAGGGTCTCAAAACCTGCCTTAACCAGCTCAACAGCACCGCCACAAAGTACAGCTTGCTCACCGAACAGATCAGTCTCTGTCTCATCCTGGAAAGTGGTCTCAATGATACCGGTACGACCACCACCAATAGCAGAAGCATAAGAGAGCGCAGTCTCTTTTGCGGTGCCACTGGCATCTTGGTGAATGGCGATCAGATCAGGAATACCACCACCACGCTCAAACTCAGTACGCACCGTGTGGCCCGGCGCTTTTGGTGCAACCATGATGACATCCAGATCAGCACGTGGCACAACCTGGTTGTAGTGGATGGCAAAACCGTGAGCAAAAGCGAGAGTTGCTCCCTGCTTTAGATTAGGCTCGATCTGGTCGCGGTAGAGGACAGACTGAAACTCATCTGGCGTCAGCAGCATGACAACATCGGCTTCACTCACAGCCTCTTCGACAGGTTTAACAGTTAGACCGCAGTTCTGTGCCTTAGCAACAGATGATGAATCGGCACGCAGTGCAACGGTGACATCAACACCTGAGTCCTTCAAATTGTTGGCGTGGGCATGGCCCTGTGAGCCGTAGCCGACGATGACAACCTTCTTACCTTTGATGATAGAGAGGTCTGCGTCTTTGTCGTAATAGATATTCAATGCCATGAAAATTGCCTTGTTATTTAATGTTTAAAACTAAAAATTTATTGATATCTGGAGCGCATCTTTTATAGATGCAGCCCGCCAATACCACGAGAGATCGCTGATGGCCCTGTACGCACCACCTCAACGATTAGCTCATTTGCCACGGTATCAACAAAGGCATCCAGTTTACTCGTTGCACCAGTCATTTCGACCACATAGCTGTTGTCACTGACATCAATGATCTTGCCACGGAAGATATCAACCAGACGTTTCACCTCTTCGCGATGATCACCCTCAGCTTTGAGTTTGATCATCATCAGTTCGCGTTCGATATGTTTGCCTTCAGCAAGGTCGATCAGCTTAACCACCTCAATCAGCTTATTCAGCTGCTTGGTGATCTGCTCAATGATCTCGTTGTTGCCCCATGTGACAAGGGTCATACGTGAGAGCGTCTTATCTTCAGTCGGTGAGACCGTCAATGATTCAATATTGTAACCACGCGCAGAGAAAAGCCCAGCTACACGGGAGAGTGCTCCCGCTTCATTTTCCATCAAAATTGAAATAATGTGTCGCATAATCAGACCAACTCGCTCTCTGGTGGCATATACATCTCGTTGTGACCTTTACCCGCTTCAATCATTGGGTAGACATTGGACTCAGGATCGATCAGTACATTGATCAAAACCAGGCGATCTTTCATCGCAAACGCCTTCTCCATGGTGCTATCCAACTCAGCTGGATCACTCACCGTCATACCGATATGACCATAACTCTCAACCAATTTGATAAAATCTGGCTGCGCCTCAACAATCGATTCGGAGTAGCGCTTCTCATAGAAGAACTCCTGCCACTGGCGTACCATGCCCATATAACCGTTGTTGAGCAGTATAATTTTTAACGGCAGACCATACTGCATACAGGTCGACAGCTCCTGGATACACATCTGGATACTGGCATCACCTGTTACCAAGACCACTTCATCGTCAGGGTTTGCAATCTGCGCGCCCATTGCCGCTGGCAGACCAAAACCCATGGTACCGAGACCACCTGAATTGGCCCAACGGTTTGGCCTATCAAACTTATAAAACTGGGCAACAAACATCTGATGTTGGCCCACATCTGAACAGACAATCGCATTGCCATTGGTCACATTGTAGAGGCTCTCTATTGCCGCTTGCGGCATGATTTTCTTACTCTTTGTGCTGTATTTCAAACACTCACGCGCACGCCACTCTTCGATATCTTTCCACCAGCCATCAATCAACTCTGGCTTATGGTCGATCTCCACATCCGCCAACACATCATTCATCGACTGCAGAACCGATTTCACCGAACCGACGATGGGGATATCAACACGGACATTTTTTGAGATCGACGAGGGATCAATGTCGATATGGATAATCTTCGCATCGGGACAGAAACGCTCAACATTACCGGTGATTCGATCATCAAAACGAGCACCAACAGCGATCAGCACATCGGTGCCATGCATGGCCATATTGGCCTCATAGGTGCCGTGCATACCTAACATGCCAAGGAATTGCTTGTCAGTCGCAGGATAACCGCCCAGCCCCATCAGGGTGCTAGTAAGTGGGAAGTTGAGGCGCTGCGCCAACTTCGTCAACTCGGCTGCGGCACCATCCAACACCACACCACCACCCGTGTAGAAGACAGGGCGTTTAGCAGCCAGCATCATCTTCACCGCGCGTTTAATCTGCCCAACATGACCTTTTGTAGTCGGGTTGTAAGAGCGCATCTTAATCTTTGTAGGATACTTAAACGGCACTTTGATCCACGGTGAGGTGATATCTTTTGGCACATCGATAACTACCGGACCAGGACGACCCGTCGTCGCGATATAGAAGGCCTTTTTAAAGGTCTCCGCTAGATCGTTAACATCCTTAACCAGGAAGTTGTGCTTCACGCAGGGGCGAGTAATACCGACCGTATCAACCTCCTGAAATGCATCACTACCAATAACAGGCGATGGCACCTGTCCGGTGATAACAACCATTGGAACCGAATCCATATAGGCAGTAGCAATGCCGGTAACCGCATTGGTTGCACCAGGACCAGAGGTGACCAACACAACACCTGGTTTGCCAGTTGTACGTGCATAACCATCAGCCGCATGTGCTGCACCCTGCTCATGACGCACCAAAATATGCTTAACATCATCTTGATTAAAAATAGCATCATAGATGTGTAGTACAGCACCACCAGGATAGCCGAATACGTGCTCTACGCCCTCTTTTTTGAGGCATTCGACTATTATCTCGCCACCATTCAGTTCCACGTTATGGATCTCCACTAAATCCAAGCCCCCCACGGAGGCTTTCGCAATTCGAAACAGATAAAAATACTAAACTTTTTGGCAGTAGGTCAACCCTGATACCTATTAATAACCACTATTATTTCATAGCAACCGCATATTTTTGCTAAACCTCCTATGTTCTTCCCCATATTTGCTTGATATACCAGCAACATGACGCATACTTACGAAAAAGAATCGGAGAGTATTTACCGCACTTATGAAACGCTACCAACTACCACTACTATTACTCATATTGGCTCTGCCACCTCTTACCAATGCTGCAGTCTACCAATGGGTCGATGAAAATGGTGTAACAATCTACTCACAAACCCCACCAAAATCAGGTAATGCACGCCAAATCACACATAAAAACAGGCCCGTAGATAGTGCTGCAAAAAAGAGACTACTTGATACGCGACAGCACATTGCTGATCGTCAAGAGGATCGCAAGCAACAAAAAACAAAGCGTGCAGAAGAAAAAGCAGAGAAAGAGCGGTTAATGAGAAACTGCAAAGCAGCCACCGGCAACTTAGCTAAGCTGACCGGGCTTGGCAACCGCCGCTATGGTGGAGAGCGCCTCTCCGAAGAACAGCGACAAACAAAAATCACTGAGGCAAGAAAACTGATAAGCGATACCTGTCGCAAATAGCCCAGCCTTACTTAGTAAAGTTTGATAAAGCATACCATTTCGGATGATTTATTTTTCCCGCCAGCTTAAAATATCACACCCTGAATAACCAGCAACTCTGAGTGATCATGCGCACATCAAAATTCCCACTTAACACCGTAAAAGAGACTCCCGCAGATGCTGAAATAATCAGCCACCAGCTAATGCTGCGTGCTGGCCTCATCCGCAAACTGGCCAGTGGTCTCTACACCTGGATGCCACTTGGCCTACGTGTACTGCGCAAAGTGGAAAAAATCGTACGCGATGAGATGGATAAGGCGAGTGCTTTAGAGTTACAGATGCCTATCGTACAACCTGCTGAGTTATGGGAAGAGTCTGGACGTTGGGAGCAATATGGCCCTGAATTGTTGCGCATTAATGACCGTCACAACCGCGCCTTCTGCTTAGGCCCAACCCACGAAGAGATCATCACCGACATCGCTCGCAATGAGCTAAAGAGCTACAAGCAGCTTCCCATCAATTTCTACCAAATTCAGACTAAATTCCGTGATGAGATTCGCCCCCGTTTTGGTATCATGCGCGCGCGTGAATTTTTGATGAAGGATGCTTACTCCTTCCATGTCGATCAAGCATCACTGCAAGAGACCTACGATCTCATGTATCAAACCTACAGCAATATATTCACCCGCTGTGGCCTCAACTTCCGTGCCGTTGATGCTGACACGGGTTCAATCGGTGGCAGCACCTCACACGAATTTCATGTATTAGCCGCTGCTGGGGAAGATGCCATCGCCTTCTCCACAGTGAGCGATTATGCGGCCAACCTTGAGTTGGCAGAGGCAGTTCCCTCAACTGATGAGCGCCCTGAGGCGAAAGAGGCGTTAGAACAGATCAACACACCCAATGCAAAAACCATCCAAGATTTGGTTGAGCAGTTTCAACGCCCTATAGAGACTACCGTCAAAACATTGATCGTTGCTGCTTCAGATGAGATTGATACCGACCTGGTCGCTCTACTGGTACGTGGTGACCATGAGCTGAACGAGACAAAAGCGGAGAAACTGGCACAGGTAGCCACTCCACTACGTTTTGCTGAAGAGGATGAGATCCGCCAAGCTATTGGCGTTGGCCCTGGCTCACTCGGCCCGATCAACCTACCAATGCCCATCATCATCGACCGCAGTGTTGCACTCATCAGTGACTTCTCAGCCGGTGCCAATATCGATGACAAACACTACTTTGGTATCAACTGGGAGCGTGACCTGCCTCTACCAGAGGTGGCCGATCTGCGTAGCGTGCAAGAGGGTGACCCAAGCCCAGATGGTAAAGGAACACTAACCATCGCCCGCGGTATTGAAGTGGGTCATATTTTTCAACTGGGTAAAAAATACAGCACTGCACTCAAAGCCAATGTGTTAAATCATCAAGGCAAATCGGTCACTATGAGCATGGGGTGTTACGGTATTGGTGTTTCACGCTTAGTAGCGGCGGCCATCGAACAGAACCATGATGACAGCGGCATCATATGGCCCGCAGCCATCGCACCATTTCAGGTCGCACTGCTACCGATGAAGATGAAAAAGTCTGAGCGTGTACAGCAAGCGGTTGAAAAAATGATGGCTGAGTTAGAGGCAGCAGGTATTGAAGTGCTGCTTGATGATCGTGATGTACGCCCTGGTTTCATGTTTGCTGATATGGAGTTGATCGGTATCCCTCACCGTATTGTCATCGGTGAGCGGGGGCTTGATGAAGGTTGTATTGAGTATCGTGGTAGAGAACAGAGCGAAAATAGTAGCATTCCACTTGATCAGGTGGTGTCTCACATAAAAGCAGCACTAACACCCGACTAAAATTGGAGGAGAACCTCCCCCACTTATCTCTGACCCACATGGATGTGGGTGGCTACAGAATCGTTAGATCAGTCACGGGCCAACAAATTCATCGAGCATTCTGCTTAGTGCCTCGCCTTCACTCTCAATTGATTTGAAATATTGCACTAAACAGCTATATTTTTTTCTATTTGAGGCACTGTCCAAACCTTTTTTAACCTCACCAAGCAGTCGTTTTAAGGGCTGGCTCAACTCATTCACAACCACCGCCAGCGCATCTTCTTCTGCAAAACCAGCGTTGACCGCACTCTCTTTAGAGAGCCTCAGTTCATCCTTCAAATCACCAATAAGCCTCTCTAGGTTAGTGGTGTAGCGTGCATATTCCTGCTCCGCAATCTTCTGTTTAGTAATATTTTGCAATACCACCAACATCTGCTGAAACCCAGTGGCCCCTCCTACTTCAGAGATATCAGCGGTCAGGTAGAGCACACTGTTATCAACATGCCGTGCAACAATGGGCGAGTGCCACTGATCAACCTGTTGAACAGCTCGCTGGCTAAAAAAGTCCATCAACCCATCTACTGGTAGATTGAGATCAGGCATTAGAAAGTCAACACAACGATTGATTACATCCAACTCCTCATAACCAAACAGCCTCTCCGCCCCCTCACTAAAAGAGCAGAGCGTTCCATTGGGATTAAAAGTTAGAATCACAGCAGGTGAGCTATAGAGAAGTTGTTCAAAATTTGTTTGTTGTTGTAACAGTTCAAAACCGACAGAACGAATCTCAATTCGCTCTTGGTACATCCTTGCCGTATCTTCAATCAGCTGGCTTCTGCTTTTAGCGATATCATCCATCTATTAAACCTTATTGTCATGGGTCTAACTCTCTCTTCGACTCATTTTCATCAATACTTGAAAATCCCATGAAGTTAATTCTCAGCACCAACATTTATAAAACACTCACTTTACACCTCACACCCTCAGTGATGAAATAGCCAACATAGAGAACCACCAAACAGCATCATGCCACTTATAGATACCCACTCACACATTGATAACTCTTGTTTTGACCTTGATCGAGCCAAAGTGATGGAACGGGCAAAAACAGCTGGGGTAACTAGGCAGATCATGCCTGCTATTCAATCAAAGTGGTGGTCTCGCCTTAAGGCATGCTGTGATTCCGATTGCTCACTTTTCCCCGCTTATGGCCTACATCCGCTCTATATCTCACAACACCAAGCAAATGATTTATTAGCATTAGAAACATGGCTAGAGAGTGAGCCAGCAATTGCAGTGGGGGAGTGTGGTCTAGATTTTTACAATGTAAAATTTGATCAGGAGAAGCAGCACTTTTACTTTGAAGCACAACTCGGTTTAGCCCAACAATTTGAGCTGCCCGTCATCATCCATGCCCGTCGTTCTGTTGAGGATGTTATCCATATGCTCAAAAACAATCGGGGGTTGCATGGCGTTTTACATAGCTATTCTGGTAGTTACGAACAGGCTGTTAAGCTGATTGATCTCGGCTTTATGCTCGGCTTTGGAGGCCCCGTCACCTCCCCTCATGCCAAGCGCCTTCAACGCATAATAAAGCGCCTACCTTTAGATGCCATTGTCCTAGAGACTGATTCCCCAGATCAGCCTGATTTTAACCACCTAAAAGAGCGCAACGAACCTGCCTATCTATTTGATATAGCTCTATCTATCAGTAACTTAATTGGAATAGAGGCATCAAAATTAGCCACCGCCACATCAAACAACGCAGAGCAACTTTTCAACCTTCCATCTATAGAGTAATCCGCACCTATTTTTCTGCAATTCTCTACTACTTAAATACCTATTTTTTACTGGTTTTAGAGCTACACTTTAAGTGTAAGAGTTTAAAAATGTGTCGAGGAGAAGAAGATGTTTGCAGATCAATTGATCATTGCTTTAATTCTTCTAGATATCGTCGTAGTTGCAGGTTATTTTTGGTTGGATAGTAGAATCCACCGCCACCCAAGAGGTAAATAAAGCAGCTATTAATGGTAGTTAGTAGTTTTTTCAGGCTAAAAAAAAGGGGCCAACTGGCCCCTTTTCTATACGTTTTAAATAGAAGGGTTAACCCTATTCAACACCTTTCATGCTCAGACGGATACGTCCTTGCTTATCAACCTCTAGCACTTTTACTTTCACGTTATCGCCTTCAGAAAGTTTGTCACTCACCTTCTCAACCCGCTCTTCACAGATCTGTGAGATGTGTACCAAACCATCTTTCCCAGGAAGGATGGTAACAAAAGCACCAAAGTCCATTAGGCGGGCTACTTTACCATCGTAGATAGTGCCAACTTCAACATCAGCAGTAATCAGCTCGATACGCTTACGCGCCTCTTCACCCGCAGCTCTATCGACAGAGAAGACCTTAACAATACCTTCATCATTAACATCAATAGTCGCACCGGTCTCTTCAGTGATGGAGCGGATAGTGACACCACCTTTACCAATCACGTCACGAATCTTATCTGGGTTGATTTTAATCTCGATGATGCGAGGTGCATACTCAGACATCTCTTCACGATGTGAATTGATCTCTTTGTTCATCTCTTCAAGAATAAAGAGTCGGCCATCTTTGGCTTGCTCAAGTGCAACAGCCATGATTTCACGGGTGATGCCTTGAATTTTAATGTCCATCTGTAGCGCGTTGATACCATTTGAAGTACCCGCAACTTTGAAGTCCATGTCACCAAGGTGATCTTCATCGCCCAAGATATCACTTAAGACAGCAAACTTTTCACCCTCTTTGATCAGGCCCATCGCTACACCAGCAACTGGGGCTTTGATAGGAACACCGGCATCCATCAGCGCCATACTGGTACCACAGACAGAGGCCATCGATGAGGAACCGTTTGACTCAGTGATCTCAGAGACAACACGAATGGCGTATGGAAACTCTTCAAGAGTCGGCATAACAGCCAGGATACCGCGCTTAGCGAGACGACCATGACCAATCTCACGACGCTTTGGCGTACCAAAACGACCCGCCTCACCAACACAGAATGGAGGGAAGTTATAGTGCAGCATAAATGACTCACGGTAGGTACCGCTCAGTGCATCAATGATCTGTGAATCACGCTCGGTACCGAGGGTAGCGACAACAATCGCTTGTGTCTCACCACGAGTGAAGAGAGCAGAACCGTGGGTACGTGGCAGAATGCCAGTACGTGAAGAGATTGGACGAACAGTGACCGTATCACGACCATCAATTCGAGGATGACCACCGATCACACGTTCACGAACGGTACGCTTCTCTAATTTGCCGATTGCGCCATTGACCTCTGCCTCGTTCCACTTGGCATCTTCTGCAGCACAAAGTTCAGCCGTTACAGCGGTACGGATCTCTTTGAGTGCAGTGTAACGATCCATTTTGTCCTGAATCAGATAAGCACCACCAACAGTAGAGGCACAAGCTGCATCAACGGCAGTAGTAAGTTCAGTGTCCTCTTCAGGGGCGATCCACTCCATAGGCGCGGTGCCTACTTCATCTGCCAGCTCATTGATTGCGTTGATCACAACCTGCATCTGCTCGTGACCAAACATCACAGCGCCCAACATCACCTCTTCAGAGAGTTCGCGTGCTTCTGATTCAACCATTAGAACGGCATCGGCAGTACCGGCAACAACTAGATCCAGATCACTAATCTCATTCAGACCCGTCTCAGCTTGGTTCAGCAGGTAGCTGCCATCCTTATAACCGACGCGTGCAGCACCAATAGGACCATCAAATGGCAATCCTGAGATAGAGAGCGCAGCAGAGACGCCTATCAGTGCTGGAATCTCTGGATTAACTTCAGGGTTCAGTGACTGAACAGTGACGATGATCTGAACCTCGTTCTTGAACCCTTTAGGGAACAGAGGACGAACGGGGCGATCGATAAGACGACAAGTTAGTACCTCGCCCTCGCTTGGACGTCCTTCACGGCGGAAGAAACCACCAGGGATTTTTCCGGCTGCGTAGGTCTTCTCTTGGTAGTCTACGGTCATTGGGAAGAAGTCACGCCCTTCAAGTGGGCGGCCGCCAACAACGGTAGCCATGATGACGGTACCACCCATGTTAACGATGACGGCACCATGTGCCTGTCTGGCGATTTCGCCCGTCTCCATGGTTACGGTGTGATCACCGTATTGAAACTCTTTTTTAATTGGGTTCACTTTGAAGCTCCTTGAAGCGTGAGAAAACGATTAACGACGTAGGCCTAGGCTGGCGATCAGCGCACGATAACGCTCAACATCTTTTCCTTTCAGGTAATCAAGCAGTTTGCGACGTGAGTTAACCATGTGAACCAGTCCACGGCGGGAGTGGTGATCATGGATGTGCTCACTGAAGTGGCCGGTAAGCTGTTTAATACGGCCGGTCAGTAGTGCAACTTGCACCTCTGGAGAGGCGGTGTCGCCCTCTTTACGCTTGTACTGGTTGATGATTTCCGCTTTCGCTTCAGCACTCATTGCCATGACTTTTTCTCCGTCATATCTAAATATAAAGTTAATTTGATGCCGCCAAAGTTCTAACCTTGACTGACCACTCCAACAATGAGTTCAGAGGGTCTGGCGTGATGGCCTATTTACTCACGAGACAATCTGGCCAAGACTGCTCGACAAAGCTCGTTAGTATGCGGTTTTTTTACGCATACTACAAATTTTCCTCTCTCAAACTAAGGGAGCTCTAAACAAAAGAGATACGAAATTTTTGCAACGTTTGGATAGCCTCTAATAGATAACTAGAAACTCATTTTTCAGCGGCACTCATTAGCCGCTTTGGTGCCACCTTCCCATCATCTTGAATGAAGCCAACGCCAATAAAAATATCATTAGGTGCGTAGAGCCTGACACGACCATTGGTAGGTGCTTTAGGAACCACTACTGCCTGCCCTAAACGCAAATAGTAGGCGGCATCATCTGAGAGATTAACTCCTGGCAGATCAGTCAGACCACAGTCGATCGGCTTTAAAAATGAATCGAGTGAGTAGCGATCAACCTCTAGTGAAGCATTCAGATCATCAATAGAGACCATCTCTTCACCATCAAAAGGACCCACAGCGGTTCTATGCAGGCCAATCACATGGGCACCACAGCTAAGTTCTTCTCCGATATCCTCCGCCAGTGTGCGTATATAAGTCCCTTTTGAGCAGTGAACATCTAGCTCAAACTCAGGCAACTCAAAAGAGGTCAATTTTAGCTCGTAGATGGTGATGGTGCGTAGCTTACGCTCTACTTCGATACCTCGGCGCGCCAATTTATAGAGGCGCTCACCCTCATGTTTTACAGCAGAGTACATCGGCGGTAGCTGTTGAATTTCACCCAGAAACCCCTCCACCACTTCACGCAACTTCTCCTCAGTAATGCCATCCGTTGGTCGACGTTCAACAACATCGCCTTCAGCATCAGCGGTGGCTGTTGTCTCGCCCAAACGAATGCGCACCGTGTAGCGTTTATCTGCATCCAAAAGGAAGGCGGATACTTTTGTCCCCTCACCAAAACAGAGTGGTAAAAGCCCCGTTGCTAGAGGGTCGAGGCTGCCGGTATGCCCTGCTTTTGCAGCCTTGTAGAGATATTTCACCTTCTGCAATGCATCATTTGAGCTGATGCCAAGTGGTTTATTCAACAGCAAGATACCATCGACATCTCTGCCTCTATTTCGACGGCGTCCCATAGCTACTGCTCTTCTTTATCGGGGGCATTGACGTTAGATTTTATCGCATCCTCAATCAATGTTGAGAGATGAGCGCCATATTCGATGGAGTCATCGTAGACAAAATTGAGTTGTGGAATGGTGCGCAACTTCATCCGCTGACCTAGCATTTTTCGCAAAAAACCGGAGGCTACTTTCAGTAACTTTGTACACTCTTCACGATCACAACCCTCACCCATAACAGTGAAGTAAATCTTGGCATGTGAGAGATCCCTGACCACTTTTACGGCCTGGATTGTCAGCATGCCAAGCCTTGGGTCTTTCAGCTCATCACGCACCAGCACGGCCAGCTCTCGCTGCATCTGCTGTCCAATGCGATCGGTTCTACTAAAATCTTGATGCATTAGAGTACGCGTGCGACCTCTGTCCGTTCAAACACTTCAATCTGATCACCCGGTTTAACATCGTTGTAGCTCTTCACTGCGATACCACACTCGGTGCCCGCTTTAACTTCAGCCACATCATCTCTGTGTCGACGTAGAGACTCCAAAGCACCTTCAAAAACAACCACATTGTCACGAAGTACACGGATCGGATTGTTACGTTTAACACTACCCTCCAGAACCATACAGCCAGCAACTGCACCCAGTTTTGATGAACGGAAGACATCACGTACTTCAGCAAGACCGATAATCTCTTCGCGAATCTCTGGTGAGAGCATACCGCTCATGGCACTTCTTACATCATCAATCACTTCATAGATGATGCTGTAGTAGCGAAGGTCGATCCCTTTCTCTTCTAATATCCGTCGTGCACCACCATCGGCACGTACATTGAAGCCGATCACAATGGCTTCAGAGGTCACGGCTAGATGAGCATCCGACTCAGTAATACCGCCAACACCTGATGCGACAATGCGTACTTTGATCTCATCAGTAGAGTTTTTCAGCAGTGACTCACACAACGCTTCGACACTACCCTGAACATCTGCTTTGATGATAATGTTCAATGTCTGTACGTCACCCACGGTCATATTGGAGAAAAACTCATCCAACTTGGTCGCTTTTTGCTCAGCAAAACGGCTGTCACGATGACGATCAACACGCAAGGTTGCCACTTCACGCGCCTGCTTCTCATCACTCACCGCCATCATGTCATCACCCGCTTCTGGCACACCCGAGAGTCCAAGCACAACCACTGGAATTGAGGGGCCTGCTATCTTCACCTGTTTGCCAGACTCATCAAACATGGCACGAACGCGGCCAAACTCTTTACCACTGACAATCACATCACCCCGTTTTAGGGTGCCTGAGCGAACCAATACTGTCGCCACAGGGCCACGGCCTTTATCAAGACTTGATTCAACGATTGATCCACGAGCAGGGCCATCAATAACAGCCTCTAACTCGAGCACTTCAGCTTGTAGTGAGATCGCATCCAGTAGATTTGAGATCCCTTCACCCGATTTTGCTGAGACGTTGACAAACATTGTGTCCCCACCCCAATCCTCAGGAACCACCTCATACTGAGTCAGTTCTTGTATCACACGGTCTGGCTGAGCCTCCTCCTTATCGATTTTATTGATCGCGATAATGAGCGGCACTTCAGCAGCACGCGCATGCTGAATTGCTTCAATCGTTTGTGGTTTCACACCATCGTCAGCGGCAACAACCAAGATGACGATATCGGTCACTTTTGCACCGCGAGAGCGCATGGCGGTAAACGCAGCATGGCCTGGAGTATCTAAAAAGCTAATGGTGCCATTATCAGTTTCAACATGGTACGCACCAATGTGCTGGGTGATGCCACCCGCTTCACCGGCAGCCACGCGTGTTTTGCGGATGTGATCAAGCAGTGACGTTTTACCATGATCAACATGTCCCATGATGGTAACAACCGGCGGACGAGTGGCCTTTTCGCCCACTTCCTCATCAAAATTGAGCACAGTATCTTCAACCGTCTCATCTTTTGCGACAACCGCTTTATGACCCATCTCTTCAACCAGCAACATCGCCGTATCTTGATCAAGTGATTGATTGATAGTGGCCATCGAGCCCATTTTCATCAGCTCACGGATCACATCTGCCGCTTTAACTGACATCTTTTGCGCCAAATCACCTACCGTAATATCCTCAGGAACACTCACCTCTTTGATAACGGGTGCGGTAGGTTTTACAAACGCATGCTCGGCATCTGACGCCTGAGAGATTGATCCTGAACGACGTTTAGCAGGTTTCTTTTTACGACGACCGCGAGTACCCGCAGCAACATGCAACTCTTGACGCCCACCACTCTTGGCTGCACGCCCTTTGGGCTTATTGTCTTGACGCACAGCAGGTGCTTTTTTCTCCTCTTTGCGCGTCACTTTTTTAGCTGCATGCACCTCTTTCTGCTTGACTGTCTCTTGCTCTTGCTGCTGTTTAGCTAGCTCTAATACCTGCGCCTCTTTCTCTTTACGCGCCTCTTCTTCTTGCTGCAGACGAAGCTCTTCAGCTTTGCGTTTGACCTCATCCTCTTCAGCAGTCTCTACCTTCCGGCGAGCAACTTCAGCCGCTTTACGCGCCTCAGACTCAGCCTCAACCGCTCGTTTCTGGACGGCCTGGTCATCCAATGCCTTTTGCGCTTTCTCTGCCTCAGCAGCGACCAAGGCGCTATCATCTTCAGAGGCCGCGTCGCGTTTTACATAAGTGCGCTTTCGGCGAACCTCAACACTGACCGTTTTACCCGCCGGCGCTCGCCCAACAGCACGCGTCGACGCGGTTGGCTGGCGCAGCTCGGTGACCGATTTGCGACGCAGGGTAATCTTCTTTGGTGCGGCAATTTCGCCACTCTCTTTCTTACCATGGCTTTTACGCAGATAGTCGAGCAGTTGGCTCTTCTCATCATCACTGATGACACCGTTCGGATCGTTCACTTTTATTCCAGCTTCTGCGATTTGGCCAAGAAGACGATCAACCGGCGTCCCTACCATCTCTGCAAGCTCTTTAACAGTTACATTACTCATAGTTATAACTCCCGATTACTGCTCTTCTGCAAACCAGGGAGCACGTGCTTCCATGATTAACTCACCAGCGCGTGTTTCATCCATCCCGTCAATTTCCATCAACTCGTCGGTAGACTGCTCGGCTAAATCTTCCATCGTAATCACCCCTTTTGTCGCCAGGATGTACGCCAGTCCTTCATCCATACCTTTCATCGCCAACAGATCATCAGCGGGCTTTGCATCACTCAGCCCCTCTTCTGTTGCGATAGCTTTGGTTAGAAGCACATCTTTCGATCGATTTCTTAGCTCTTCGACAAGGTCTTCATCAAACTCTTCAATTGCCAACATCTCAGAGATAGGCACATAGGCCACCTCCTCAAGTGTGGTAAAACCCTCTTGTACCAGAATGGAGGCAACATCTTCATCAACATCCAAATGGTCCTTAAAACCTTCAATAAAGCGCTTCGCCTCCTGCTCACCCTTCTCAGCAGCCTGCTCTTCATTCATCACATTGAGTTCCCAGCCGGTGAGTTGGCTGGCAAGTCTGACATTTTGTCCGCCACGGCCAATCGCCTGCGAAAGATTCTCTTCGGTCACGGCAACATCCATGCTGTGACTATCTTCATCAACAACAATAGATTGCACATCAGCCGGTGACATAGCGTTGATGATGTATTGTGCGGGGTTATCATTCCAGAGAATGATATCAACACGTTCACCATTCAGCTCATTAGATACCGCCTGAACACGTGATCCACGCATACCGACACAAGCACCAACAGGGTCAATTCGCTGATCTCTGCTCTTAACTGCAATTTTTGCCCGCATGCCAGGGTCACGAGCCGAAGCCAAGATATCGATCAGACCTTCGCCCACCTCCGGAACCTCAAGCTTAAACAGCTCAACAAGCAGCTCAGGGCAGGTGCGACTAACAAAAAGCTGCGGCCCACGTGTCTCAGCACGCACTTCATAGAGATAACCACGAACGCGATCACCCACTCTGACTGATTCACGTGGAATCATATTTTCACGTGAGATGAAGGCCTCAGCTAGGCCGCCCAAATCCAATGTGACGCTACCACGCTCAACACGTTTCACAACACCGGTGATTAGCTCGCCTTCTCTCTCCTTGAAAGCTTCAACCACTTTGCCACGTTCGGCCTCTCTGACCTTTTGAACAATAACCTGCTTTGCAGTTTGTGCAGCAATACGCCCGAAAGTAACAGACTCAACCGGCTCTTCAACATATTCACCCAACACGGCATCTGGATCATCTTCCAGCGCATCTTCAATCAGCGTTTGGCTCTCTGGAAACTCAATATCCTCTTTGGATACGATCAACCAACGTCGAAAAGTCTCGTATGAACCACTTTCACGGTCGATAGCAACTCTAATATCAACCTCTTCGCTATAATTTTTCTTTGTGGCGGTGGCCAATGCCGCTTCGATAGCCTCAAAGATCACGTTTGTCTCTACATCTTTCTCATTTGAGACGGTATCGACAACAAGTAATATCTCTTTGTTGTTCATGCAGCTACTCCTCTAAAATCAGAACTCAACAACGAGCCGTGCTGAATCGATCAGGTTAAAAGGTATCTCATAATCGAG
>Ga0256834_1000579_pt1 | contig 26036 bp, 13 predicted proteins | sample 4281140metaG_FD_190536 | JGI IMG/M metagenome (GOLD analysis project Ga0256834, IMG submission 190536) | Hydrothermal vent microbial communities from East Pacific Rise, Pacific Ocean - 4281-140 | ecosystem: Environmental > Aquatic > Marine > Hydrothermal vents | place: Pacific Ocean: East...
CCGTTATCAGTGATTAATGTCGAATAATCACCGGCACCATTACCAGCTCCTGCATCGGGTGCATCACCCCAGTCTTGCAGTGGGATTATGCTAACGGTATAATCTTCAACTTCACCATCGGCAAATAGACCTGCTGGTGTTGAACCAGTAAGTGTTCCTGTTGTTAATCGACAACGTGCGTAGGTTGAACCACTTGTATCGGTACTTGCTGTGCTTGGAATTGCTGGCATATTAACAGCAATTGGAACGGCATTGGTTCCATTTGGCACTGTTGCTGTTCCTGATTCGCTCAACTCAAATGTTCCATTGCCGTTGTAATCAATCCAACACACTAAGTTAGCAACCGAACCTGTTAAATTTGTGACAATTGGATTTAAGGTTAAGGCATCACCATCAACCAAGCTTGGGATTGTCACACCATCTTCATCTGCACCATCTCCATTAGCAGCAGCATTGGGTTGTCCATCAGCTTCGGCATCAATTGTTGCACCTATTTGTAAGCCTGCAACTATCGTATGCTGTGCACCTGAACTGGCTAATACTGTTCCATAACTATCGGGTGCATCACCAAAATCGTAATTAATGAAGTTTATTGGATAATCTTCCACCTCGCCATTGGCGGCAGCTCCTGTTGAATTGACAACATCTGCTGGCAGTGTCGCTATTCTGCAACGCATGAAACTAGTACCACCGGTATCTGCAACCGCTGTAACTGGAACATTAGGCATAGTAACACTGGCCGAGGTCGCTGTATTCGCAACTATAACGGAACCACCCTCACTGGCATTATCAAATACACCATCACCATTGTAGTCAATCCAACACGCAAGGGTTGCATCTACACCTGTGTTATTGACAACACTGACACCTAAGCTTACAGGTTGACCATCCTGTAACGATGGAGGTGTTAAACCATCTTCATCATCATTGGCTGTTGCACAAGTACCATGAGTTACATTAGCTGCCCCTGTATCATCTCCATCGGCAGTAGCTGCTTGTTGTCCATCACTTTCGTCATCGACACAAGCTCCCATAAACAAATTGGCATCGAGTATATGGTTTGGGCCACTATCTACACTTAAGGTTGAATAATCACCTGCACCATTGCCAGCTCCAGCATCTGGCGCATCGCCCCAGTCTTTAACGGGATTGATTGCCACTGGGTAATCTTCTACCTCTCCACTGGATGCTGCTCCCGTTGAGTTGCCTACATCTGCAGCTAGCGTGGCTAAGCGACAACGCATAAAGGTTGAACCGGCCGTATCAGCAAAGGCATTACCTGGAACAGTTGGCAAAGTAACAATTGCCGAGGTATCACCATTGGCAACAATAGCCGAGGTTCGTTCTGTGGCATTATCAAACACACCATTGCCATTGTAATCAACCCAGCACGCGAGAGTTGCATCGGCTCCAGTGGTATTAACTGTGGTCACCGTTACTTGTGGATTGGTTTGAAAGACTGTTAAAATAGGTGGCGTTAAACTATCTTCGTCATCATTAGCTGTGGCACAAGTTCCGTTGGTTCCTAAGGTTTGTGTCCCTGTATCATCACCATTGGCAGAGGCTGTTTGTTGTCCATCACTTTCGTCATCGACACATGCTCCCATAAATAAGTTGACATCTAGAATATGATTTGGACCGTTATCAACAGTTAAGGTTGAATAATCACCTACACCATTGCCAACTCCTGCATCGGGTGCATCACCCCAGTCTCTAACAGGATTGATTGTAATTGAATAACCCTCTACCTCTCCATTAGTAGCAGCACCTGTTGCATTATCAACATCGGTAGTCAGTGAGGCTATTCGACATCTCATAAAGGTTGAACCACCCGTATCGGCAAAGGCACTACTAGGAACATTCGGCAAGGTAATAATTACTGAGGTATCGCCATTGGCAACAATTACCGTTGCACGTTCTGTGGCATTATCAAACACACCATTTCCGTTATAATCAACCCAACAGGCTAATGTTGCATCATTTCCAGTTGTATTAACTGTCGTCACCGTTACTTGTGGATTGGTTTGAAATACGGTTAAAACAGGTGGTGTCAAACCATCCTCATCGTCATTGGCAGTTGTACAAGTACCATTGGTTCCTGTAGTTTGTGCCGTAGTATCATCACCGTTACCTAATAAAGTTTGCTGACCATCGGTCTCATCATCAACACAAGCCCCCAAAAACAACTTACTGTTTAAAATATGGTTAGGACCATTATCAACACTTAAAGTTGAATAATCACCTATACCATTGCCAACTCCTGCATCGGGTGCATCACCCCAATCCTTGACAGGATTGATTGTAATAGAAAAATCCTCTACCTCTCCGCTTAAAGCAACGCCAGTGGCATCTGCAACTTCAGCGGCATTGCTTGCAATACGGCATCGCATAAAGGTTGAACCACCCGTATCTGTATAAGCATCTGCAGGAACACTAGCTAGTGTTAGAATTTTTGAGGTGTCACCATTGGCAACAATTACTGCAGTGCGTTCTGTGGCATTATCAAAGACACCATCTCCATTGTAATCAACCCAGCATGCGAGGGTAGCATCGGCTCCTGTGGTATTAACTGTTGTTACTGTAACCGTTGGACTCGATTGAAAAGCTGTTAAAACAGGTGGTGCTAAACTATCTTCATCATCATTAGCTGTGGCACAGGCTCCTAAAGTTACATTGCTTTGCACACCATTATCATCACCGTTGGCAGTTGCAGATTGTTGTCCATCAACTTCATCATCTATGCAAGAGCCCATAAACAATTGACTGTTCAATAAATGACTTGGTCCAGAATCAATACTTAGGGTTGAATAGTTACCAGAGCTATTACCCACAGCATTATCTGGTGCATCTCCCCAATCAATATTACCAATTATTGTAAGTGCATAATCTTCAACTTCTCCATTTGCTGCAAAACCACCAGGAGTAGCTGCCGTAATACTTGGATCATTGGTAATTCTAAAGCGAGCATAAGTTACCCCTCCAGACATACCACTAACTCCAGCACCACTCCAGTTCAAACTCGTATTAGGAACAGTCAATCCATTATTTACTGTTGTCGTTGTATATTCATCGGCATCAAAAACTCCATTGCCATCAAAGTCTAACCACGCATGGATAATAACAGCTCCACCACTAGAGTTTGCGGTCGATATATTCGCAATTGGTATATCATAACTAGAGTCAGATGACATTAATGTTGGAAATGCACTTATTCCATCTTCATCATCCGGCACTTGATGATTATCATCACTGTCTGCACCAATACTTGGCACTCCATTAAATTCTGCATCTACCGACAACCCAAGAAAAATTCCATCACTCGTTATAATGTGACTAGGACCTCTAACATCTGTACCCCCGATTGCATCACCAACCACAAGATTAGTGCTATACGTATCTGGAGCATCGCCCCAATCCTGCAAAACACTTAAGACCTCAATATCTCCACCAGAGCCTTTATAGTCACCTGTTGTTGATGTTGAACTTGGATAGGCAGTAAATGCGGCACCAGGTCTAAGTATATATTGAGTCGTATCATTACCAGTTGCGGTAAAATTATGAGGAAAAAGTAAAAATCCATGCGGACCTGGCTCATCAAATATATCTGCTGATGTAACTAGATAGTCATAAGTGCCATCACCTTTGTCGTATATCCCAATACCACCATATCCGTCATCAGGTCCATTATTATCGTTAACATAAGCTATAGGAAAACTACCTGCATCATAATTATTAGGAGCTGTTAAATCTCCAGGAACCTGAGGAGCAGGTGTGTTATAAAACCCTGAACCATCTTTAACTAATAAATAATAAGCTCCGCCATGGTTATGTGATGATGCAAAATTATTTTGGCAACCCGTTCTAACCCCAACCATTAATTCACCATTTGGGCTAAATTTGAGATCAGAATATGAAACCCATGGATTAGAGGTAAAACCTCCACCTACGTTTTGTGTATAGGCTAAATTAGTTCCAAGAGTTGCATTTTGATTAATTTCCGCATCTGAGAATGAACCAGCACCATTAATAATACCTGTAAATTCTCCATTTGGGTCTAAAGGCACTGCAAACAGCCGAGGATTTAAGTCCAAGTTATGGGTGCCAAAATAAAGCATAGTTGCATCTAAATTAACGACTAAACCATAAGGACGTTCATCGGGTGCTAATCCTGCTGTCCCATCATCATCTAAAAAAGGATCGTATGTACTGAGTACAACACCGTTAATATCTAATCTGTATATTTTACCATCTTCAAAATTAGAGACAAAAAACTGATTATGAATCGAATCATAATTTATATTGCCAAGAGCCGGTCCAGTATTACGAGCAACAGAAGCGACAGGATTTTCACATCCAACATTATTAAATGCAAATGCTTGCTGTGGAAGCTGAGCAAAAACTGTTGCATCACCTGTAACTTTATCTAACTTATAAATAGTACCTGCCGCACCTAAGTCATTTACATCACCAGGATTAGTATCTAAACCAGCTGTGTCACCTGTAACTCCTGCACCAATTGAACCAAAAGAAATTAATGCTTGCTTCTGAGCTCCCCCAAATCCAAATGAAGCACCAAAACTGGTAGATGCTGTAGTATAAATATTTCTATCATTATCAATGGCTATACCAAATACGTTACCAATTGAACCTACGTCCCAATGATTATGTGTATGTATATCTGGTGTAATTTGTGGTCTTGTATCTAAAGGGACAATTGCACTAGTATCATACATCTTTAAAGCATGATCTCCATCACCAGGACCAGGAATAGTCAATGTACCTTGGGTCATAATAGAAATACCAGGCTTAAGCAAAGTTCCTGTTATGGGATCTAAACCCCAATTAGGAGGCGCGGGTGCAATAGTCTCTACTGCTTGAACTTGTGAAACTAGAAATAGAATTAATAAAAGTGAATAATACACATAAGATCTATATGTAATTTTTTTAGATACTCTCATACCTAAACGGGCAAAATGATTTTGCATAACAACCTCTTTTTTAGTGGGATAATAATTTCACATAGAACTTAAAAAAGGCATTGAAACTCCTTTAAATACTGTGTCCTCATAAGTTATTAAAAAACGCCATGGAATGCAATAAGTATCTTTACAAAAGCATTAAAAAATTAATTGTTATCAAGAAAATCTATAATTCACTTAAATTTATTGCCATAATGTGAACTCATTGGCAAAAAAATAACGACAAAACTATTAGGAGTTAAAATGTTTTGGTACACAAAACACTGCGACTAATTTTCTGCATGTATTACCCAAATCCCGATATAGAAATGCGTTTGAGAGTGCTAGTAACTGATGTGCATAGGAAATCAAGAAAAACTAAAGTCACCTCATTGGTGAAGAGCCAAGCTTTTTCTGGATTTTCTAGGTGCATCAAGGAGTTGTGCTAGCATCGTAATTTTCTATATCGGGATTTAGGTATTATATCAACCCAGCGGTGTTATTCCGCTAAGTTAATATTATGGAGAGCCACACATAATGCTTTATCAATTAAATTCTACAATAATATATTTTGTCTTGATTAAAAACACCTCCTTCGATTTAAAATTAATGTAGAATGTAATCTACCGACAGGAGATCACCAATGTACAATAAAAATGCAATTACTTTTCTTATTTTGATTAGCTACTTAGCTCAATCGACGGAGCCCCTCACCACACCTCCAGCAGGGGTTTCATTGCAACAACTAGACAATGGCATCAATGTTTTATTGATTGAAAACCACGGTTTGCCGATGGTTGGTATCAATACGGTTGTCAAAGTGGGTTCTGCTTATGAAACATTTACCTCAAGTGGCATGAGCCACATGCTTGAACATTTACTATTCAATGGCACCAGCCAATGGTCACAAAAAGAAATGTATGATTTAACTGATAAAATTGGAGGATACAATAACGCTAACACAGGAGAGTACTATACAAATTATATGATGGTCACTCCTTTTGAAAATATCAAACAAGGCATGGAAATTCAATCAGGCATGTTATTTGATTCGACCATACCAAAAGAAAAATTTGACAAAGAAAAAGGCATAGTTTTAGAAGAAATTGCCAAAACCTTAGCCAATCCACGCGATAAAGCCGCACGCTTAGTTCGCCAACAATTATTTGCAGGACATGCCATTTCACTTCCTACACTTGGCACCTATGAAACCATTAAAAATATGAACCACGAAGATGTTGTGTCCTTTTACAAAAACAATTACGTACCAAACAACATGGAAATTAGTGTCATTGGTAATTTTGATACAGATGAAATGCTAGTCCTATTAAATGAAATTTATGGGCATGCGAAACCCAACAACGTCACCCGACCTGCTATCAAAGGTTGGGCAACAGGGTTTGAGCCACCTGCAGCACGAAAAGGCAATGATGTCATCTACTCTTTCACTAAGAAAAAGGACATTACAATTCACAACTTTTACCCTTTTAACAATTCATCTGACACCTTTGACTCTTTACTGAGCGATACCTTGGATAAAAATAAGGATGAAATTGAAACCCAATTAAAAAACACATATAAAGAAGTTAAAAGTATAGCTTTTGATTTGCACAGTTTTCCTGTTGGCCACTTTATTCAGGCTGATGTCATTATTGAAAATGATAAAAATTTAGATGCCATCAATAAACGTTTTCAACAATTATTAACAGAACAAAAATTCTTCTTGCCCGCTGGTCACATTAAGTCCGAGGCGATTAAAACCAAGACAGACTTTCTCAAGCAAATAGAAAAACCTCATATGTTTGGGATATATAATGCCGATTTGATAGCGCAACATGGATTGGGTGCGATAATCAAACAATTCTCAGGAGATGAGTTTTTTGATGCAGGGAAAAAGCTCAATCAATTTAAACTCAATCCACAACCTCTGATAATTGTTGATTACCCTACTGTAAAAAAACGCGAGAGTAAGGTAAAACAGAACAAAGCAACATTGTTAGCAACGAACAAAAATTCTGCCACTATTATTGTCAAGCAAAATGAATTGAGTGAATTACTCGCTATCCATTACCTGTTTAAACATAAAGATAAATTTGAAAATAAATATGGAAAAGATGCCGCAAAAATATGGCACGATTTATTTGGGAAAAAAATGAAATCATCAGAAGTGCAAAAGTACGTGGCTGATTATGGTTTGAAATTCAAAGTCAATGACAATCCCTATTTCCCCATGGATGACATTTATTTGAGCCCTTTATTTGGCTATATTCGCGTTGAGGGTTTGGCATCGGACAGCCAAGCTGTGATAGATTTTCTCAACAAACAAATGTTAAGTTTCAAGCCCACTAAACAAGACTTTGAAACGGCACTAAAAAAGAGCCAATCAGGAAAATCTCAACAGCAAAAAAACAAGAGTAAAGAATTGTTTAACAAACACTACAACAAAATCTTGTTTGGAAAAGCCGATGAAAAACCCAACGACAAAGAACTAAATTATGAAAACTTTATTGCCTTTGGTGAACATTATTTTTCCCCTAGCAATCTAGTTATTTCGGTAGTCTCAAAACACCCAGCAAAAGACATCAAGCCTTATTTTGCTGATTTCACTAAAGATAACGACCAACCCTTTTCTGGACTAGCACAAACTAAAGAATTTGTTAAAAACGATAAAGCCATCAACGTTAATGAATCCATTGGCGGTGAGCAAGCTCAAACATTTTATGGCTTTATCAAAGGCATCGACAAAAATGACGAAGCCGCATTAACCGTGCTTTCATTAATGTTAAAAAGTGACATTGCTTTTAATATCCGCGAAAAGCAAGGACTTGCTTACCGTATATCATCGGGTGTTAATATCAAGGGAAACAAAGCCTTGTTCTATATTGATGTTCCGACCCAGCCCAAGAACGTTGAGAAATTAAGCCAGCAATTTGCTGGGTTATTCACCCCTGATTTTGCAGATAAAATTACCCAAGATGAACTTGACAAAACAGTCAACAAATACCTTGGTCGCATGATGTTTCGCCGATTATCCAGTATTAACCAAGCCTATTACTTAGCTCATTCTTTGTATTTTGATGACAGCATTGAAACAGACAAACAACGCCTTGATGCGCTAAAAAGTGTAAAACCAGCTGATGTTAAAGCGGTTGCCAAAAAATACCTCATTGCTCAAAATCCAATTTCAATTATTATTAATTAGGCTCTATGCGAAAAACCATGAAAAAATTTACTTATGTTGCTAGTTTAATTATTAGCCTTAATAGCTTTGCTAACACACCGATTCACCATGAAATAACCGCCACAATTCAACCGAATCAATCCCTGTTATCTGTTGTAGATAAGATGACCTTTGATGTGGGTAAAGGCAGCAAAACCGTGCAATTTAAATTGCATCATAATTTAGTTCTTAAAAAAAATAAATTAATCAAAAAAATTCACAGCAATGTGACAAGTCAAGACATTGGCATGGACAAAGACGATGTCAGCAACGACAATGCACTCAAACTCAATGTCTATGAAATTAAATTACCGCGTAAAACTGGTGATAAATTTAAGATAACTCTAAATTATTCAGGAAAGATTGAATCGCCTGTTAAACAGAGTGCCGAAAACTACGCCCGAGGCTTTAGTGAATCCGCAGGTATCATCTTTGAAAAAGGGGTTTATTTAGCGGGCTCGACTTATTGGGTTCCGACCTTTGGTGAACAAATGGTCACATTTAATTTAACCACAACTTTACCCAAAGACTGGCGCGTAGTGACAACAGGGAAACGATCACGAGACTCAACCGACAACAACGAGCACACCGATACCTGGAACTCACCAACACCCCAAGAAGAAATCTTTTTAATTGCTGCAGCTTTCACTCAATACAGTTATTCCATGGGCAATATCGAGGCAATGGTTTTTTTACGAACACCTGATGAAAACTTAGCTAATAAATACCTCGAAACAACAGCACAATACATGGAAATGTACCGTAAACTCATTGGACCATACCCTTACAGCAAGTTTGCCTTGGTGGAGAATTTTTGGGAAACGGGTTATGGCATGCCTTCTTTTACCTTGTTGGGCGAAAAAATCATTCGTTTTCCTTTTATTTTGCATTCTTCTTATCCACACGAATTACTGCACAATTGGTGGGGGAATTCGGTCTACGTCGATTTTGACAATGGTAATTGGTGCGAAGGTTTAACCGCTTACATGGCTGATCATTTGATTAAAGAACAACGCCACCAAGGCGAAGAATATCGCCGAGCAACACTGCAAAAATTCACTAACTTTGTGAATAAAAAAAATGATTTCCCGTTAAATAAATTCATCTCACGACACGATACAGCCAGCGAAGCCATCGGCTATGGCAAAACTTTGATGGTCAATCACATGTTGCGTCAGAAGGTTGGTGATGAAAACTTTATCAAAGCTTACCAACAATTCAACCGTGACAACAAATTCACACGTGCATCATTTGATGATATTCGCCAAGCCTTTGAAAGCACAACTGACCAAAAGTTAGACTGGTATTTTAAGCAGTGGGTAGAGCGTACAGGAGCTCCCTCATTGACCATCAGTGATGTCAAAACCCAAAGTGTTCGAGGTCAAAACACCTTAATATTTACCCTAAATCAAATTCAAGACGATGATGCCTTTTCACTCGATGTGCCATTAGCAATCGTCACCGATAAAGGCACAAGCGAACAAACCGTTTCAATGGATAACAAATCCCAAAGTTATAGCCTTGCGGTTGATGGTGAGGTTTTAAAAATTCAAATCGATCCACACTTTGATGTTTTTCGCACACTTGATCCACGCGAGTCGCCGCCAGCATTTACCAAAGCTTATGGTGCCGACAAAACCACCATCATCTTACCTGCCAAAACCAATAAACGTTACGCTCTCTACCAAAACTTAGCAACAAAATGGTCACAAGCAAAAGCCGACAAATTTGAAATCATCGCACAAGATGACCTTGAAGTATTACCAACAAACCATGGCGTTATGATTTTAGGTTTGGATAATAAATTTTCAAGCGTTGTCAATAAAGCCTTAAAACAATACAACTCAAACATCAGCCCTGCAATGGTAAGTTATGGTAAAAGAATTCTAAAAACCGGCAATAATAGTTTTTTTATCGCTGTTGCTAATCCCAAAAATGCCGCACAAACTATCACCCTGCTTTCTATTGGTAACGATGCCGCTGTTGATGGCTTGGTAAGAAAATTGTCGCATTACGGCAAATACAGTTACCTCGCCTTCGAGGGAGATGAACCCTCCAACATTGCTAAAGGCAATTGGCAAATCACAGACTCTCCGTTAATTTATGCTTTTGACAAAAATGCCATTGTTGAACTTAAAAAACGCCAAGCACTGGCAACATTAACGCCTGTTTTTTCTGCTAAACACATGATAGAATCTGTTAATTACTTAGCCGATGACAAGTTAAAAGGCCGCGAACTTGGTAGTCCCGAATTGAATGAAGCCGCACAATTTATTGTAGAAAAGTTCAAACAATACGGATTGAAAACAATAAGTGCCAACGGTAGTTACCTGCAAACATGGACACAAGATGTTAAAGACAAAAAGAACCTCAACTTGAGCAATGTCATTGGCATAATCCCTGGCAACAATCCAGATTTGTCCGAAGCGGTGGTTTTATCGGCACATTACGACCACCTTGGCATGGGTTGGCCTAATCATAAAAGTGGTAACAAAGACAAAATTCACAATGGCGCAGATGATAATGCCAGTGGTGTTGCGGTAATGTTAGAGCTTGCTCGCACTCTAGGTAAATCTGCCAAACCAGCGAGAACTATTATATTTGTGGCATTTACGGGCGAAGAAGCGGGGTTAATCGGCTCAGAGCATTTCGTCAAAGAATACCTCAAACACAATAAAATCTTTGCCAACCTCAATATTGATACCGTTGGGCGTTTATTTGACAATAAATTAATGGTGCTCAACGCCAATACAGCTCGCGAATGGAAATTCATCTTTATGGGAACTGATTTTACCACAGGTGTCTCCTCGCAAATAGTCACCCAAGACCTTGATGCCAGTGACCAAATCTCATTTATTAAAGAACAAATTCCTGCCGTGCAATTGTTTTATGCTGGTATTAAATCCGATTACCACGTTCCAGCAGATACCGCTGATAAAATTGACTCCGTAGGACTGGTCAAAGTTGCCAGTGTTGCCAAAGAAATAATCGAATACCTCTCGATGCGAAAAGATCCTATGCCATTTACAGGCAAAGGAGCATCGACTCACAACAGTAAAAACAAAACAAATACATCAACGCGAAAAGCCTCAACTGGCTCCATGCCAGATTTTGCCTACTCAGGTATTGGTGTCAAAATTGCAGGTATTGCCGATGACTCTCCTGCTGCCAAAGCCGGTTTAAAAACAGGCGATATTATTATTGGTTTTAATGGCAATGAAATCAAAAATCTCAAAGACTACTCCAACCAACTCAAAGCCCACCAACCAGGCGATACCGTTGAGGTTACCATCACAAGAGATAAAAAAGAACAGACCGTTAAGCTAATATTAGGAGCACGATAAAAGCATGTCATTATTAAGCAAAAAATTTAGAGAATATAAGCTTTCTCAAGAAATAGTTGATATTTATCGTGATCGTTTTGATGATGAGTCCATTACTGGAATTATTGCAGACTTTAACACTGAATTTATTCAAATCAATTGCCTTTCAGAAAAAGGTGATAATGAAGGTATTTCAGTTTTTTATATTGAGGATATTACTCGTGTTCGAGCAAAAGGAAATATTAGAGACTCAATCAAAACCCTTGTTCAACATAATAGCACTCAATTTAAGTCCTATAAAATCAACTTAAAATCCATACATACCATCCTGAATTCTGTACAAGAGAATTTTGGTTATGTTTCCATATCAACCGAAGAAATAATAAGTGATTCAGAGTGTTTTATTGGCTCTATAAAAGACGAAGATAAAGACTGGATTTTGTTAGACAGTTTTGGAACTATGTCCAATCGTGATATTAAGCAACTTATTCTAAAAAAAGATGACATTACCTGTGTCGATGCTGGTGGAAAATACGAGGATTCAATAAACTATTTAGCAAAATTAAATAGAAAAATCTGAATAACCAAATTATCTTTTGTATGAATTTATTGCCATAACTGCACTAGGGTTCATAAAACTCAATACTTTTATTATTTAACGAGGTTCTATTGAGTTTTATGAAATGCCTTACTCACTCTTAATTCTCAAAACCATCACCAAATATAAAGGGATAATTAATTAAGTTCTCATCAGCACCTAAATCTGCAAAAGGTGATCTTGTTTGGTTATCAATATCTCGATTATTGTTAATCAAATTGACATTGGACGGACAATTATTGCCGGTATGATCAATTGAGTTTGCTGAATTAATTAAATGGTAATCATGATTGACTTCATCAATAAAATTAAGGCCATTACTGGCAAGAATAAACGAACCCACATTCTTGTTTTTTTACTGCAGTTATGTGTTCTAAATTCAATGCTGAGTCGAAAAAAGTTGTCAATAAATTGTTGTCTGCAAAGCCTCCTATGTCTGAATCGCCATTGTTGTACATCACACTTGCAAAATGTACTCGACTGGGGTTGTAGTAGCCATGATTGTGATGGCATTTAGGGCAAATAAATCCATCTGGCCAACGTAGTTGGATTAAATGCTCCAGACAATGTTGTTCGGTATTAAATCTTGATTGCCATTCTAGTAAATTAGTTGATTCTGTTTGCATTGTTATTACTCCAATCTAAAGCCTTAGTTTAGAACAATTCATTCTCAGAACTTGAGAATGTGAAACAGGAGGTTTGTATAGAGCCATGTTAAATAATAAGGTATAATCGCTAATTCTTATAAATATAGAATGGTAGAACATGGATTTATTTACAATTGAAAACTTACTCACTTTATTAATGCTGACCTTGTTGCAAGCTGTTTTGGGCTTCGATAATTTACTGTATATTTCATTGGAATCACAGCGAGTTGAGATAGATAAACAGGCAAAATTGCGAAAATTAGGTATTGGTATTGCTGTTATTTTACGTTTGGTGTTGCTTTATGTGTTAATGAAACTTATCCAGTTTTTTCAAGACCCTGTTTTGGGGTTTAATTGGCAGGGAGTGGTTGAAGGTCATTTTAATGTCCATGCGTTAATCGTTTTATTTGGCGGTGTTTTTATTATGTATACAGCCATGAAAGAAATTTGGCATATGCTTTCCTTAGAAGATGAAATGCACGAAAAAATTAAACCACAGTCATTTAACAAAGTCTTGACTATGGTTGTTATCATGAACCTGGTTTTTTCCTTTGATTCAATTTTAAGTGCAATGGCATTAACCCAAAACTATTATGTAATGGCGACCGCTATTTTGATTTCTTCAGCCATGATGATTTGGATGGCTGATGGCGTGGCTACATTTTTACAAAAAAATCGCATGTATGAAGTCTTGGGTTTATTTGTCTTATTTATTGTTGGCATTATGTTAATCAGTGAGGGCGGACACTTGGCACATTTGAAATTTTTCAACTTTCCAATTACTCCTATGAGCAAAACAACTTTCTATTTTATTTTAGCTATTTTGGTTATTGTTGAAATGGTACAAAGTAGATATGCCAAAAAGTTATCGCAATTGAAAATTGAAGAACGTCAGGATTAGTATTAATTTATGCAAGAAGAAATATTAATCAAATTAGCCGTTATTGGTGTATTAGGGTCACTGGCACAATGGTTTTCATGGTGGGTTAAATTACCCTCTATTTTGTTTTTGCTCTTACTTGGGTTTTTAGTGGGACCAATTACAGGTTATTTAAACCCTGATGAAGTCTTTGGTGATATGCTTTTCCCCATGGTTTCTTTGGCTGTTTCAGTTATTTTGTTTGAAGGGGCATTAACACTTAATTTTCACGAAATCAAAGGTTTGCAGCAAGTTATACGGCGACTCGTTTCAACTGGTACACTTATTTGCTGGGTGATTATTGCTATAGCGACATACTATTTAATTGGTTTTGATTGGCAGATGTCCTTTTTATTTGGTGCATTGGTTGTGGTCACAGGTCCAACTGTGATTGTGCCCATGTTGCGAACGGTGCGGGTCAATAACAAAATTTCCAACATTTTACGTTGGGAAGGTATTATTATCGATCCAATTGGTGCATTGCTTGCTGTATTAGTTTTCACCTTTATTGTTTCATCACAAGCTGGTGGCAATGAGTTTTCTCATGTATTATTGGTTTTCACTAAGTTAATAGTCATTGGTACTGCGCTTGGAATTAGTGCAGGGCAAGCTTTGGGGTTGATTTTGAAGCACCATTTATTGCCTGAATATTTACATAATATATTTACCCTCACACTTGTATTTGCGGTATTTGGATTGTCCAACCATTTGGAACACGAATCAGGCTTGCTTGCGGTAACTGTAATGGGTATTTGGTTAGCTAATATGAAAGGAATCCATATCGAGGAGATTTTAAATTTTAAAGAATCTTTGAGTGTTTTACTTATCTCTGGCTTGTTTATTATTTTGGCATCACGTATTGATTTTCAACAAATTAAGTCATTAGGTTGGACATCTATTGGCATATTTTTGATGATTCAATTTTTTGCACGACCCATCAAAGTATGGGTTTCAACACTCGGCTCAAACTTGCAATGGCAAGAAAAGGTCATGGTCTCGTGGATAGCACCACGTGGTATTGTCGCTGCTGCTGTTTCGGCCTTATTTGCAATCAAGCTTGAGGCGATTAATTACCCCAATGCCGATTTGTTAGTGTCATTAACCTTTATCATTATTATCACCACCGTTGTTTTCCAAAGTGCAACATCGCGACCATTAGCCAAAGCACTTGGCGTGGCAGAACCCGAAGCTCTGGGAATGTTAATCGTCGGAGCTAACCCTGTGGTACAAGCCATTGCTCTGGTTCTACAAAAGGAAGGTGTTGATTTTGTCATTGCCGACAGCTATTGGCAACAAATTAAACAAGCACGAATGCAAGGCTTTAAAACCTATTATGGCAATCCTGTTTCTAAGCACGCCGATCAACATTTACATTTGATTGGTATTGGGCATTTGCTTGGTATGTCGATGAATCGTCATTTAAATACTTTGGCAGCTAAAAAATATGCCGCAGAATTTGGTAAGAAAAATATTTATACGCTCAAGCCAAATGTTGATAAAAACAAAGATTCCGAAAAACACCTAAGTACCATTGATTTTCGTGGAAATATTCTTTTTGGTGGCAAAACCTATGCACAATTAGCCAGCATTCTCTCACAAGGTGGAGTGGTTAAATCTACTTTGATGACAGAAGAGTTTACCTTTAAAATGTATTTAGAAAAGCACGGCAATAGCATCATCCCTTTGTTTGCCATTTCCCCTAAATCCAAACAAGTCAAAATATTTTACCAAGGCAATGAATTTAAAGTACCCAATCAGTGGATAGTAGTTGGACTTCTTGAATCAAGTGAAAATTAAATCAGCTTAATGGTTTTTAAAAAGTTAATGGTATCATTTAAAGTTGTTTCAAAATCTCTGGTTTGGTAATTTAACTCCACTCGTGCTTTTACTGCATCACAAGCGTATAAATCAGATATTAATGTAGCTGATTCTGGTGTTATGTCGGGTTCTTTATTAGTTAGTCTCGAAATGAAGTTTTTTGTTTGTGCCAGTGCCATGAGTAAAAAATTGGGTAATTGTACAGTGGTTGCTTTGACATTAAGTTTATTGGCGACAGCATTGACAAACTTGGTAAAAGTCATATCGGTTCCTCCCAGTAAATAATTCTCACCCGTTTTGCCATGATGATAAACTTGAATTATTCCTGATACGACATCGCGCACATCGACAAATGAACCAGCGCCATTTGGAATGCTAGGTAATTTTTGTGTAGCAATCATTTTGATTAATCGAGCCCAATTGTGTTTGTCACCAGGTCCTATAATGTGGGTAGGGTTGATAATGACGCAATCTAGTTCTTTTGTGTTTAACACTAAATTTTCTGAAGCTGTCTTGGTTTTGACATAATTAATCCAACTATTTTTGCCTGCTTTGGGCATGGTTTCAGTGATGTTTTTTAGCGTAGTGTGAATGCCAAAGACAACCACAGAAGAAATGTGAATGAAACGTTTGACGTTAGTAGCCTTCGCCATAGCCAACATGTTTTGCGTGCCAGTGATATTTGTAGTGGTTTGCATGCCGTTGTTTTTAAACCACGTATTGGTGCTAGCAGCTGTGTGAAATAAAGCATCGAGATTTATGGGTAGTTGTTTTTCGATAGCTTTTGGGGCAAGAATGTCACCTTCGATAATAACGAGATTTTTATGCTTGATACTCATCTTTTCTTTATTTCGGCATAAGGCATAAACCTGCCAATTGTTATCGAGCAATTGTTGGCATAAATGCAATCCTAAAAATCCTGTTGCACCCGTGATGAATGCCTTTAATTGTTTTGTTTGTGTCATTTTATTTAAAAACTCTTTACATAGACATCCTATTATAATTGAATACAACAATGAAAGGGCATACAAATCAATACCATTTAAAACAGACCATCAAATTGTCAATTCCACTGGTTATCAGTCAGTTGACCAGTATGATGATTGGTGTCGTGGATGTTATTATGTCTGGTCGTTTGGGTACGATTCCTTTAGCCGCTGTTTCAATCGGCGGTGCAATTTGGGCAATTGGTGTGATGGTTGTTTTGGGGGTCTTAATGGCAACGCCTCCTTTGATTTCTGAATTAGATGGAGCTAATGAGCGCCATAAAATTGGACCGTTAGTTCGACAACTCATGTGGTTAGCGTTAATTATCGGTTGTATTTTTTTCTTTGCCATTCGAAATTTAACTCCACTTTTTAACTTATTTGGAACGCGACAAGAGGTGATTCCTTTTGCCATTGAATACTTGCAGGCCATTTCTTGGGGTATATTGAGCTTTCCATTTTTCTTGGTGTTTCGTTATGTTGCTGATGGTTTGTCACACACACGCATGACCATGTACATCAGTTTTTTGGCTCTTGCCTTAAATATTCCGTTGAACTATGTTTTGATGTTTGGACATTTTGGATTTCCTGCTATGGGAGTTAAAGGTTGCGGTTATGCTTCCGCCATTGTGTTATTTATTCAAGCCTTAACATTTGGATTAGTGATGGCAAAACATCGCTGGTTTAAAGATTTACATATATTTTCACATATTGAAAAAATAGATAAAAAAGTATTGATAAAAGTACTTGGTTTAGGCTTGCCAATTGGTATGGCATTACTTTCCGAAGGCGGCTTCTTTTCTGTTGTGACTATGTTGGCTTCTCGGTTGTCACCTGAAATTATTGCTGCACATCAAATTTCATTAAATGTAGCTTCGGTGCTTTTCATGGTGCCTCTGGGCATCTCAATGGCTATTACCGTACGGGTCGGAAATGCACTGGGTCGTGGCTCTGCAACCGATACGAGGCGGGCTGGTATGGTGGGGATTGCTTTGATTTTTGTAGTGCAAATATTTTTAGCCAGTTTTATGTTTTTATTCCCAGAGATGGTAATTGGGCTTTACACAAAAGATCAAGAAGTCATTGATATAGCTTTGGTGTTGATATTATTTGCTGCCATTTTCCAATTGTCTGATGGTATTCAAGTGGCGGCGGCTGGTGCGCTTCGGGGTATTAAGGATACCAAGTTCTTAATGTATGGAACGCTAATTGCCTTTTGGACTTTTGGTTTTGCGGCTTCGTGGTGGTTTTGTTTTGAAAAAGACATGGGAGCAGCGGGACTATGGATTGGGTTGATTATGGGTTTGTCTGTTGCAGCGATTTTAAATTTTGTTCGTTTTTATCAAAAAACCAAGAGTGGCATTTAGCTGGATTCTTACTTAAAACACATGAGAATATTTAGCTAAGTTGTTGATTGCAATTTGAATTGATTGCGTAACACTTTTTTACAAAAAAAAGCTTTTTTTCCTTGTAAAAAATTAATCAAAACAATCTTGAAATTCAGCTTGATTTCAGGCGGCATTATCCTATATGATAGCCACTGATTTTTTAATTTAATCAAAATAAAATAAAACAAGAAAACTTTCAGATGTGGAAATGAAAGCAAAACTTGATACCAAGAACCCCATCACAAAATTTTGATGAAATTAGATTAAAATTAAACCAAAAAAAGAGCTTTTAGTATATATGCTGAGCATTTTCAAAATGCTCAATTACAATTAAGATGCAGCAGGCGGAGTGGTAATGCAACAAACAGGAACACAGGATTCAAACAAAAAAACACATCAAGATATTGCTTCAAAAAATGAAGCGCAAACAGTCTCACCTTCAGCACCAGGTGAATACCGTGTAATTCGAAGAAATGGGACGATAACAGGCTTTGATGCTTCAAAAATTTCAGTTGCGATGACTAAAGCATTTTTGGCTGTAGAAGGGGGGCAAGCTGCCGCTTCTCGCCGTATTCGAGAAAAAGTTGAAAAGCTCACACAAGAAGTGGTAAATGGGTTGTTTCGTCGATTAGATGATGGTGGCACCATTCATATTGAAGATATTCAAGATTATGTTGAACTGGCTTTAATGCGTTCAGGCGAACATAAAGTGGCAAGAGATTATGTTTTATATCGTGCCCAACAGTCAGAAAAAAGAGCCAAAGCTAGAGCGCGAAAAAAGAAAAAAGTAACGGGTCCAGTTATCAATGTTATTGTTGCTGATGGAACACGCAAAAAATTAGATGCACAACGATTAGAAACCATTATCAACGAATCGGTTAAAGGTTTGTCAGGTGTTGATGAAAAGTTAATTCTTAAGCAAGCTTACCGCAATATTTTTGATGGTATCGCAGAAAAAGACCTAAGCTCGGCGATAGTGATGTGTGCAAGACAATACATCGAAAAAGATCCCTGTTATTCTAAAGTAGCGGCTCGTTTGTTACTTGATGGATTAAGAACAGAAGTGTTAACATTCTTATTCGATGAAGATAAAACGGCAACTCAAGCCCAAATGGTTGAACTTTATCCAAAGTCATTTAAGAAATATATTCACAAAGCCATAGAGTTAGAGTTGTTGACACCTGAATTGGCAAGCTACGACTTAGATAAATTAGCAGCAGCAATTAAACCAGAGAGAGATTTGGATTTTACATATCTTGGGTTCCAAACGCTATATGACAGGTACTTTATTCACAGCGGTGACTGTAGGATTGAACTGCCACAAAACTTTTTCATGCGTGTCTCAATGGGACTTGCCATTAATGAAGTGAATCGTGAAGAAAAAACCATTGAGTTTTATAATTTATTGAGTTCATTTGATTTTATGAGTTCAACACCCACTTTATTTAACTCAGGAACACTACGCCCACAATTGTCGAGTTGTTATTTGACAACGGTACCAGATGATTTGGCAGGTATATTTGATGCCATAAAAGACGATGCACTGTTATCAAAATATGCAGGTGGATTAGGCAATGATTGGACACGAGTGCGTGGTCTGGGTTCTCGCATTAAGGGAACTAATGGCGAATCACAAGGTGTTGTTCCATTTTTGAAAGTGGCTAATGATACGGCTGTTGCCGTTAATCAAGGTGGAAAACGCAAAGGTGCCATGTGTGCTTATTTAGAAACATGGCATGTGGATATTGAAGAGTTTTTAGACTTACGTAAAAACACAGGTGATGAACGTCGACGTACGCATGATATGAATACGGCAAACTGGATTCCTGATTTATTTATGGAGAGAGTTGCTGAAGAAAAATCATGGACATTGTTCTCACCAGAAGAAGTGCCAGAATTGCATGACTTATATGGCAAAGCCTTCCGTGAAAAATACGAATATTATGAAAAACTGGCAGCTGACGGCAAATTGATTAATACCAAAGAAGTACAAGCAACCGATATTTGGCGCAAAATGTTAGGCATGTTGTTTGAAACTGGTCATCCTTGGATTACTTTTAAAGACCCGTGTAATATTCGTTCACCACAACAACATATTGGTGTTGTGCACAGTTCAAACTTATGTACGGAAATTATGCTTAACACCAGTGATGAAGAGATTGCTGTGTGTAACCTCGGTTCTATTAATTTGCCACAACACACAACGGCAGAAGGTCTGGATTATAAAAAATTAGAAAAAACCATAACAACAGCCATGCGCATGTTAGACAATGTTATTGATTATAACTTTTACAGTGTGCCACAAGCCCGTCGATCAAACCTTAAACATCGACCAGTTGGTATTGGTTTAATGGGTTTTCAAGATGCTTTATACAAACAAAATTTAGCCTATACAAGCGATGAAGCGATTCAATTTGCCGATGAATCCATGGAAGCGGTTTCGTATTATGCGATTCAAGCATCCAGTGATTTAGCTGCAGATCGTGGGGTTTATCCAAGTTATGAAGGTTCTTTGTGGTCACGTGGTATTATGCCGCTTGATTCGATTGAATTATTGGAAAAAGAACGCGGTAAATATATTCAACAAGACAAGTCTTTCACGATGGATTGGAAAAAATTACGCAAAAAAGTCAAATCTCAAGGGATGCGTAACTCAAATACCATGGCAATTGCTCCAACAGCAACAATTTCTAATATTTCGGGTGTATCGCAATCCATTGAACCGATTTATCAAAACTTATTTGTTAAGTCGAACTTATCTGGTGAATTCACTATCGTTAATAAGTATTTGGTCGAAGATTTTAAGAAATTAGATATTTGGGATGATGTTATGATTAATGACCTTAAATACTTTGATGGCAGTGTACAAAAAATTGACCGTGTACCTGATGATTTGAAAGCTAAATATGCTACAGCATTTGAAGTGGATGCAGGCTGGATGATTGAAGCAGCTTCACGTCGCCAAAAATGGATTGACCAAGGTCAGTCCTTAAATATCTACATGAAAGATCCATCAGGCAAAAAATTAGATGCCATCTATAAATTGGCTTGGGTTCGTGGATTAAAAACGACTTACTATTTGCGTTCACTTGGTGCAACACAAGCTGAAAAAGGCGTGGAAGAAAGTGGTTCAGAAGCAAGAAAATCTAGTTCGGATGCCCCATTAGCGTGTTCTATACTTGACCCAGATTGCGATGCGTGTCAATAAGGAAAAACTTATGCGCTTCTTAATTGAAGCGCATGATTACTTCAAGTAAACACCTGTTAAAATTTTGTTTCCATTCAGCGAAGCATACAAAAATTTGTGTATAAAGCACACATAATAAAATAAAAATACACTATCGTTTTACATCAAAAAATGATAGGATTATCAGCGGATAAACCGCAGGAGAGATGAATGTATAATTGGGACGACCCATTAGGACTTGGTAAAAAAGAGGAAGCCAAAGAAGCAACGATAGCTCAGGATGTTCAAAAAGAAGTTAAAGCAGAAGAGATAGTTGCACGAGCAGAAGTGACAGAAAAAGTGACTCCAGTGGTTAATCATACACCTGAAAATACCGAGAATAATGCACGAGTAGCGGTTGACCCCGTTAAGGCAGATGATAAACGTGTCGTCAATGGACAAACTGATATTAACCAATTAGCTCCATTCAAATATCCTTGGGCTTGGAAGTATTTTTTAAATGCTAACAAAAACCACTGGACACCATTAGATATTAACATGACTAGCGATGTGCATGATTTTCACCACAAGTTAAACGATGATGAACGTCATGTTTACACCAATGTTTTATCCTACCTTACGACTTCTGATATTTTAGCTATGCGAAATATTGGTTTGGCTGTGATGGAAAAAATGACTGCGCCAGAACTACAAATCTACCAAGCACGTCAAGTCTATGAAGAAGCTTTGCATACTTGGACTTATCAACATTGCATCGAGACCATAGGACTTGATCAAGGTGAGATTTACAACCGTTACCGTGTTGTGCCAGAAATTAACCAAAAAATTCAAATTGCCAATCGACGTTTAGATTCTGTTTTACGTTCTGATATGGATTTAACCAATAAAGATGATTTGCACGAATTTGTTATGGCTTATATTTTCTTTGCAGCAATTTTTGAAGGCTGTTGGTTTTACAATGGCTTTTCTCCTATCTTCTCACTGCAAAGACGTGGTTTGATGAAGGGTACGGCAGAACAATTTCAGTATATTATGCGAGATGAAGTCATGCACGCTTCTTTTGGTATACGTGTAGTTAAGCAAATATTTGCAGAAAATGACATTAAATTAGACCCAAAAGCCATTAGAGATATGTGGGATGAGTCAGAGACTGCTGAGTCATCTTATGCCAAATATATATTAAAAAGCCCAATTCTTGGTTACAATGCACAAGACCACAGTGAGCAATTCAGATATATTGCCAACCGCAGAGCACGATCACTTGGAATGGAGGAGCCGTTCCCAGGCGCACAATGTACACTGGGTTGGTTAGATGAACAATCAAACTTACGCAAAGAGAAGAATTTCTTCGAAACACGCGTAACAGAATACCAAACCGGTGGAGCTTTAAGTTGGGATTAATTGATCTCTTACCCAAATCCCGATATAGAAATGCGTTTGAAAGTGCAAGTAACTGATGTGCATAGGAAATCAAGAAAAACTAAAGTCACCTCATTGGTGATGAAGCTTTTTCTGGGTTTTCTAGGTGCATCAAGGGCTTGTGCTATCATCGTACTTTCTATATCGGGATTTGGGTCTTACATAAACTAATAAAAAGGCATTTTATTATGCCTTTTTTTATGAGTACGGAATTCTAGTTTAGAAAAATGACCCAGTCCATTCTCAATATCGGTATTCTTGCGCATGTGGATGCAGGAAAAACCACCATAACAGAGCAAATTTTATATCAATCAGGTTCACAACGCACTATCGGCAGCGTGGATAAAGGCACCTCGTCAACGGATAACCTCAAGGTTGAGCAAGAACGAGGTATTTCTGTTCGATTAGCAACAGCGACATTTCAATACAATGGAGTTAAGGTCAATATTATTGATACACCTGGTCATGTGGATTTTTGTGCGGAGGTGGAATATTCCTTGCGTGCATTGGATGCGGTTGTTTTGGTGATTAGCGCGGTTGAGGGCGTGCAAGGACATACGATATCTTTGTTTAATGCCATAAATGAGATGAATATCCAATGCCTAATTTTCATCAATAAGATTGATCGTGTGGGAGCTGATGTTGATGCAGTGCTACAAGACATTAGAAAAACATTAACACAGAAAATTATTGTGTTGCAAAAAACTGATGGTGAGACATTAATCAGTGAGTGGAGTGAAGCTAAACAAAATGATGAAATCGTCCAACAATTGGTCGAGTTTGATGACGAATTAATGGAGTGTTATTTAGAAGGTGAGAAAATTGACTTTGAAACACTGGATGATTTGTTAGCGCAAACAACCTCAGAGACAGAGTTTATTCCTGTTATACTCGGTGCAGCAAAAAATGGAGTAGGGATAAGCAAATTGCTTGATGCCTTGACCCGTTATTTTAAATTTCCAACAGCTGATAAGGACAGGCCTTTATCCTCAGTGATATTCAAAATTGAGCACGATAAATTATTGGTGATGAAGCTTTTTCTGGGTTTTCTAGGTGCATCAAGGACTTGTGCTAGCATCGTATTTTCTATATCGGGATTTATTGGGTAAAATGTGTTATTTAAGGGTTTTTAGTGGCAGTATAAAACCACGTGATGTGATAAAAAATGCCACGAGAATATTGGATAAAGACCAAAAAGTCGGACAACTCAAAATGAATCTCAGGGGCAAGTACCAAGACATTGATGAAATTTGCGCTGGAGATATTGGCATTACCAGTGGTTTGAGTGCTGCAAAAGTTGGTGATATTTATGGCGAAGTTGGTAAAATACCCAAAATGTTAAGCCTTTCAACACCGATGTTAACGGTTCAGGTCAAGCCTGAGAACGATGCTCAAATTATGGAATTAGTGCAAGCGGTTTCACAATTATCTGATGAAGACCCCTTGTTAGATATGCAATGGATGCCCGATTTGCGAGAATTGCATGTGAAAATCACTGGAACAATCCAAATAGAAATTCTACAAGCGCAGTTGTTGCAACGTTATGGATTGAAAACTGAATTTTCAGAACCATCGGTGATTTACAAGGAAACTCCGGCAATATTAAGTTATGGCTATGAAAGGTATTGGATGCCAAAACCCTGCTGGGCGATTTTGAAACTCAAAATGGAACCTGCAGAACGAGGCAGTGGTGTGAGTTATCACAGTGAAGTGTCGGTCAATGATGTGGCAGCCAAATACCAAAAAGAAATTGAACAAACCATTGATAAGGCCTTAGTACAAGGGATTAAAGGTTGGCAAGTAACAGATTGTAAAATAACATTGGTTGAAGGCGAAGACCACAATATCCATTCACGCTCAGGTGACTTCATCATTGCTACACCAATGGCAATTCTCAATGGCTTAACAGAATCAGGAACAACTTTGTTAGAACCCATATTAGAATTTTATATTTCTGCTTCACTAGATTTGCTTGGAACAGTCACCAGTGACATAACCAAAATGCGTGGTTGTTTTGATGGCCCTCAAATCGAAAATGAATCCTTTACACTTAAAGGAACAATGCCTGCATCGACATCAATGAAATATCCCATTACACTAGCCTCGTTAAGTGGTGGAAAAGCGAAATTAGCAACCAAACTTTCATGCTATCAACCCTGTACGGATGAACAAGGACAAACGACTAAATACAGAGGTGTTAGTCCGCTTGACCGTGATAAATGGATATTGCAGGCACGCAAAGCGTTGTGAGTTTAAGGGTGATTTGTTAAACATTCGATATCTCATCGTGCTCCACAACCCAGCGATCGATAATTTTTTGGCAAATCTCAGGGTAATCTGTAATTAACTGCGCGGCAAGTTTTTGTGCCATTTGAAATAAAGGCTTGTCGCGTTCATAATCGGCTAAGCGAAATTGCACAGCTCCTTTTTGTTTGCAGCCTAATAATTCGCCAGCACCACGAATTTTCAAATCTTCTCGAGCGATGACAAACCCATCATTTGTTTTGCGCATAATATCTAAACGTTGTTTAGCGACTTCGCCAAGTGGTGCTTGGTACATCAAAACACAATGACTCTTTTTGTTGCCTCGCCCAATACGGCCACGGAGTTGATGCAGTTGTGATAAACCTAGGCGTTCAGAATTTTCAATCACCATTAAAGAAGCATTGGGCACATCAACGCCGACTTCAATAACAGTTGTTGCCACCAATAAATCCAACTCATGGGCTTTGAATTGCGACATAATATGGTTTTTCTCACTGGACTTTAAACGTCCATGCACCAAGCCAATGCGCAATTGTGGAAACCAGTCTTTGAGTTCTTCATAGGTATCGGTAGCTGCTTTGGAGCGCAAAACTTCAGACTCTTCGATTAGGGTGCAAACCCAATAAGCTTGTTCGCCATCTTGGCAATTGGCTTTTATGCGCTCGGCGATTTGTGGCATTTTGTTATTAGAGATAACCAAGGTAGAAATCTCTTGTCGCCCAGGTGGTAGCTCATCAATAACCGAAATATCCAAATTGGCATAAGCGGTTTGTGCCAAGGTGCGTGGTATCGGTGTTGCTGTCATAATCAACATATGTGGTTGCAAGGCTTCGAATTGCCCTTTATTGCGCAATGCTAAACGTTGGTGTACGCCAAAACGGTGTTGTTCATCAATAATCACCAGTCCCAAGGCATTAAATACCACTTCTTTTTGAAAAAGCGCGTGTGTGCCAATGATGATTTTGGTACCGTTGGCAATCTTTTCTAAAACAGCCGTGCGCTCTTTTCCCTTAATGGCAGCGGACAAATAGACAATATCGTCATTATCAAACCACGTTTGTAAGGTTTTATAATGCTGTTCTGCTAGTATTTCAGTTGGCGTCATCATAGCTGATTGGTGGTTTTGCGCATAAGCGACACTAATGGCAAGAGCAGCCACTACCGTTTTACCACTACCGACGTCACCCTGAACAAGACGTTGCATGGGATGGTTGTTTTGTATGTCTTGGTAAATTTCATCGACAACACGTTGTTGTGCACCGGTTAACTCAAAAGGCAGTTGAGCTTTAAAAGCATCAATCTTATCTT
>Ga0256834_1000580_pt1 | contig 25983 bp, 24 predicted proteins | sample 4281140metaG_FD_190536 | JGI IMG/M metagenome (GOLD analysis project Ga0256834, IMG submission 190536) | Hydrothermal vent microbial communities from East Pacific Rise, Pacific Ocean - 4281-140 | ecosystem: Environmental > Aquatic > Marine > Hydrothermal vents | place: Pacific Ocean: East...
CGGGCTGCAATTTTACGAACTGCTTTTTTAGCCGAAGATGTGTTGGCCATGAAATTCCTCTTTAAAACCAAATTATTAAAGTTTTATCGCTCAATTTGAACAATATAAAACAAGTATAGTTGAACAATATAAAACAAGTATAGCGGCTCTTAGAAGAACCGCAAGTTCAGGGCGTTATAAGCATAGTGGGCTTTTAGGTCAACAGGTTTTTTTTGAGCTTAATCTTATCAGTTATTTTTGGCAAATTTCACAATAAAAACTTGAGCGCCCAGATTGGCTTGTTCTTTTAATAATACCAGCACATGCGGTTTTATTGCATTTTTCGCCCTCACGCCCATAAACATCAAATGAATGCTGAAAATATCCTTGCTCACCCTTAACATTATGAAAGTCCTTCAAGGTAGAGCCGCCCGCTTTTATTGCTGCTTGCAATATGTCTGTTATTGCTGGAGTTAATATCTCAAGTCTTTTATCATTTTTGCTAACAAGGGTTTTTGCAATAATGCTTGGGTGAATGCCCGCCCGCCATAAAGCTTCACACACATATATATTGCCAAGCCCTGCAATAATGCTTTGATTTAATAGGGCAGATTTAATTGATGAATTGGATTTAGCCAATTTATCTGTCAGGTGTTTAACATTAAATTGATTGCCAAGTGGCTCTACTCCTAATTTGGCTAAAAATTTATTGTTAAAAATATCGTTTGTAAGATCCATAAAGCCAAAGCGACGGGGATCGCTATATATAAGAGTGAAATTTTTATTGTTATTGTTAGATAAAGTGATTTCCACATGATCGTGTTTTTTTGGGTTATGCGCATCGCCTTCTTTAATGATGCGAAAATTTCCGCTCATGCCTAAATGGCTTATCCATGTGCTATCATTGCTTAGGTTAAACAACAGATATTTTGCTCTGCGGCTGATATTTATAATCTTCTGCCCTTCAAGCTTTTTTGCAAAGTTTTTAGGAAAATCAAAACGCAGGTTTTTTCTATTCAGGGTGACTTTTTTTATAAGCGAATTTTCTAAAAAAGGAGCAAGTCCTCTAATAGTGGTTTCGACTTCTGGTAATTCGGGCATTTTAATTCCATAAAATTTCAAAAATAGCTAAAAGCAGGTTGGATATTATTATAAGCTTGGTCTAGTATAAAGAAGAGATTTTTTTGCAAAGAGTAATTTAATGACGAAGAATAATCAAACCACTCATTTTGGTAATGCAACAGTTGAGTTAAAAGATAAACAAGGCATGGTCAATGCTGTGTTTGATGGGGTGGCGGCGCGCTATGATGTGATGAATGATTTAATGAGCGGGGGAATGCATCGATTATGGAAAGATGTAATGGTTTCTTCGCTCTCGCCACCAAAACAGGGCAAGCGAGAATATAAAGTGCTAGATATGGCGGGGGGAAGCGGCGATATTGCTCGGCGGATTATTGAAGCTAGCCATGGTTTTGCTAAAGTTATTGTTTCTGATATTAATAAAGAAATGCTTGGCGTGGGGCAAAGTCGAGCCAAGAAATGGCGTTATCCAGAGCAGGCAGAATTTATTGTAGCCAATGCTGAAGAATTGCCTTTTGCTGATAAGAGTTTTGATGCCTATACAATTTCGTTTGGTATTAGAAATGTGCCACAAATTGACAAAGCACTTAGTGAGGCTTTTAGGGTGTTAAAGCGGGGTGGGCGGTTATTGGTGCTAGAGTTTTCTAGCGTAGATGTGCCAGTGCTTGATAAAATATATCAAAAATTCTCGCATGGTGTAATTCCTAAAATCGGTGAGATGGTCACAAATGATAGAGAATCATATCAATATTTAATTGAGAGTATTGAGCAATTTCCTGACCCTGAAAAATTCTCAACTATGATAAATGAAGCAGGATTTTCAAAGGTCACACATACACCATTAACGGGCAATATTGCCGCACTTCATAGCGCTTGGAAAATATAAAATGAGTATTTTGGCTTATGGACGTTTAATTGGCGCTGGATATGTTTTGGTGCGTGAGGGTGCTTTATCAATAATTGATATTAAAAATCTACCACGTTCTGCAACAAGTGTAATTTGGTTTTTACGGCTATTTGAAAGACGCTCAGTTAAAAAAACTGGGAAAGTTGAGCGCTTAAATAAAGCATTGCATCGCTTGGGTCCAACTTATGTAAAATTTGGGCAAATATTAGCCACTCGCCCCGATATTGTGGGCGAGCAAGTGGCGAATGATTTAAGTTCTTTGCAAGATAGAATGAAGCCGTTTGATGAGAAACTAGTTCCTAAAATTATCAATGAGGCACTTGGTGAGAAAGCAAAAGATATTATTGATTTATCAAAGCCAATTGCCGCCGCTTCAATTGCGCAAGTGCATAAAGCAAAGATTAAAAATGAAGATGGAATTGAAGAAATTGTTGCGGTAAAAATCTTACGCCCCGGAGTTAGAGAGCGATTTAGAAAAGATATTAAAAGCTATTATGCGGCGGCGGCGGTTTTAGAGAAATTTGTGCCTGTTATGAGAAGGTTAAACCCTAAAAAAGTAGTGCAGATTTTAGATAACTCGGCTCGGCTTGAGTTGGATTTACGCTTTGAAGCTGCTTCAATTTCTGAATTTTTAGAGAATATAAAAGATGATGAGGGCTTTGATGCGCCAGAAGTTAAATGGGGTTATATTGATGAAAATTTATTGGTTACTTCTTGGGTTGAGGGTGTGCCTATTCGTAATGGCAAGGCGCTTGATGAGTTAAAAATTGATAGAAAAAAACTTGCCGCACATTTAATGCAGAGCTTTTTACGCCATGCAATTCGTGATGGGTTTTTTCATGCTGATATGCACCCCGGTAATTTATTTGCTGACAAAAAAACTCATGGAGTAATTGCGGTAGATTTTGGCATTATGGGTCGAATAAGCAGTGTTGAGAGGCGATTTTTGGCCGAGATAATCTATGGTTTTATCAAACGGGATTATAAGCGAATTGCCAAAATGCATTTTGATATTGGCTATGTGCCAAAAACTAAATCGGTTGATGAATTTGCCTTGGCTTTAAGATCGATTGGAGAGCCAATACAGGGGCGAAAATCTAGTGATGTTTCGATGGCAAAACTTTTGGGGCAATTGTTAAAAATTACTGAAATTTTTGATATGGCAACCAGACCTGAACTAGTATTATTGCAAAAAAATATGGTGTTGGTTGAGGGTGTTGCCTTTTCGCTTGATGATGATCTTGATATTTGGAAAGTGTCTGAGCCAATTGTTGGAGCTTGGCTAAAAGAGCAAGTTGGCATGAAGGGGAAAGTTGAGCAGGTAAAACAGCATTTAGAAACTATCAGCCAGACAATTTCACTTTTGCCTTCAATGATTGAGCGGGCAGATAATATTATGGCAGATTTTGAAGATAAAAATTCTAACAAAAAAAATCATGGGTTTTTATGGTTTATTTTTGGCGGATTGTCTGCTGGATTGATTGTGCTAATTTTGGGGCAGGTAAATTGAAACAGGATATAATAAAAGTTGAATTTGTCTGGCTTGAACATGGGAAAGGCTTGCCTATTCCTAAACAACAAAGCTTGGGGGCGGCGGGGCTTGATATTTGTGCGGCAAATAAAAAACATCACGACATTGTGATAGGGGCAAAAAAATATGAAATTGTACCAAGTGGTTTTTCTATTGCTTTGCCAATTGGTTATGAAGCACAAATAAGACCTCGATCTGGTTTGGCGGCAAAATATGGTGTTACGGTGTTAAACTCCCCCGGAACAATTGATGCAGATTATCGGGGTGAGATAAGAATTATTCTTATTAATCATGGTGAAAATGATTTTATCATCAAGCGTGGTGATAGAATAGCACAAATGCTTATTGCGCCAGTGAGTGAGGTTTGTTTAGAGTTAAAAGCACAACTTAGTGATACTAAACGTGGTGAGGGTGGGTTTGGCTCAACTGGGTGAATTATATAAAAGGGACATATTATGCGGTGTAAATTATCTAGGACTTTAATACTTCTTTTTTCATCTTTAGTTTTTGGGTTGTTTATCTCTAGTTTTGCTCGTGCGGGCGATCGTGCTTTATTAAATGTGATTGGTTATTCACATGATGGACGATATTTTTCTTTTGAAGAATATGGGGTGCAAGATGGTTCAGGGTTTTCATATTCTTCTATTTATATTGTTGATTTAAATGATGATTCTTGGGTGACTGGAACGCCAATTCGTATGGTTGAAGAATATGATGAGGCAACTTATGAGGTTGAGCCGATTGATTATGGCAAGAATATGCAAAAAGTTCGAAAGATTGTTTTTGAAAAAGCACAAGCAAGATTAGAGGGGCTTAATATTAATACTCCCGCACAGGTTTTGGCTTTTATAGGCGATGGAGAAGTTAATGATGCTGATGGGCTTTCGCTAGAATTTAATTTACCCGGATATAGTGGTGGAATACGAAGTGAGGATATTACTATTTCCCTTGAGATTTATAAAACTAATTCAGCGTTTGATTGTGAATTTATTGAGCCTCCTGTGGGGTTTTTAGTCAAGCTAAAGAGTGAATTACTGACAAAAGAAGTTTATCGAGATGAGGTGTTACCACGCTCAAGAGCATGCCCAATTACTTATAAAATTACAGGAATTTATGTCCCTTTTGAAGCTTTAGACTTAACAAAAGCGGTAGCAATAATTTCAGTTTATTCATTTGGTTATGAAGGGCGAGATAGAAGATTTGTTGCAATTCCTATTGGTGAATAAGGAAAATTTTATGAAATGAAATATGGCTAATTATTAAAAATATAGTTGGCAAATATCTTGTTCTGTCATAGTCTTTCACCTTAATCATTGGCTTTTATTTTAAGATAATATTTATGGAACAAGCTCCTTATATTTTACCCTATAAAACTAACATGGAGCAGATGGCACAAGCTCGCCAGATAGCTGATGATACCACCCCAATGATGGCGCAGTTTTTAGAGATAAAGGCAATTAATCCTGGCTATCTACTTTTCTATCGCATGGGTGATTTTTATGAGTTGTTTTTTGAAGATGCAGAGATCGCATCAGGGGCTTTAGGCATTGCGCTTACTAAACGGGGAAAACATGAAAATGCGAATATCCCAATGTGTGGTGTGCCTGTTAGGGCGCATGACAGTTATCTTAAAAAACTTATTTCACTTGGTTATAGGGTGGCAATCTGCGAGCAAATGGAGGAGGCGAGTGAGGCTAAAAAGCGTGGCAGTAAATCTGTTGTTAAGCGTGATGTAGTGCGGCTAGTTACTGCTGGCACGCTTACTGAAGATGATTTATTGCCGATTAATAGCAATAATTTTCTTTGCTCATTGGCGATGATAAATAATGAGAATGATTTTGCTTTAGCTTGGGCTGATATTTCTACGGGGGAGACTTGGGTTAGTGAAATAGACAAGCAATCACTTGGTGATGAATTGGCTCGCATTAATCCCGTTGAACTTATTATTTCGCATCAAACATTAAATAAGCTTGATGGGGCGGGAGTTTTTCCTGCCTCACTAGGTGATAATATCACTAGGCTTGATGGTGAATATTTTGATAGTGAAAGGGCGAATGATAATCTTAAAATTGCTTTTAGTGATTTTGATGCCTTAACACTTAATCGGGCGGCACGCTCGGCACTTGGTGCTTTAATTATTTATATTTTTGAGGCGCAAAAGACGGGTGCTTTGGTTTTGAGAAAACCAAATATTGAAACTAAAAACAGCTTTATGTTAATTGATGCCGCTACTCGATCTTCGCTTGAATTATTGCTTACCAATCGCGGCGAAGCAAAAGGGTCGCTAAGATCAAATATAGATATGTGTTCTAATTCGGCTGGCTCACGCTTGTTAGCTCGTCGCTTGGCTGCGCCTTTGACTAATAAAAACGCAATCAATGCTCGCCTTGATATGGTTGAGGCAATCTATAATGATGTTATTTTTTGCGAGACACTTCGTAGTGATTTACGCCAAATCCCTGATATTTCTCGCGCAATAACTCGGCTTGCATTAGGGCGGGCGGGCCCTAGAGATTTGCTTAGTTTAGGGCGGGCAATGATTGGCGCTAATAATCTTGGTAATAAAATTTCAGCGCAATCTGATTTGCCAGAGGGGTTAAAAAATATTGCAAATACACTTCTTAAACTACCGCAAGAATTGGGTGAAAAATTATTAAATGCAATCGAAACAGAGCCGCCTTATTTGGCACGAGAGGGCGGGTTTATTAAACCGCTTTATAATGAAGAATTAGATAGGCAAAGATTATTAGCCAAAGAAAGCCGAACAATAATTTCTGCGCTTCAGCAAAGTTTAAGTGAAGAAACTGAAATAAAATCGCTTAAAATAAAGCATAATAAAGTGCTTGGTTTTTTTGTTGAAAGCTCAAGTGCGCATGGTGATAAATTATTGCAAGAGCCATATAAAGAGAAATTTATTCATCGCCAAACCATGGCAAATGTTATGCGCTTTACTACCGCAGAGCTTGGTGAATTAGAGGGGCAAATTGCACGAGCGCAAGATGCAACACTTGCGATTGAGATTGAGATTTTTAACTCATTATCAAAAGAGATATTATTGCTTGATAATCTTTTGAGGCTTGGTGCTGACGCTCTAGCCAAACTTGATGTAACGATTGCTTTGGCAAGACTGGCAGCAAAGAACAGTTATACTCGCCCGATTATTGATGAGAGTTTAGCCTTTAACATTAAAGATGCTCGGCACCCTGTAGTTGAGGAAACCCTTAAAGAGGCGGGGCAGGTTTTTGTGACCAATGATTGCGATCTCTCAGCCAATGCAGATGAAAAAGGGCAATTATGGTTGTTAACTGGTCCTAATATGGGTGGTAAGTCTACTTTTTTACGGCAAAATGCGTTGATTGCGATTTTAGCGCAAATGGGATCTTTTGTGCCTGCAAGCTTTGCTCATATTGGCATTGTTGATCGAGTGTTCTCAAGGGTTGGAGCAAGTGATGATATTGCAAGTGGGCGTTCGACCTTTATGGTTGAGATGGTTGAGACGGCAGCAATATTAAATCGAGCGAGTAAAAAATCTTTAGTTATTTTAGACGAGATTGGGCGTGGCACGGCAACATTTGATGGACTTTCGATTGCTTGGGCAAGTGTTGAGGCATTATCGCAAATCAATCAATGTAGGGCATTATTTGCTACTCATTTTCATGAGATGACCGCTTTGGCTAAAACGCTTAAAAACACTTCTAATCACACATTAAAGGTGAAAGAATATAAGGGCGAGGTGGTGTTTTTGCATGAGGTAATAGATGGGGCGGCGGATAGATCTTATGGCATTGCGGTTGCTCGCCTTGCGGGATTGCCAGAAGTGGTGCTTAATCGGGCGAAAGATATTTTAGCAATGCTTGAGAAGTCTTCATCAAAAAATGCACCAAATATGATTGATGACTTGCCTTTATTCACGCATCAGCCAAAGATAGAAAATAAACAGGACGATGTTATTACGCAAATGATTAAAGACTTAAAACCTGATGATTTATCGCCAAGAAATGCCGTTGAATTTTTATATGAATTGAAAAAAGCTCATGAATCTAAAAAGAAATAATAAGCAAAAAGAAAAAACTAACTATGAAATAGTGTTAGCAGATGAAATTGTTGAACAGGTTTTATCTGCACTTAAAGAGAAAAAAGCGAATTCAAACGAAGCAAGAAATATATTCCTTTCGCATATTAAAAATACTCTCAAAAATGCGCATCAAAGAATTGAGCAAGAATTATTAGAAAACTCAAAAGGTATATTATGCGCTAGTAATATTTGCAAAACTCAAGATGAAATTATTCGTGCAATTCATATTTTTGCTTCAAATTATGTTTTCTCAAATGATGAAGAGTTTGCAAAATGTAATATTTGTGTTGCGGCAGTTGGTGGTTATGGGCGGGCGACTTTAGCGCCGGGTTCTGACATTGATTTATTGTTTATTTTACCTGATAAACAAATAGCAAAAAAGAAGCAGCATAATGAGCAAATTGTTGAATATATTTTATATATGCTTTGGGATTTGGGGCAGAAAGTTGGGCATGCTGTTCGTACGCTTGATGAATGTATAAAAATGGCGAAAAGCGATATGACAATTCGCACCGCTACCCTTGAATCTCGTTTTATCAGCGGTGAAAATTTCTTATTTGAGCAGCTTGTTAAGCGGTTTGAAAATGAAGTAATGGCAAATACTGGACCTGAATTTATTTCAGCAAAATTACTTGAGAGAGATCAACGCCATATAAGAATGGGTAATACTCGTTATGTGGTTGAGCCAAATATTAAAGAGGGTAAAGGCGGTTTGCGTGACCTTAATACCCTGTTTTGGATTGGTAAATATTATTATAAAGTCAAAACGAATAGTGATTTAGTTGATAAGGGCGTATTTTCTAAAGAAGAGTTGAAATTATTTGAAAATTCAGAAGATTTTTTGTGGGCGGTGCGTTGCCATTTGCATTTTTTAACAAAAAGAGCAGATGAGGTTCTTAGTTTTGATGTGCAACCAGAGTTAGCTCAACGTATGGGTTTTGAAGCTATGTCTGAAATTGATGATAATAGCTCTATGCTTGGGGTTGAGCGTTTTATGAAACGCTATTTTTTAGTAGTAAAAGATGTTGGTGATTTAACACGAATTTTTTGTTCATTACTAGAATTTTCATGTGCGAAAAAAACTGATATTTTAGGGCGAATGTTTGGCAATTTATCAGATAGAAAAAATAAGAAAATAAGAAATGAAAAAGATTTTTTTATTGAAAGCGCAAGAATAAATATCACCAAAGAAGATGTGTTTGAAAAAGATCCCGTTAATCTGATTAAAATTTTTTGGCTTGCAGGGAAACATAATTTATTATTTCACCCTGAGGCATTTAAATATCTCACTAGATCATTGAAATATATCAATGCAGATTTAAGAAAAAATCAACAAGCCAATCAATATTTTTTAGAGATTTTAACCTCCCCAAATTCGGTTGAGCGGATTTTACGGCGGATGAATGAAAGTGGAGTGCTTGGGCGGTTTGTGCCTGATTTTGGTAAAATTGTCGCCATGATGCAATTTAATATGTATCATCATTTCACAGTAGACGAACACCTTATTCGATCAGTTGGCGTTATGGCATCTATTGTAAACGGTGAATTGAGCAAAGATCTACCATTAACTCATGAATTATTGCCAACTTTAAGTGATATAAAATTATTATATATTGCGTTATTTTTGCATGACATTGCCAAAGGGCGAGATGAGGATCATTCGATTGCGGGGGCAAAGGTTGCCCGTAAAATTTGTCCTCGTTTTGATTTAAGTGATGCTGAAACTGAGACGATTGCTTGGTTAGTTGAAAATCATCTTTTAATGAGTGAAACGGCGCAATCACGAGATATTTTAGATCCTAAAACTGCCAAGAATTTTGCTGATATTGTGCAAAGTCCTAATCGTTTGGCTTTGTTAATGATTCTTACGGCTTGTGATATTCGTGCAGTTGGTCCGGGGGTTTGGACGGGCTGGAAAGGCTCGCTTTTACGATCGCTTTATTATGCAACCGAGCCTTTACTTAGCGGCGGGCATTCGCAAATTTCTCAAAGTGATAGAATTGAAAAAGCTAAATCTTCATTGCGCAATAGGTTGGTGAATTGGAGTGATGAAGAATTTGAAACATATCAAAAGCGTCATTATAAACCATATTGGTTACGATCAGACATAGAGCAACAATTTAAACATGCAAATATGATTAGAACATCGGATAAAGCAAACAAGCCTTTTTGTGGCTCAACTGAGGTTAAATCATTTGAGCAAATTACTGAAATTTCTTTTTATACTACAGATCACCCACGGCTTTTAACCATGATTGCGGGTGCTTGCACTATGGCTGAGGCATCAATTGTGGGGGCGCAAATTACCTCTATGCGAGATGGACAAGCGCTGGATACTTTACAATTGCGCCGGGTTTTTGTTTTAGATGAAGATGAAAAAATACGGGCGCATCGTATCATTCAAACAGTGCAAGAATTATTGCAGGGCAAAAGATATCTAAATAATATTGAGGTAAAAAACTCTCGTTTTAATAGGCGTTTAAAACCGTTCAAAGTTCCTGCGGAAGTTTTAATCTCTAATAATCTATCTAATAAATTTACGGTGATTGAGGTTTCTGGGCTTGATAGAACTGGTCTGTTACGTGATTTAACTATAGAAATTTCCGATCTTAATTTAACCATAGGAAGTGCGCATATTTCTACTTATGGGGAAAAGGCGGTGGATGTTTTTTATGTTACAGATCTAACGGGTTCAAAAATTGATAATACTGCTCGTCAAAATAGGATTCACACTCGTTTGATAGAAGTTTTTCAGCCAATAAAAGAAAATAAAAAATGAGTCTTTATCGCAATTTTTTTAATGTCTCTGCGATGACGCTTATCTCAAGAATTTTGGGGTTTGTTCGTGATATATTAATTGCCGCAGTGCTTGGTTCGGGCTTGGCAGCAGATGCTTTTTTTGCCGCCTTTCGTTTTCCAAATTTGTTTCGGCGCTTGTTTGCTGAAGGGGTGTTTAATGCCGCTTTCATTCCGATGTTTAGTGAGGTGTTGGAAAAGCAGGGCAAAGAAGAAGCACGCTTGTTAGCGGCAAGAATTATTTCTTGGTTATTTGGTTTTTTGCTAATTTTTACAATTTTAGCAGAGATTTTTATGCCACAAATAATGCACTTATTTGTGCCGGGTTTTGTGGAGGATAAAGAGAAATTTGAACTTACTATTTTGTTGACAAGAATTTGTTTTCCTTATTTAGCCTTTATGTCATTAATGGCGGCTTATGGCGCAATACTCAATGGGCTAGGTAAATTTTTAGCGGCGGCATTTGCGCCTGTTTTGTTAAATATTGTGCTGATAATTACCTTGATTGGCTTGGTGTTTGTCGCAAACAGCAACCCAGCAATAGCCGGGTTTTGGCTCTCATTAGGAGTGTTGGGAGGCGGCATTGCGCAACTTGCCCTAGTTGTTTGGGCGGTGAGAAAAACTGGCATGATGCCAAAGTTTATCTGGCCAAAAATGCACGCTGATGTGAATAAGTTTTGGCTGTTGGCATTGCCTGTTATTTTAACTGGCGGAGTTACTCAGATAAATATTTTCATCGGCACTATTATTGCTTCGGGTGCGGGTGGCTCGATTTCTTATTTATATTATGCTGATCGGCTTTATCAGCTTCCTCTTGGTTTGATTGGCATTGCAATTGGGGTGGTTTTATTGCCCGAATTATCTTCACACTTAAACAATGGCAGAAAACAGCAAGCGGCAAAAGCAATGGATAAATCTTTGTTATTTGCAATGGTGCTTACCTTGCCTGCAGCGGCAGGATTAATTGCTTTGTCGCACCCAATAATTTCTACCCTGTTTGAGCGGGGGCAATTTAGTGCATCAGATTCACAAACCGTTGCCGCTGCATTGATTGGCTTTTCTATTGGTTTGTCTGCTTTTGTCTTGATAAAAATATTTCAACCCGGATATTTTGCTCGCCAAGATACAAAAACCCCAACCTATTTTGCCATCATTTCAGTAGTTATAAATATTGTGCTAAGTTTGATTTTATTTCCAATTTATAAACATGTTGGCATTGCAATAGCTACATCAATTGCGGCGTGGAGTAATCTTATTTTATTGGTTTTTGTATTAATGCGACGGCGGCATTTTTTAATCAATAAGGCTCAGTTAACTCAGCATGTTTTGATAATTATAATCAGTGTTGTTTTGGCGGTATTTTTATATTTTAGTGCAATTCCTTTATTGCCATTATTACTTGGCGGCGGTGGATTTTTAATTCAGGTTTTAACCTTGGGGGCTTTAATTATTGTTGGTATGGGCTTTTATTTCTTGGCGATACATTTAACAAAAGTGCAAGATATGAGAAAAATATTTAATGCGATGAAAAGAAGATAGTTGAGTTTTCTTGTTTTTGGCGTAATAACACTCAGATAAGAAAAATATAGGATTTTTTTAATGACTTTTACTCCACGAGTATTTTCGGGCATTCAGCCTTCTGGTGATTTACATCTTGGCAATTATCTTGGTGCATTAAAGCGGTTTGTGCCGTTGCAAGAAAGCCATGATTGCATTTATTGTGTGGTGGATATGCACGCAATTACGGTGTGGCAAGACCCTAAAAAATTGCATCAATCAACGCTTGAAGTTACGGCGGCATATTTAGCGGCGGGGATTGACCCTAAAAAGTCTATTATTTTTAATCAAAGTCAAGTGGTTGAACATGCAGAATTAGCATGGATTTTTAACTGTGTTGCTCGTATGGGTTGGATGCAAAGAATGACGCAATTCAAAGATAAAGCGGGTAAAAATTCGCAAAATGTTTCGCTTGGTCTATTTGCTTATCCTGCGCTAATGGCGGCGGATATTTTATTATATAAAGCAACTCATGTGCCAGTTGGTGACGATCAAAAACAGCATCTAGAACTTACTCGAGATATTGCGCAAAAATTTAATAATGATTTTGAGGTGGATTTTTTCCCAATAACTGAGCCGTTAATTGCTGGTACGGCGGCACGTATTATGTCACTGCGTGATGGTAGTAAAAAAATGTCATCTTCTGACCCTTCAGATTTAAGCCGCATTTCGCTAACCGATGATGCTGATATGATTGCCAAGAAAATTAAAAAAGCAAAATCTGATCCTGAGGTTTTACCAAGTGAAGTTGCGGGTTTAGCAGGGCGGGCTGAAGCGGATAATTTAGTTGGAATTTATGCCGCACTTAGCGGGCAGAACAAGGCGGATGTTTTAGTCGAATTTGGTGGGCAGGGTTTTGGCGTGTTTAAACCCGCTTTAGCAGAACTTGCCGTTGCAAAACTTGCACCAATGAATAAAGAGATACGTCGATATTTAGACGATAAAACTGAGATTAAAAAAATCCTTAAAGATGGCTCAGAACGTGCTTCTATAATTGCTAAAGAAAATATGAAACAGGTTAGAGAGATTGTTGGTTTTGTTGGGTAGGGTTATCTGGGGTAGTTTTTAAATTTCAAGTTTTCTTCAACAAATCTGGACGGCGGGATTTTGTTAATTCTAAGCTTTGCTGTTCTCGCCATTGTTGGATTTTTTTATGATCGCCTGAGGTTAAAATTTTTGGAATTTTTTTACCCTCAAAATCTACAGGGCGAGTGTATTGCGGATATTCTAATAACCCGTTTTCAAAACTTTCATCTTTTGAACTCTCGCTTGAGCCAAGCATTCCCGGAATGAGCCGAAGCACGCTTTCAAGCACAACCATTGCTGCCACTTCGCCGCCAACTAATACATAATCACCAATAGAAACCTCTTGTAAATTTCGGCTATCAATCACCCGTTGATCAACCCCCTCAAAGCGCCCACAAACCAAAATTATGCCAGATTTTTTGCTAAAACCATGCGCCATTGCTTGGGTTAAAGGTTTGCCACGTGGGCTTAATAAAACTCTTGGTCTATCGTCATTTTCTATAAGAGTATGATCGATTGCGCTTGCGAGAATATCAGGCTTTAATACCAAACCCGCTCCACCGCCCGCAGGTGTATCATCAACCGATCTATGTTTATCAAAGGCGAAATTACGTAAATTCGTAGTTTCTAATTGCCATAAGTTTTGTTTTAATCCCCGCCCTAAAACCGAAGCGCCTAGAGTTCCAGGAAATAAATCTGGAAATAAAGTAATAATTGATGCCTTAAACGGGCTTTTCTGATTTTTCTTTATCTGATTCTTGCTCATCATCAATCTTTATATCATTTTGACTTACTTCAAGTGGTGGAACTATTTTGATGAAATGTTTTTCAAAATCAATAGTTGGAACATTTTCTTTGGTAAAAGCGATATAATAGGTTTTTTCATCAAAACCGCCATCTTGTTTTATTGGTGCGATTTCAACTAAATCACCTGCGCCAAAATTTGGCACGTCAATAATAGTGCCAATTAACTTATCATTTTGGTTTAATACATCACAGCCAACTAAATCTTGAATATAAAATTCATCATTATCAAGGTTAGCAGGAAGCTTATTTCGCTCAATGAATAATTCTACTCCATTAAGCTCCTCAGACTTTTCACGAGAAGTGATTTCATTAAAACGCACAATAGTCATAGTTTTTTGTGGGCGAATATTTTTTACGCTATATTTATTGCCCTCTTTATCTTGCAAAACTCCATAAGAACCAAGATCAAGCGCATTAGCTGTGAAGCTTTTCACCCGCACAGAACCTTTAATGCCATGAGCCGCACCAATGCGACCCATAAGCACCAAATTGTCTTTTGTTTTAGAATCAGCCAACACTATTGAGCTAATGTTTCTTCAGCAGTAGCTTCGAGAGGAGCATTTGCAGCTTCTTCAGCCGCAGCTTTTGCATCAGCTGCAGCTTGAGCTTTTTCTTCTGCTCTTTCTTTCGCTTTCATACCTGGTTCGCCCTTTTTAGGGTTGTTGGGTTTTACACGTTTTAAAACGCCATTGGCATCAAGAAAACGAGCAACCCTATCAGTTGGCTGTGCGCCAACGCTTAGCCAATGTTTTGCCCGCTCAACGTCAAGCTTTACCCGCTCTTCGCTGTCTTTTGGCAACATTGGATTGTAAGAGCCGATACGCTCGATGAAACGACCATCACGAGGTGCGCGAGCATCTGCTAATACGATGTGATAATAGGGACGTTTTTTTGAACCTGCTCGTGCAAGACGAATTTTTAAAGCCATTTAGTTTTCTCCATTTGATATATTTAGTTTGTTAAAATTGTTAGAATTATTTCTTTTTGTTAAAGCCACTAAGCCCACCAAGTCCGGGTAATGTGGGGAAACGAGGTTTGCTTAAATCTGGTAATATAGGGGTTTGTTTTTTTAGTTTTTTGAAATCTGCGGGCAATTCTTTTGGTATTTCCTGCCCCTCAATTCCTTGGTTAAGAGCATTAGTATCCATGCCCATTTCACGAGCCATTCGCTCTAATTGCACAGGATCCATATCTGGCATTGCGCCGCCCATGCCACCCATTCCTGCAGGCATTTGCCCGCCGCCCATCATTGAGCTTAACGCACCCATGCCGCCGCCTTTAGACATTTTTTTCATCATGTCAGCCATTTGGCGATGTTGTTTAATTAGTTTATTTATCTCAGAAACCTGCGTGCCAGAACCTGTGGCAATTCTTTTGCGACGTGAAGCATTTAATAGGGCGGGGGTTGAGCGCTCTTTTTTAGTCATTGAATTAATAATTGCGACTTGGCGATCAAAAACCTTGTCATCAATATTGACGTTTTTCATCGCTTTTTTCATTTTGCCCATACCCGGCATTAACCCCATTAGCGATCCCATGCCGCCCATTTTTTTCATCTGCATCAATTGAGATTTTAAATCATTAAGATCAAAAATGCCCTTCTTTAGCTTTTTTGCCATTTTGGCGGCATCATCAGCACTTACACTTTGTGCGGCTTTTTCGACCAGCGAGACAATGTCGCCTTTGCCAAGAATTCTATCTGCAATGCGGCTTGGATAAAAATCTTCAAGCGCGTCCATTTTTTCGCCAACACCAATCAGCTTAATCGGTTTGCCAGTTGCCGCCCGCATAGAAAGTGCCGCACCACCCCTGCCATCGCCATCAACACGGGTTAATACGATGCCAGAAATATCTACTCTCTCATCAAAAGAGCGAGCAAGATTAATTGCGTCTTGTCCAGTTAAAGCATCAACAACCAATAAAATTTCATGCGGGTTGGTGATTTCTTTAATCTTGGCAGTTTGAGCCATCAACTCTTCATCAATATGCGTGCGCCCTGCGGTATCTAGCAGTAACACATCATAGCCGCCGATTTTTGCTGCTTTTGCCGCACGCTTGGCAATTTTAATTGGGTCTTGCTTGGCAATAATCTCAAGCGTATCAACTTCTATTTGCTCGCCTAAAACTCTTAATTGCTCTTGTGCTGCGGGGCGACGAGTATCAAGTGATGCCATTAGCACTTTTTTATTTTGGCGTTCTTTTAGACGTTTAGCGATTTTTGCGGTGGTAGTGGTTTTTCCTGAACCCTGTAAGCCAACCATTAAAATGCCAACGGGAGCATTTGCTGCCAATGAAATTGGCTCAGCTTTGGTGCCAAGTATTGCCACTAATTCGTCATGCACAATTTTGATGACTTGCTGACCCGGAGTGATGGATTTGGTAACCTCCGCCCCAATCGCTCTTTCGCTAACTTGGGTAATAAAAGCGCGCACAACTTCAAGCGATACATCGGCTTCAATAAGCGCACGGCGAATTTCACGCATTGCTAAATTAACATCAGCTTCGCTTAATGCGCCGCGAGATGTTAATCCCTTAAAAATATTACCAAGACGATCACTTAGACTGTCAAACATTCTTTATCCTTAATATTAAATCACTAAAACACGATAAAAGCACCCGTGAATGCAACGCATTGACGGATGTTGACCGCATGTTTTCAAAACATACTAGTGACTCATATTGTTTAAAATAAAACAGAGTTAAAGAGCTTATAGGGATAAGGGGAATTGGAGTCAATGATTGAGTTGTGTTGGTGCTGTTTGGTTTTATTGGCTACTAACCACTCTGGATTGCTTCAAAGTTAAGGCTTTTAGCAATGACAGCGAGGGGCAGTAAGATGAAGGAAAACCCTAATTTTCATCGTCTGAAATTTTGGGGGTTTCGCTTTCAAATTCCATCGCCTCAATTCGCCCTGATCTGCGTGTTACTTTGCCCGATGAAGTTATAATTTGTTCAATGTCACGATTGGCTTGGCTAAAATGAGTTTGTAATTTATGCACTCTATCGTCAAGTCGTCCAATATCATCAAGCAATAATCGCACTTCTTTTTGAATTAAATGCGCCTGCTCACGCATTCTTACATCACGCAATAATGCCTGCACTACCTGAATTGAAAGCATGAGCAACGATGGTGAAACGATTACCACTCTTGCCCGAGAGGCTTTTTGCACTACGTCTTCAAAATGTTCGTGTAGATCAGCAAAAATAGATTCAGATGGCACAAACATAAACGCAGTATCTTGGGTCTCACCAATAATAAGATATTTTTCAGCAATCGCTTTTACATGTACGCCAATATCATGTTTGAAAGCAGTGGTGGCGGATTTTAGGTCTTCTTTATTTTGCGCTTCGTTTATTCTTTGCCATGCCTCAAGTGGAAATTTGGCATCAATTACTAAATTGGGAGCATTATTTGGCATGTGGATTAGAGCATCGGGGCGAGAAGAGTTTGAAAGGGTTGCTTGAAAACTATAACCGTTTGGCGCAAGTCCATCACTAATAATAGTTTCCATTCTTCCTTGCCCAAATGCGCCACGAGTTTGTTTGTTTGAGAGGATTGATTGTAAAGATACAATCTCGCCTGATAATTCAGTAATGGTAGTTTGCGCCCGATCAATTACCGCCAATCTTTCGTTTAATTTTGAAAGGCTTTCTTGGGTTTTTACTCGGTTCTCATTTAGGTTATGCCCCATTCTTTGATTAGAGCTTTCAATTTTATCGCCTAAAACTCGTGCGAGATCAGATGTTCTTGTGCCAAAAATTTCACTCATAGTTTGCATACGACCTGTCATTTCGCTTTGTACTTGAATGAGTGAAGCCATGTGACGTTCTAATTCAGTATTGCGCTTTTCATGATCTAAAAATTCTTGCTTGCGCCTTTTATTACCAATTAAAAGCGTGAAGAAAACTAGCAATATTATAAATGCAATTGTTGCAAGGGTGAGCATTAACAGGCTTATTTCTTGCCCAAAGATTGTAAAAATTATTTGTTCCATCTCTATCATATAGCAGATTCGCCAATTTTAGCATCATTAAAGGTGCGCAAATACTTGACCAATTGATGAAAAATGCCATATCGAAGAGAAGAGATATTAAAAGGTAAGATTTATGGCTGTTAGAGAGATATTATTAATTCCAGATAAGCGCTTAAAACAAAAATGTGAGCCAGTTACCAATTTGGCTGAAATTGATAAAAAGCTAATCGATGATATGTTTGAAACCATGTATGACGCACAGGGCATTGGCTTGGCTGCACCGCAAATTGGGGTGATGCAACGCATCATTATTATGGATTGCGTAAAAGAAGAAGGTGATATCTCAGAGCCTATCGCAATGATTAATCCTGAAATTATTCGCCTTTCAAAGGAGCTGCGAGTTTATGAGGAGGGCTGTCTTTCTATCCCTGAATTTTTGGAAGATGTAACTCGTCCTGAAAATATTAGCGTTAGATATTTATCAATTGATAATGAGGTTATTGAGCGTGAGGCTGATGGCTTGCTTGCAACTTGTATTCAGCATGAAGTTGATCATTTAGATGGCAGATTATTCATTGATTATATTTCTCGCTTAAAGCGTGAGCGGGTTACTAAAAAGTTCACAAAATGGGCAAAGCGCAGAGAGGGTTAGATTTTTGCGAATAATTTTTATGGGAACGCCTGAGTTTTCAGCTATTTCATTAGAAAAAATTATTGCCGCTGGGCATGAAGTGGTGGGGGTTTATACTCAACCACCTCGTCGTGCTGGGCGGGGTAAAAATTTGCAAAAGTCTTTTGTGCATTTGGTGGCAGAAAAACATGGGTTAGAGGTTTTCACTCCGATAAATTTCAAACAACAAGCAGAGGTTGCGCAGTTTAAATTGCTTAATGCAGATGTGGCAATTGTGGTTGCTTATGGTTTGTTATTGCCAATTTCTATTCTTAATGCTCCTGAATTTGGTTGTTTGAATTTACACGGATCGTTGCTTCCACGTTGGCGTGGAGCGGCACCAATTCAGCGGGCAATTATGGCAGGCGATGAAAAAACTGGCGTGATGGTTATGCAAATGGATAAGGGTTTGGATACTGGAGCGGTGGCTTTAAGCAAAGAAATAATTATTGAGAAAAATATGACTGCGCTTTCTTTGCATGATGAGATGAAAGAAATTGGTGCTAATTTATTGCTTAAGGCTTTGGACAAATTATCGCAGGGCGAGCTTGAATTTATCCCGCAAGATGAGACAGGTGTAACTTATGCTAAAAAGATTGATAAGAGTGAAGCAAAAATTAATTTCTCACTATCTGCAAAACATGTGCTAAATAATATTCATGGTTTGTCGCCATTTCCCGGCGCTTGGTTTGAGATTGAATTGAATGGCAAATTAACTCGGGTGAAAATTTTGACGGCTAAATTAGTTGAGGCTAAAGGGCGTGTTGGTGAAATTATTGATGAGCATTTAAGCATTGCTTGTGCCACAAATGCCATTCAACCAACCCAGTTACAAAAACAGGGCAAGGGCATAGTTGATTTGGCAGATTTCTTGCGTGGAGCGGGTGAATTAAAAGGCAGGATTATTAGCTAATGTTTCGTTATGCTATAACCATTGAATATGATGGAACTAATTTTTATGGCTGGCAAAAACAGCCAGACCAACGCACTGTGCAAGGCGATATAGAACAAGCAATTGAGAGATTTTCTGGTGAAAAGGTTGCAATTAATGCAGCAGGAAGAACCGATAGCGGGGTGCATGCTAGGGGGCAAGTGGCGCATTTTGATTTAAGTAAAGAGTGGGATAGTTTTAGGATTCAAGAGGCGCTTAACTATCATCTTAGACCGAATGAAATTGCAGTAATTAATGCAAATGCCGTGCCGCAAGATTTTGAAGCAAGGTTTAGCGCTAAAAAACGCTATTATGAATATATTATTTCAAACAGGCGAGCGCCCGCAGTATTAGAGAAAAATAGAGTCTGGCATGTGCCAATAAGGCTTGATGAGAATACAATGCAGCAGGCAGCAAATTTGGTTATTGGCAAGCATGATTTCACTACTTTTAGATCAGTTGAGTGCCAATCAAAATCTCCAATTAAAACTATTGATAGTTTTGAGGTTAGGCGAGAGTTAGATCATATTGTGATAAATGCCAAGGCGCTTTCTTTTTTGCATCATCAAATAAGGTCACTGGTTGGCTCATTAAAATTAGTTGGGGCGGGCAAATGGAGTGTTAAAGATTTTAAGAGTGCGCTTGAGGCAAAAAGTCGCCAACGTTGCGGCACGCAAGCACCTGCCGCTGGGCTTTATCTAACAAAAGTAGATTATTGAAGTTCATTCATTTGCATTGGCTCAATTCCAAGAATTGATCCAATTACTATTAGTGCAATAAAACCTGCGATTAAATGAGCTGCAAAAAATAATGCAATTTGCCCAAATGGTAGTTTAACAATTAAACGGATAATATTTATCTTTATTGTTAAAACCAATATTGCTAGCACTAACATGAAAACCCCTTTTTCAAGGCTAAACATGCTTATGACTAGGGTTAATAATGTAACATAAAATGTTGACCAAAAATCGGCGACTAAATAGGGGATAAAACTATCTAGGCGTTTAAGCTGGTTTAATACGATTGCGCCTGCACCAATTTGCACCAGATAAACACCTGCGGTATAAATGAACGCCTTATTTGGAGGAATCATCTCGTTTGCATTGCCTAATATTACAGGAGTGAAAGCACTAATTGCCATAGCAATAATAAGCGCAATTGCTGCCCCTGTTAGCCCAAATAAAGTTAAAGTAAAAAATTTTTCTACATCTTTTTTACCCATAGCTAAAGAAAGAACGCCATGCCCTGCCAAAACTGCTTCGTTAATAAGTGTCATCTAACCCTCTTTGAAAAATTCTTTGATAAATATTGCATAAATATTGCATAAATCATCAACTTGTTTAAGCGGCACTCTTTCGTTAACTGCATGCATATGATCGCCAACCAAACCGCACTCGACTACTGGGCAATGAAGCGCAATGAATCTTGCATCTGAAGTGCCGCCAGTTGTTGAATGATCAGGGCTGTTATTGCCCGTTTGATTTTTAATAATATTATCAAGCAAGGCTACATCTTTTGAAGGTGGAAAAATAAAACAATTTGCACCACGGGTTGGGCTTTCAAAAATTATCTCACAATTTTGATTATCTACTGATAAAATTTGTTTGTTGATATAATTATAAAGCGTCTCTTGATTCCATAAATCATTATGACGCACATTAAAACGTAATGTTGCCTCAGCAGGAATAACATTAGTTGCTTTATTGCCAACATCAAAACTGCTAATTTGCAAGCTTGAAGGTTGGAAATGTTCTGTTCCATTATCTACTGGCTCTTTAGTTATAGCAGTTGCAATGGCGGCTAAAACTGGAATTGGGTTTTTGCATTTTTCAGGATAAGCAATATGCCCTTGTTTGCCTTTTACCGTAATTAAACCATCAAAAGACCCACGTCTGCCAATTTTAATTCTATCACCTAAAATTTTATTTGAACTTGGCTCACCAACAATTGAGAAATCAAACTTATATCCCTGATCTTTTGCCCAATTTAGAATTTTCTCTGTGCCATTGATTGCATCTGCTTCTTCGTCATTAGTGATTGCTAGTGAAATAATGCCATCGTTAGCATCACCACTTTCAATCGCAATTTTTACCGCAGCACAAAATGCAGCCACCCCAGATTTCATATCGGTAGCCCCACGTCCCCAAAGTACGCCATCTTCAATATGGGCGCTAAATGGTGGGTGTGTCCAATGGGTTTCATCGCCAATCGGCACAACATCGGTATGCCCACCAAATAATAAATGCTTACCTTTTGTGCCATAAGTGGCAAAAAGATTATCTACTGGATAAGAACCACCACCCTCAAATTTTATTCGAGTACAGACAAAACCAAGCGGGGTAAGAAAAGCCTCAACCAGATCAAGCACCCCTGCATCTATTGGGGTGATAGAGGGGCATTTAATTAGATCGCTTAATAGAGTAATGGCGGGCGAATATTTAGTCATATTAATCTCTTAATAAATCATTGATTGAAGTTTTAGAGCGAGTTTGTTCATCAACTGTTTTAACAATCACTGCGCAATAAAGGCTTGGGGCTGGTGAGCCATTTGCTAATGGTTTTTTGGCTGGAAGCGAGCCAGCAACCACAACTGAATATGGTGGCACTTCGCCCATATGAATTTCACCAGTATTACGGTTAACAATTTTGGTAGATTGACCAATGAAAACACCCATAGAAATAACCGATCCCGTGCCAACTTTAACACCTTCAACAATTTCAGAACGAGCGCCAATAAAGCAATTATCTTCAATAATCACTGGGCCAGCTTGTAGCGGCTCAAGTACTCCACCAATGCCAACGCCGCCACTAAGATGCACATTTTTACCAATTTGAGCGCATGAGCCAACCGCCGCCCAAGTATCAACCATTGTGCCTTCGTCAACATATGCTCCAAGATTTACAAATGAAGGCATAAGAATTGTGCTTTTGCCAATGAAAGCCGAATGGCGAACTATTGATCCGGGGACAGCACGAAAGCCTGCTTGGCGAAATTCATTTTCGCCCCAACCAGTAAATTTTGAAGGCACTTTATCCCACCAAACACTATTGCCATTACCGCCTTCAATTAGCTGCATGTCATTGAGCCTAAAGCTTAAAAGCACCGCTTTTTTAAGCCATTGATTGACTTGCCAGCTGCCTTTTTCGTCTTTTTGCGCCACTCGCTGTTTGCCGCTATCAAGCAGGTTAAGTGCCTCATTCACCGCATCACGAATCTCACCTTTAGTGTTGAAATTTACTTCTGAGCTATTTTCAAAAGCTTGATTGATAATATTGGCTAGCTGATTCTCTGACATGTTTTTTCTCTGAATTAGAATTATTTTATTTCTTTTAAGGCGTTTAGGCGCTTATAGCTATAAAAATAGTTTTATTAAAGCTTGTTTTGTCTTTTGCTATCTATAATTGGGGTAATTGTAAATTTGGAGAAACATTTTGCCTAAAAGTCACCGCACCCCATTTCGTACTTCTCGTCAAGATATTGACGCAGCGCAGAGAATTAAACGCACCCCACAAACTCAATCTGATGCCTATAAATTAGCCTTTACAGATCAGGATTTTTTAACATCAGAGGCGCTTAGAGGAGTAAGATTTCAGCTTGAATATCTAAAGCCTGAATTAATGTTGCAAGAAAAAGGAATTGATTCGACGGTTGTTTTATTTGGTGGAGCAAGAATTCCAGCTCCCGGAGAAGAAGCAAAATTGGGTAAAACAAAACAAGCAAAAGAAAATCTTAAAAAAGCTTCTCGTTATTATGATGAGGCAAGATTATTTGCGCAATATGCTTCGCTTGCTTCAAAAACATTTGAGAATAAAGAATATGTGGTGGTAACGGGTGGCGGGCCAGGAATTATGGAAGCAGGAAATTTAGGTGCAAAACAAGTTGGCGCAGATTCAATTGCCTTTAATATTGTGCTTCCGCATGAGCAAGCACCAAACTTGCATGTAACCCCAGAATTATGTTTTAATTTTCATTATTTTGCCACCAGAAAAATTCATTTTTTATTGCGGGCAAAAGCAGTAGCAATTTTCCCTGGAGGATTTGGTACTTTGGACGAATTTTTTGAAACCCTTACGCTTATTCAAACAGGGCGAATGGAAAAAATTCCACTGCTAATGTTTGGTAAGAATTTTTGGGATAAAGCGATAAATTTTGAAGCTTTAGCAGAAGCAGGAACGATTTCTCCTAATGACACAGATTTAATCACAATAGTTGATAGTGCTAAAGAGGGCTGGAATGTGGTGCGTAAATTTTATGATCTACCGGCGATTGAGTTGTAATTTTTGAATTAAGACGTTTTGTTAGGTCTTGGCATATTCACCTTTAGTTACATTCACCCACTTCGCCATTAACTGAGTTGATGATGGGGGAGAGAATATCAAACGAGGGGAAGAGTTTATGATGGGTAAATAAAGAGGTTATTTAGATTTCCATTTCATACCCATATATTCTTTTTCACTCGTTAATTCATCTAACATCTGCTTTAGGCGTTTTTGTTTTGTATCTTCTCTCTTTGCCCTATTTATCCACGATAAATAGTCGTTCCTTTGATAGGGTGGGCGTTGTAAATATGCCTTGTCTAAATGATGTGCTTTTAGTGCGAGGGCAATGAATTTGGGCATTGGCTGAATAGCACGTTGGAGATTTTTCAAATCTTTTTCCAAACCTTTTCTGTATCATTTTTTACTATATCAAAATTTTTTAAAAGCATAGACAGATTGCTGAGAATATTTGGATAGAAAACTAGTCCCCCTCAAGTTTTGTCAAAGGAATTTCACAAAATCCTTGTGAGGGAATATCAAGAGCTGAGTTGAATTTTGATGACATGTTTTGAAAAGCAATCATGCCAGTTAATTCAACTAAAGCATCATCATCAAAATGAGGTTTCATACGGCTAATTAATTCTGCATCTACTTCTCTGTCAGAATAGGTCATGCTTTCGGTATATTCTAAAGCTAAGCGCTCGATCTCATCAAATTTATCGCTTTTATGCCAGTTATTTAATTCTTTTGTTTTTTCTTTTGATACGCCACGTTTCATGAGCGTGGTGGCGTTGATGTCTATGCAAAATTCACAGTGATTTATCTGTGAAACTCTTACGGTAACTAATGAGCGTAAAGATGGTGATAGTGGAGAAGATTTGCGATTTAGTGCGCCATATAAAAGAGCTACGCCCATAAATACTTTGGGGCTTCTTGCCCATAACATTCCGGGTTCAAGAATTTTGCCATAGGTCTTTTTTTGCTTGAAAAAAAATAGGCGGATATACCATGGATATGAAGAAATTGGTTTGGTTGGGACGTGCATTTTATTAGACCTTTTATCTAAGCTCTAGCTTAAAAATGCCGCAACTTCTGCACGAAGATTTTCTAACCCCTCACCAAGTTTTGATGAAGTGATGATTAACTCTGGGTGAGCGGCGGGGCGTTTAGCTATTGCCTGTTTTGTTATTTCTATTGCCTTTTCTAAATCTTTTTTAGTGGGTTTGTCAGCCTTAGTCACGATGATTTGATAAGAAACTGCCGCCGTGTCTAATTCATTCATTACGCTTTTATCATTGGCTTTCACCCCATGCCGCCCATCAATTAAAACATAAACCCGCCTTAAGTTTGGGCGACCAATTAAATATGAATGCACAAGTTTGTTCCACGCATCAACCTTTGGCTTTGGCGCTTTAGCAAAACCATATCCGGGCATATCAACAATGCGCAATGGCCCGCTTTCATTTTCAAAAATGTTTAATTCTTGTGTTCGTCCTGGAGTATTTGAGGTTCTGGCGAGTGAGGTCCTGCCAGTTATTGCATTTATTAAAGTGGATTTGCCAACATTAGATCGCCCTGCAAAGGCTATTTCGATCATATCTGAGGGCGGTAAATCTGAAATCCTTACACAACCTTTAATGAACTCAAAAGGTCGAGCGAATAATATTCGCCCAGCCTCTAATTGTTGTTGTGATATTTTTTTTTCACTATCCACTTAACTGTTACTTTTTAGGCTTAGGTTTGGTTTTTTTAGCGGGTGGCTTTTTTGTAGTTTTAGCCTTGGTAGTTTTGCCCTTGATAGCCTTAGCTTTAGTAGTTGCATTAGCAGGTCTAGTTTTAGACTTTATTTTTGACCTAGTTTTGGGCTTTTCATCTTTAGCCTCTTTTTCAGTAACATTTTCATTTGCTACATTTTTTGCCAATGGATTATTCGCCGTTTCAGCGGGTTTCTTTTTCTTAAAGCTAGCCATAATATTTTCAAGCAGGTTCACTTCTGCTCCGTGTTTTTTCATAATGAAATATTGCTGAGTAACTGAAAGTAGGTTGTTCCATGTCCAATAAATAACCAAGCCAGCAGGGAAAGTGCCAAGCAAGAAGGTGAAAAGAATTGGCATCAAAGAGAAAATCATTGCCTGACTTGGATCGGGTGGCGGTGGGTTTAACTTGAATTGCACCCACATAGTTATGCCCATTAATACTGGCCAAATACCAATAGCCAAAAAACTACCAATCACTGGAATTGCAGCAGGATCATATGGCAGTAGACCAAATAGATTAAAGATGCGGGTTGGATCTGGTGCGGCCAAATCTACAATCCAGCCAAAGAAAGGGGCATGTCGCATTTCAATGGTTACAAATAGCACTTTATAGAGTGAGAAAAACACTGGAAT
>Ga0256834_1000581_pt1 | contig 25961 bp, 24 predicted proteins | sample 4281140metaG_FD_190536 | JGI IMG/M metagenome (GOLD analysis project Ga0256834, IMG submission 190536) | Hydrothermal vent microbial communities from East Pacific Rise, Pacific Ocean - 4281-140 | ecosystem: Environmental > Aquatic > Marine > Hydrothermal vents | place: Pacific Ocean: East...
CCCACGATCAAGCTGCCTTGTTTGCCCGCGATCAATCCATAAAGTTCGCTTCGATAGATTTTGTAAAAAGCGCCTATCGTGACTAATCAAAACCACTGCACAGCGCAATTTTGTCAATACTTTTTCAAGCTGTTCAATCGCGGGCAAGTCAAGGTGGTTGGTTGGTTCGTCTAACAATAATATATCAGGTTTTGGCGCTAAAACGCTGGCCAAGGACACTCTGCGCATTTCACCGCCAGAAAGTTTTTGCGGGTCTTCGTCCCCGTTCATACCAAAGTCTTCTAGCAAACGAATGGCCTGATATTCTTCATCACCAGGCGCTAGTTGAGATTGAACAACTTCCAGCGTTGTTTTAAATTTGGAAAAATCTGGTTCTTGCGCCATGTAGCGCACGGTTGTTCCAGGTTTAAAAAAGCGCTCGCCACTATCTGCTTCAATCATACCTGCTGCAATTTTCAGCAAGGTTGATTTGCCAGAGCCATTACGGCCAACAAGGCATAAGCGATCAAACGGCATCACAGTAAGTTCTGCGCCCGTTAAAAGCGGTGTGCCACCAAATGTCAGGTGGATATTTTGTAGTGTCAATAAAGGTGGTGCCATAATGGCCACTTAATAGAACACAATTGCCGCAATGGATACAGCAATCGTGTTCATCATCTGTAAATCTACGTGTAAGGCTTACTTTGCATCAATATTGATTTTTTTAATCGGCAAACCGCGTGGAATCCAGCCCTTACCATTTGGGCCACCAACCATGCCTTCAGCAACAGAGACCACATTACCATATCCACGTTTTAGCAATTCTTTTTGGATATAAGCAGATCGTGCACCCGTCGCACAAATAAGAGCAATTTTTTTAGATTTATCACCACCAATTGCTTTATCTAGCTTAGCTAGAAATCCGCCTTCATGCATTGAAATAGGAACAGCACCCTCAGCAATGCCTGTTTCTTTCCATTCCATGGGATGACGAACATCAACCAGCACTGCCGATTTATTCTTCACTTCCTTTTGCGCTTCAAGCGCCGTCATTATTGGGTTTTTAGCAAAAGCAACTTGTGAAAAACTTGTAACACCTAAGCTTGCGACACATAACGCTCCAACAACGGAACGGCGTGAAATTGTTTTATTCATCTTCTTAACTCACTAAATATTTATATGATGCCCATTAGATAGTACCACCCGCGCCTTATCCCAAGTCACAATTGAGTGTTACGTATGGACAAAAAGACGCGTTTCGCCCACTGTTTCCGAATGACCACACATTTTTATGAACAGTTAGCCAGCTTTACTGATTTTTCTGGTTTTACGGACTTTTCGTCCTACAGCAAAATTCCCGACGACTGGATTGTGCTCATTTCCGATGTCATTGGATCAACCGTTGCCATTAAAGAAGGACGCTACAAAGACGTTAATATGGTCGGCGCGGCATCCATCACTTGCATTCTCAACGCCTGCGATGATGTCGCGGTTCCTTTCGTGTTTGGCGGCGATGGTAGCACCATCGTTGTTCCACCTGCCCTATTTGATAAAACCGCCAACGCTTTAATTGCCTTGCAAGCAAAATCAAAAGACATTTTCAAACTCAACCTGCGAATTGGGGCTGTATCGATTAGCGACCTTCGTCAAAAGGGCGTTGATGTAAAGGTGCGAAAATATGAACTCAGCAAAGGCAACTTTTTAGCCATGTTTGCAGGCGGTGGCCTTGAGTTGGCCGATGATCTCCTAAAGGACCCGAAAAAACCAAATCCTTATCACCTGCAACCTGACCCTAAAATTGGCGAACCTGATTTAGATGGCTTATCGTGTCGTTGGGAACCGCTATCGGCTGCAAACGGCATTATGCTCACCATGATGGTGAAAGCTTATGGCAAATCACAAACCGAGGAAACCGACCAGCTTTCCCACATCATGGGCAAAATTGAAAGCATTGTCGGGCGCGTAACGGGTACGGCTGCTCCTGCAAAAAAACAAACAATGAAATACCGCTGGCCGCCGCGCAGCTTAATGCAAGAAGCCAATATTATGGGCCGAAAATCCACCCCCAATAAAAGCTATTTACGTAAGTTAGGCCGCGTTGCATTCACTTCTTTAGTTCAGCTTTGGTGTGAACGATTTGGCAAAAAGGCGGGTGATTACGATGGCGCAAACTATTCAAACGAGATCAGAACCAACACAGACTTTCGCAAGTTCGATGGCATCTTGCGCATGGTGCTGGATGTCACCCCAGACCAAGCCAGCAAAATTGAAACCTATTTGCAGAACGAGTATGACAGACAAAACCTCGCTTTTGGCATTCATACCGCCGACAAAGCTTTAATGACCTGCTTGGTATTCAGTCTTAATCAATCCGAACATGTTCACTTTATCGATGGCTCAAATGGTGGCTTTGCACTCGCAGCCATTGGATTTAAAAATCAAATTAAGCATCTTGAGAATACAAAAAGTCACACATAAAACTAACTCTTGCGAGATACCCGATAAATATCGTATTCTAGGGCCTCGAAAAGGCAGAAAATCGACTTAACACTGCTCATTTATCTATCAACATAGCAACCAACTACATATAGGCTGAAAGTTTAGCCGTGTAACAAATTGGTATGCACAAATTATAAAGGGTCATATTGTGTCCCCCAAGAAGACCACCCCCTCACTTTCAAAACTCGTGAAAGAAGCCCTCGAGGACGCTAAAGGCGAAGATATTGTTTCTGTCGCCTTAGACGGAAAAACAGCTATAGCCGATGAGATGATTATCGTTTCAGGCCGCTCCAATCGCCATGTTTCTTCAATTGCTGATAAATTGGTTGATGTTTTAAAAGAGAACGACTTCCGTGATATTCGCATTGAAGGCCAGCAACACTGCGACTGGGTATTGGTTGATGCTATTGATGTCATCATTCATATTTTCAGACCAGAAGTACGGGCATTTTATAACCTTGAAAAACTTTGGTCTGAAGATGCACCAGATGATCGGCGATAAGGTAAAACCTAGTCCATGCAAATCCACATCGGCGCCATAGGTCGGTTAAAAAACGGTCCAGAAAAACAACTCGCGGCGCAATATTTTGACCGAGTAAAGAAATCTGGGCGCGCGGTTGGTATTACTGGCCTTGATATTAAAGAATATCCCGAATCTCAAAATTCAACTGATGCCCAGCGCAAAGCTCAAGAAGCTGAAAAACTTCTTGCCGGATGCCCGCCACAATCAGTGCTTATTGTCCTTGATGAATTTGGCAAAGATGATAGCAGCATAGAGTTTTCAACAATGTTGGCAGAACTAAAAGACGGCGGCACCCAATCGGTTAGCTTTTTAATTGGGGGACCCGATGGTCATGATGCCCAAGTGCTGGCAAAAGCCACACGAAAAATGGCTATGGGCAAAAAAACCTGGCCACACAGGCTTGTCCGAATCATGCTAGCAGAGCAAATATATCGAGCAATCACGATTATGCAAAACCACCCGTACCATCGCGCTTAATGAGACATCTAAAAAGGAGGGGTTTATTTGCGTTATTTTCTTCATAGACACCCCTTTTTCACGACACTTTCCTGCAAGCAGAATATGCAAACCAGCTGCGTTCTTCTGTTCTTGTTAGCTCTCGGCACTTCAGCGGCGGCTCAAACCAAAAAACCCGACACAGCAACCAACCAAGACCTAAAAGGTCTCAATCGGCAGATTCAACAATCCACTGAGCGTGAAGGCAAAATTGCAAATGAATTAACCGCCCTTGAACGCGAAGCCAAAGAAATCTCTGAACGCCTGATTGCCCTTGCCAGCAAAACCCAAACCCGCGAAGCCAATATATCAATCGGTCTTGAAAAAATAGCCACCTTAAACACCACTGAAAAACAACTCATAGCCAGCCTGAATGTTAAACGCGATGCTTTGGGCGAATTGCTGGTCGGACTGCAACGCCTTGAGGGCAACCCCCCGCCTCCTTTAGCCGCCCACCCCAGTGATGCCTTGGCAGCGATACGTAGCGCCACCCTTTTTGGCTCAATTATTCCAGCTATTAAAGCCGAAACCACCATCCTTCGACGCGAACTGGCAAAACTCCAAAATGTGCGCCAAAAACTCAAAATTGCGCAATCAGACCTGCAAAAAGACAATAAAACCCTTGATAGCGTCCGCCAAGAATTGCGAAAAGCGTTGGCCCTAAAAAAGAGTTTCGTCAAAAAAACGCAACAACAACTCAAAAATGAGCACCTTCGCACCGCCGCTCTTGCCCAGAAGGCTCGAAACCTTAAAGACCTCATTGCGAGGATTAAAAAACAAAAACAACGCCAAGAACAACAGCGTCTCCTTGCAGAGAAACAAAAAACCGCCGAAGAACGTCGCAAAGAAGCCGCCCGAAAAGCGCGCTTATTGCGGCCAAAAGTAATTTTTTCAAAAGCCGTTGGGGCGTTAAAATACCCTGCTCAGGGCAGTGTTTTACGTAACTACAATGAAAAAGGTGCTCTTGGCAGCCGGTCAAAGGGCGTTTTCTTAGCAACCCTAAAACATGCCCAAGTCACCGCTCCATCAGACGCGGTGGTTGAATTTGCAGGTGAATTCCGTTCATATGGACAATTATTAATATTGAACGTTGGGCAAGGCTACCATATGTTACTTGGAGGATTGGAAAAGATTGACGTCCAAACAGGCCAACGAGTTTTCGCTGGCGAACCGATTGGAACGATGGGCACAAGCGCTGCTCGCAAAACTTTGATTACAGCATCATTGGACGTGAATAAACCAGTACTGTATATAGAATTTAGAAAAAACGGCGGCTCGATTGATCCGACCCGTTGGTGGAACAAAAACCTTAAAAGGGCTCGTAACTAATGCGAAAGAATACTTTAAAATCACTTGGATTGATTGCTATTGGCGCATTTGCCGCTAGTGCAGGTTGGCATGTGTTATCAGCAGCCACCGCCGCAAACAACAACACCTATCGTCAATTAAATTTATTTGGCGATGTTTTTGACCGTATCCGCGCAGATTATGTTGAAGTACCTGATGAAGAAAAGCTGGTAGAAGCAGCCGTCAACGGCATGCTCACTTCGCTTGACCCTCATTCGAGTTATATGAGCCCTAAGCGCTTTAAAGATATGCGCCAACAGACACGCGGCGAATTTGGTGGTCTTGGCATTGAAGTAACAATGTCAGATGGGATTATTAAAGTTGTCACCCCAATCGATGATACCCCCGCAGCAAAAGCAGGTGTTCAAGCCAATGACCTAATCACCCACCTTGATGGTGATCGCGTTCGCGGTATGACGTTGACGCAAGCGGTTGATAAAATGCGTGGCAAGGTTAACACAACCCTCACCATCACAGTTATTCGCAAGGGTCACAAAGCGCCGTTCGAAATTAAAATTGTTCGCGATATTATACGCGTAAAATCAGTTAAGTCCTCAAAAGAGGGCGATATTGGTTATGTCCGTATCACAACCTTTTCTGAGCAAACCCAAATAGGTCTAGATAAAGCAATGAAAAAACTCACCAAAGAAATTGGTAGCGAGTTAAAAGGCTTTATTATCGACCTTCGCAATAATCCAGGCGGTTTGTTAGACCAAGCCATTTCAGTATCTGACACATTCCTCGAACGCGGCGAAATTGTTTCAACCCGTGGGCGCAACGCCTCAGAAACCCAACGTTTCGCGGCACGCGCTGGTGATTTGGCTCATAACAAAAAAATCATCGTCCTTATCAATGGCGGCTCAGCATCGGCTTCTGAAATTGTTGCAGGCGCATTGCGAGACCACAAGCGCGCGACGATTGTCGGCACTCGCTCATTTGGCAAAGGCTCTGTGCAATCAATTATCCCTCTAAACGGTCAAGGCGCAATTCGCCTTACCACGGCGCGTTATTACACCCCATCAGGCACATCAATTCAGGCCAAAGGCATTGTTCCTGATATTTTGATTGAACAAGATCTGCCGCCAGAGCTAGCCGCCTTGGTTAAAAAACAAAAAACAGGTGAAGCCAGCCTTAAAGGCCATCTTCAAAACGAAGGCAAAAAAGGCAAGAAAAAAGAAGAATCTGGATCTTCAGCTTACGTCCCTCGCGACCGCAAACTTGATAAACAGTTTCACGCAGCAATTGATCTGATCCACGGCGAGAAGGTTGCAACAGTTGTTGAAAAGTACAAACTAAAACCCATTGTTGCTGATAAAAAGACAACCGGCGATAAGGCCGAGAAAAAACAAGAGACAAAAGAAAAAGAGACAAGTAATTAGCCTTTTAATTAACTTGCCGATTTATTCCATTTAAGGGGAGCGTTTAGCTCCCCTTTTTATTTTCGATTTTTTTGTATTGATTCTTTATACTCAGGGCCGAATCAATTTTTAGATTTGCTCAACCGTTCGTGGTAACGACAAATCTATGCAATAAGGCTTATCGCTTAGTATGCAAGACGATCTGAGACAACCACTCAAACGCAAAACGATCCGTGATCGTTTACGCGCCCTGACACCGTCTAAACTACAGCTAGCAAGTACGGTTGCCGTTGTCGTCGGCGCATCAGCAATGGGCTGGGCTTATATGCAAGATGCCCCATTTGCTGGTGAACCCGTCATCACAATGAAAATCCACCCCTTAGAAAAAATTGTTACGGCGAGCACCCCAAAGAAAAAGCCAACAGAACCAGTCGAGCCTGAAAATACTATCCCGCCAGAACCAGACCCTGTGGACCTTGCAGCCGATAGGGCCATTATTTATGGCCAAAAAGTTGCAATTATCGAACGCCCTGGTATGCGAACAGCACGACCGCTGCGCCGCGCGCCCGTTAAAGCGGTAAGTGAACGCGGACCATTTGGTCTTTTACCGAAAAAATCACGTAACGGTCAGACACCTTTTAAAGTTTATTCAGCAAAAGCAGACCATTCGTTATCTCGTTCAAGCAAACCAAAAATTGCTGTCGTAATTTCTGGCATGGGTATCAATGCAAAGCTAACAAATCAGGCAATCAAAGAATTACCTGGCCAGATTACCTTCGCATTTGCCCCCTATGGTCGCTCCATACAACCAACAATCAACAAAGCGCGCGCCCGTGGCCATGAGATCCTGCTTCATTTGCCAATGGAACCTTTTGGCTACCCAGGTGTCAATCCTGGCCCCAAAACACTCCTTGCCTCAGCTGAAGTGGCTGAAAACCTTAAAAGCCTCCAATGGCTAATGAGCCGTTTTTCAGGTTACACAGGTGTGACCAACTATATGGGCGCAAAATTTACATCAGACGGTGGTGCTCTATTACCGGTGTTCTCTCAAATAAAAAACCGCGGATTAGTCTATTTTGATGATGGCTCAAACGATTCATCCTTAACCACATCAATTGCCCAAGCCGTCAATCTTTCCACCCGCGCCACAGATGTTGTGATTGATAGCGATCAAACCGCCACTAGTATACAACGCGCTTTACAACGACTTGAAGATACCGCACGTCGCAAAGGCATCGCGATTGGTTTTGGTACAGGCCTATCAATCACAATTGATACGCTTGAAAGCTGGTCCCGCACTTTATCCGACCGCGGCATCGTTCTTGTGCCTTTATCTGTTGCCTATCGTTCTGGACGTTCATAAAAATGACAAAACAAAAATCTTTACCCACAGCCTACCGTCCGTGCGTTGGCGTTATGCTACTCAACAAAGAAAATAAGGTTTGGGTTGGACGGCGCATCGCTATTGATAAACACGACGATGAAGGTGCTGGCATGTGGTGGCAAATGCCTCAAGGTGGCATCGACAAAGGCGAAGACGGTGAAACCGCCGCGCTACGTGAACTGTATGAAGAAACAGGCGTCAAATCAGCTTCAATCATTCGCGAAGCCACCACAACATTTAAGTATGACCTACCCGACAAGCTCATTGGCGTAGCGTGGAAGGGAAAATTTCGCGGCCAAGAACAACGCTGGTTTGCCATACGTTTTGAAGGCGCTGACAGTGAGGTCGATATTTCGGGCCTTGGCCATGCCGCTGAATTTGATGAATGGCGTTGGGCAGATATGAATGAACTACCAGATTTGATTGTGCCTTTTAAACGTGACGTTTATACAAAAGTCGTTGCCGATTTTTCAAACATTACAGCCCAATAAAATTTTAGAACGCTTCATGTTTTGTTTGAATCCCAAATGCAACATGACCACAATGATTTCAACCCCTTAAATAAATCATTCTGGTTCAGTATACCTCAGAACGATCCTAAAGAACCCGCCCTGCAATCGCATCAAGTTTGTGCACTAAGGACGGGTCACGATCTTCGCGTTGGGTTACAATCGAAAACTCAAGCGCTTTATCTGAACCAATTGGACAAGCCTGATGCTCACGCGGCATGTCTTGCGCAATTCGGCGCACAAGGTTTTGCGCATGGCCTGCATTCTCACCCATTACGGCCAAAAGTTTTGTAATATCAATGGCGCCATGCTCTGGATGCCATGAATCAAAATCCGTCACCATCGCGATGTTTGCGTAACAAATCTCAGCCTCCCGAGCCAATTTAGCTTCGGGCATCGAGGTCATACCAATAATATCACAACCCCATGAGCGGTACATATGGCTTTCCGCTTTAGTTGAAAATTGCGGACCTTCCATCACCAAAAGCGTACCACCGCGCTTATATGCCAGCTTTTCTACTTTTGCAGCCTCTTCAATTAAATCTAACAAATTTGGCGAAACAGGATCAGCCACCGAAACATGTGCAACGCACCCCTTACCAAAAAAGCTTTTCTCGCGAGCAAATGTGCGATCAATATATTGGTCAACGATAACAAACGTACCCGGTGGCATTTCTTGGCGAAACGAGCCAACGGCAGAAACTGAGATTAAATCGGTTACCCCCGCCCGTTTAAGAATATCGATATTGGCGCGGTAATTAATATCGCTGGGTGGAATTTTATGCCCTCTGCCATGACGAGGCAAGAACACCACGGGCAAACCATCAATCGTCCCACGGCGAACCTCATCAGAAGGCTCACCCCACGGGCTTTCAATTTTATCCCACCGCGCATCCTCAAGTTCTAGGTTATAAATGCCAGACCCGCCAATGACGCCCAATACTGTTTTAGTCATGTAAAAGTTCCCAAAAAAATAGCCCACACATTTTAATGTGTAGGCTATTTTGATTGTTTATGTTGAAAAAATCAACGCTATAAAACTAGTGTTTTACATTCCGCCAAATTGCTTTTTTCACAAGATAAAGCATCGCAGAGAACACAGCCATATAAAGTAAAACGATCAGGCCAAGGCTTTTGCGCTCTTCCATCTTAGGCTCAGCCGCCCAAGTTAAAAACACTGCAACGTCTTTAGCTTGTTGTTCAATGGTCGCTTTAGTGCCATCAGCATATTCAACACCATCTTCACTCAATTGTTCAGGCATCGCAATCCACAAGCTTGAGAAAAATGGGTTGTAGCTTAAACCATCTTTTTCTTCGCCGTTCGGTGCTTCATGACCATAGCCAGAAAGAAGTGAAGCAACATATTCAGGGCCACCAGATCCATTAAATAATGAATAGGTAAACAATGATCTTAGCGTACCATGCCAACCAGAACGCGCCTTTGTAATCAAAGACAAATCTGGTGGAAGAGCACCATTGTTGCTGGCTTTTGCAGCTTGCTTATTAGGAAATGGTGAAACAAAACGATCAGCTGGCTTGCCAGGACGTTCGAACATTTCACCTTCACTATTTGGTCCATCGATAACTTCGTTTTCCGCTGCAATGGCTTTTACTTCAGCTTTTGAAAACTCAGGTCCACCTGGCTCTCCAAGGTTACGATAGCTTAGTTTTTCCAAACCATGACAGCTAGAGCAAACCTCTTTGTAAACAAGGAAACCGCGTTGCAACTGAGCACGATCAAATGTGCCAAAGATACCTTCAAATGAGAAGCTATAATTGGTCGCATCTTTGTGACCTTTTGCTTTTTCTGCCAAAGCTTGCGGTGACATGAGGGCACCAAGGATGCTTGCAACGGCAAGGCTTTTGAAAAGTTTTTTCATTTTCTTAATATTCCTCATGAACTTTTCGCATCGCTTTTCGCCAACACATCTTCACTAATGGAAGCGGGAAGCGGCTTGGGACTTTCTAAGAGCCCAATAAGCGGTAGCAAAATAATGAAATGCAAGAAGTAGTATGCAGTTGCGATACGGCCAATAATCAACCAAATACCTTCGGCAGGCTGACCACCAACGACACCAAGTACCAAGCAATCAAACACAAATAACCAGAATAGTTGTTTAAAGATTGGACGATACTTACCAGAGCGCACACGTGATGAATCCAACCAAGGCAAGGCTAGCAAGATCAGCAATGAAGAGAACATAGCGATAACGCCAAGCAGCTTATCAGGGATAGAACGCAAGATCGCATAGAACGGTAAGAAGTACCATTCAGGCACAATGTGTGTAGGAGTAACCAATGGATTTGCTTCAATATAGTTGTCAGCGTGGCCCATATAGTTTGGCGCAAAGAATACGAATGCAAACATAACCATCAAAAATAGCATGATCGCATACAAATCTTTCATCGTGTAATACGGATGGAAAGGTAATGTATCTGCATCAGATTTTGGTTCAACACCTGTTGGGTTATTGTTACCAGGAACGTGAAGCGCCCAGATATGCAAGAACACAAGTGCAGCCAACACGAACGGCAATAGATAATGCAATGAGAAGAAACGGTTCAACGTTGGGTTTGCAACGTTAAAACCACCCCAAAGCCATGTTACAATCGGATCGCCAACAAACGGAATTGCTGAGAACAAACTGGTAATAACTTTCGCACCCCAGAAGCTCATTTGACCCCATGGAAGAACATAACCCATAAAGGCAGTAGCCATCATCGCAATAAAGATAAACACACCAAGCATCCAAAGCACTTCGCGTGGCTCTTTATAAGAACCGTAATACATGCCACGGAAAATGTGGATATACACCGCAACAAAGAACATGGACGCGCCGTTTGCATGCATATAACGCAGCAACCAACCATAGTTCACATCGCGCATAATATGCTCAACAGAAGCAAAAGCCATCGCTGTATTTGGTGTGTAATGCATCACCAAAACAATGCCTGAAATCAACTGGATAACCAACATGATGGCCAAAATGCCACCAAAGGTCCACCAGTAGTTCAGGTTTTTCGGTGTTGGAAAATCCATCGCTTGGCCTTTAATCAGGCTTACGATTGGAAGTCTTGAATCCAGCCAGTTTACAACTGGATTCTTAAATTCATAATTTGAATGTCCGCTCATCGCTTAAAATCCCTTATCCGATAACAATTTTGCTATCGCTGATATATTTGTAAGGAGGCACATCAAGATTGCGAGGTGCTGGTCCTTTGCGAATTCGTCCCGCAGTATCATAGTGTGAACCATGACATGGACAGAACCAACCATCATAATCACCAGCTTCGCCAACAGGTACACAACCAAGGTGAGTACAAATTGCCATCATCACCAAATACTGTTCTTTGCCATCAACAACACGGTTTTTATCAGCAGCATCTGAACCTTCCGCTACATTAACGTTCCGCGCGATTGGATCTTTAAGATCGCTCATCGGTGTCGCATTAGCAGCAGCGATTTCCTTTGGTGTGCGGTGACGAATAAATACAGGATTGCCACGCCAAGTAACAGTGATGCCTTGACCTTCTTCAATCGGTGCCAAATCAAATTCAGCTGATGATAATGCACGCACTGACGCATCAGGGTTCATTTGATCGATAAACGGCCAAATCGCACCAGCGACACCAACCGCACCAACTGCACCAGTCGCGATATATAAAAAATCGCGGCGTGTGCCTTCTACTTCTTCCACTGTGGACACTTTGTTTATCCTTTGGGCTTTGTTTGAGCACTTTGTATTCAATCACAAATGTGAAAGACCACAAACTACCTTTTAATATTTGACATTGATGTGTTTGAACACTTCATCTGTAGAACAAATAACACCAAACACTCTACATTAAATTTTGGTAAACCTACCTTGCGATGTTTTGGCACTAGATGAGTAAATTGTCCAGCCATGATATGTCGCAGTCGCATTGCTTTTTTCACGTTTTGATGATCTAGATCAACACCGTGGGATTTTGATGGGGCTTAATTGCGAGCCACTCTTAACAACTACAAAAATCATCCAATAAAGCAAAAATACGAGATTTATAAATTGATTGAAATTGCCCTATACCAACCCGACATCCCTCAAAACACAGGAACGATTCTTAGAACCGCGGCTTGCCTTGGCACCCCTGTTCACATTATAGAGCCTGCGGGGTTTCGCTGGTCCATCGCCTCATTTCGCCGCGCTGGTATGGATTATATCGATCATGTTAAGTTGGTTCGTCATAATTGTTATGATGATTTTGTCGAGGCCACTGCCCAGCAAAGGATTGTTCTAGCCACAACAAAAACCACCAAAAGCTATTTGGATTTTGAATTCCAATCAGGTGACATCATACTGTTTGGCCGCGAAAGCGCAGGCGTCCCCAAAAACGTTCACGACAACCACCCAAAGCAAGTCACCATCAAAATGCAAGCAAATACGCGTTCACTAAACCTAGCCGTTTCCGCTGGTATGATTAGTGCTGAGGCATTACGGCAAACAACTAAAATCAAATGAGTTTAATGAAACAGGCTTGAAACTGATTCTTCACGTGAAGTACGCCCAATGGCTTCACCAATCAATGGTGCAATAGAGACAACGCGAATGTTTTGCGAAACCCGAACCGCTTCAGTCGCTTGAATAGTATCGGTCACAACAAGTTCTTTTAAGTTAGAAGCCGTCACCCGCGCCACAGCACCACCAGAAAGCACCCCATGAGTGATGTAAGCTGAAACGTCAGTTGCTCCTTGGGCCAACAATGCATCGGCCGCATTACACAATGTGCCACCTGAATCGATAATATCATCCACTAAGATGCAAGATTTACCCTTAACATCACCAATGATATTCATGACTTCTGACTCACCTGGCCGATCACGGCGTTTATCAACGATTGCTAAAGGTGCACCAATGCGCTTGGCATAACCGCGCGCACGAACCACACCACCAACATCGGGTGACACAACCATAACATTGTCACCCTTGCCAATATTGGCCTCAACATCGCGCATCATCACAGGTGCTGCAAATAGGTTATCTGTTGGAATATCAAAAAAGCCCTGAATTTGCCCTGCGTGCAGATCAAGCGTTAAAACCCGATCAGCACCAGCACGCGTAATCATATTGGCCACAAGTTTTGCAGAAATCGGCGTTCGAGGCCCAGGCTTGCGATCTTGACGTGCATACCCAAAGTAAGGCATCACGGCAGTAATCCGACGCGCTGAAGCGCGACGTAACGCATCAATAATAATCAATAATTCCATTAAATGGTCGTTCGTTGGAAACGATGTCGGTTGAATGATAAAAACATCATCTCCGCGAACATTATCCTGAACTTCAACAAAAATTTCCATGTCGGCGAAACGGCGCACAGTACATTTTGTGAGTGGGGTTTGCAGGTAAGCTGCAATTGCTTCGGCTAAAGGTCGGTTTGAATTCCCGGAAATCAGCTTCATTTTTATCGCCTGTAATTTTTGCGCAGCCCGAACCAGCGAGCAATTAACTAAGCTAATAGCCTATACCAACCAGATCACCGCAATACCAGCGAAGAATCATCTGTCCACAAGCAAATTTGAATATTTTTATCGAACAGGCGGTAAAACCAAGCTTTCAGCACGACAACGCCGTCGCTCGTTCACACCGCAGTCTCTAAACTCGCCATTTTTCGAAAAACAAATCCGCAATTCTGACAATCGGCCCCGGCCCCTAGAGTTGCCACACTGAACCGACATCATTGACGCTTTAAGCCCTTTATTGGTTTTGACATAGTCAGATACCAACGTTTCTGGTGTAATCAACAAGGGCCGTGATGGAGCTAAATAACGCGCTGGTGTCAGAATTTTTTTATAAAGCTGGCGGGTCAATTTAAAGTAACCCTTTTGTCCCAAACGCGAACAAGTTCCATGTTTTTTCCATTCATGGATAATCAATCGCTTTGACGGCATAATATCAAGCATACGTTTGATCTGTCCGCGCCCAACCCAGCGCTGATTTGTTTGACAAAATTTTGGCCAGCCATTTTCATATTGTGGCCATAAGCCATGAACCACAAATGCAAACCGCCTGTTTGATTGACATTGTGTGCGGTCTCTTCGTCCAGCTTTACTGGTACAATAAGTTGGCGACCAAGAAAGAGACAAAACATAATAATCAAACGGCTTGTCATTGCTACGGCTCAAAGCACTTGTGCCTGAAACCCCAAAAACACAAAACACAACAACAAGTACACGAGACAAATAAGACGTCACGACGTTTCCTTTAATAGTAGCCCTTTAAAATGATGGGGAATTTAAAACTGCAATCGAGATTTCAACCTAGCCAGCAACTTTAGTCGAGGCAAGGATTGGTTTTGATCCAAATTGTTTGGCACCATAACTTGCGGGCACGTTTGCGCCAAAACCTTCCAAGACGTATTGTTCAATACAAATTCACAACGAGACAGCTTACCACGAATACACAAGACTGCACCTGTTTTAAAGTTTTGCCCTGCAAACCGGCACGTACAATTGGGACCAGCAAGCACCGATGTCGAAAAGCTACTTACCATCATAGAAGCCGCAATCACAAACCCTGTAATTAAGCTGGCGTATATGGAAGGTTTAATTTGCATAAATCAATTATAGCACAACCTTGAAAATCTGCCAAACCCTCACAGTAATTGCAATTCAACAGCTTGAGGTCCACGGCCATTTTCATCTGGCGCGATTTCAAAACTCATCACCATGCCTTCATCAAGTTGATGCAATCCAGAGCGTTGAACCGTGGTGATATGGACGAAAATATCTTTGCGCCCATCATCAGGTTTTATAAACCCATAACCCTTAGCGGTATTAAAAAACTTTACCGTACCTTTGATACGCTCTAGCGCCATATCAATTCATTTCTATTTTAAAAATCATTTTTAAAAATCTAATTCAACCAAACTCTAACGTCTATAGCCAGATGAAATTAAAGCCTATTGTTTAAGTTTCCAAACAGATATACTTTTCCCAAATCTCTTACGACAAGTCCTAAAGGCCCCATAAAATGAACGATCAATCAGCCCCGTTAAGCGCCGCAATTATCCCTGTTACGCCGCTACAACAAAATTGCACCCTCATTTGGTGCACAAAAACCATGCAAGGGATTGTTGTTGATCCAGGCGGTGATGTCGATCAAATTTTAAAAGCCATTGAAGAAACTGGTGTAACCGTCAAAAACATTGTTCTTACTCACGGTCATATCGATCACGCAGGCGGGGCGGCAGAATTAAAAGAAAAACTTGATGTGAAAATCATCGGCCCACACAAGGATGATTTATTCTTGCTCGAAAGCCTTGTCGAAACAGGCGAAATGTATGGCGTGCAAGGTTCGCGAAATTGCACCAGCGATCAGTGGCTAAATGACGGCGATAGTATTGATGTTGGAAATATCACCTTCCGTGTTGCTCATTGCCCTGGCCATTCGCCCGGCTCTGTCGTCTTCATCAACGAAGACATTAAATTGGCCCTTGTTGGCGATGTGCTGTTCCAAAACTCAATCGGGCGCACAGACCTACCACGCGGCAACCATGATGACTTAATCAATTCCATTAAAGAAAAACTGATGCCATTGGCAGATGACATAACCTTCATTTGCGGCCACGGCCCAACCAGCACAATTGGCAACGAACGCGCCAACAACCCATTTTTGCAAGGCTAGAGCACTTCGCGTTAACTGGTCAACATTGCAAATACAGCAGGCAGACGCTCTGGTAGTTTCTCCACATCATCAACGATAGAATAGCGGTTTTCACCAAAGATACGCGCTACATAACGATCAGCTAGTGGATCAAGAGTTAAACAATAGGTGTAAACGCCTTTAGAGGCCAAATCTTCGACGGCTTTTTTAGTATCATGGCGCAAATATTGCGGATCACGCTCATCAATATCGGCTGGCTCGCCATCAGTAATGAGCAAAATGAGCTTCTTTTGCGAAGCTTTTTGATGCAAATGATGGCCAGCATGGCGAAGCGCTGCACCCATTCGCGTCGACAAACCACCTGTAGCTCCAGCAAGGCGAGACTTTGCCTCATCGCCATAAGGCTCATCAAAATCTTTAAACCGATAATACTGCACATCATGCCGCCCGTCCGAGGCAAAACCATGCACGGCAAATGGATCGCCAATAGAATCAATCGCCCAACTCATTAAGCCCGTAGCATCACGTGTGAGTGACAAAATCGTAGGACCTTCAGGGTCTTCTTTATTGACTAATTCATTGGTTGAATGCGAAAGATCAAGCAAAATAACCACAGATAAATCACGCACATGACGCGTGATCCGAATGTTGATCCGTGGATCAGGCATCACCCCACGACGAATGTCGCTCATAGCGCGCACTGCCGCATTAATATCTATCTCTTCGCCTTCTTCATAGCCGCGTTTACGCACAATGCCTTGCGGTTGCATCGCGTCAACCAAATGACGAATGCGCTGGGCAATCGGGCGATGCTTAACCAGAATATCATCCATAATTTCAGGATCACCACGCCCTTGCCGACGTTCATAAACCGTTACCCAATCTGGCCGATGAAGCTGCACATGATAATCCCATTCATCATAATGAAACGGTGCTGAAATAGGCTCTTTACCTTCCATATCATTGTAGGAAAGACCATGATCTTCATAGGGGAATAATTCCCCATCAAGTGTCCAAATTTCCTGAGCATCATCGCCTGCAGTTTCACAATCAAGCTCGTGAACAAACGCCAGCATGTCCACTTTACGTCGAATTTGACCTTCACTGGCTGGCACATAGTCAGCCCCGCGCTCCATGTCAATTTCGCTAAACATCCAGCAATAACGATTATCATCGCGGTACGGCACAGGAAATTCTTCAACAATCCGCAGCGATGGCAACCCAGCCACAGACTTCATGAGATGGAAAAACTCCATACCAAAATCCCACGCAATTTGGTTGTCAGTTGCCCGCGTTTCCAGCTCATCGCGAAAGCGCGAAACAAGATCGTTCAAACCTGATTCTTTATCTTGATAGGTTTCATCAATCAAAGCCCGTGCCGTGCGAAACATGAGATCAAGCGCATCATGATGATCGCTTAATTTGCTATCATCTTCAAAATGGGCTTCATCAAAAAACGGTTTCCAAATTTTTCCAAGACCAGGAAATTCCTGCATGGCTAAATACTCAATGCGGCCGTCTTCAAACAGATCAATACACTTCATTTGCAGGGGAGAGAGTTGCTCTGCTGAAATAGGTTCACTAGTATAAACCATGTGCGCTGCCGCATGAGCCACCGTCGCGCGATAAATTTCAATACCCGTAATGTCCCCGTAAGTATCGAACGCATCAGGCACATGCACAAACCAGTCTTCAATAAACGGGCGAATACCGCGACGGTTTTCATAATCACCAGCCGTCGGTTTCATAAAGAATGCCCGGCCCCACAATGCTCTAAGATAGAAGTTCAGTTTGCGTTGATTATCAATAAACAACGTACCGCGCCGCTCTCGTTGAAGCACGGCGCGCGAACTGTCTGATTCCAGGGCGAAATATGCCATTTGACCATCAAGATCACGCGCATGGGCTTGCGCACCCCACATTGCCCAACGGCGCAAACCGCCAAGCGTCAGTTTAGACAATAGTTCAGTTAAATTTTCCATCATCGGACGAAGACCACGCGGTGCCTTACCCGTCAATTGATGTATCAGACTTAAATAATTATGAACCTGTTCAGCATCGCCAAACCGCCGCGCGGCTAAAGGTAAATTTGCCAGCATTAAAGCTATAACACTGCCTGATGTGTGCGAAGCTATCGCCATGATCGAATGGACAATATCTGGAATAATATCCTCACCCACTTCTTTAGCAACAGGTGGCACTGCTTCGATATAACTAAGGATTAAATCTTCACCTCGACCCAGCCCGCACATACCACGAACGCCTTCAAGGTAATTAGCTAAACCATTGGGAGACATAACCCGAGCTGCTTCTGCATAGGAAGATTCAAGCGCCCCCACATGAGGGTGATCCTCATCAAGGCAACTAAGATATTCTATAAAATCAACTCTGGTCATTAACGATCAATCAATCACAAATTAGAAATAAGTGGAAACAGCAGCTTCAAGCGTATCACGCATATCAGGATCATCGGTCAACGGCCCAACAAGCGCCATGCGGCACGCTGCATTGGGATCAACACCCTTAGCAATCAACTGACCGGCATAAGTCAACAACCGCGTTGACATGCCTTCATCAAGCCCATGGCCTTTAAGATTGCGCGAGCGGTGAGCAATGTTCACCAGTTTAGTGGCAATATCTTCATCAACGCCAGCTTCGTGAACAACAATCTCAACTTCGGTTTCAAGTTCTGGGTAATCAAAATCAAGCGCTGCAAAGCGTTGCTTGGTAGACTGTTTAAGGTCTTTCATCAAACTTTGATAGCCAGGGTTATAAGAAATAACAATTTGGAAATCTGGGTGAGCCTCAACCATCTCACCTTTTTTCTCCAACGGCAGAACGCGGCGGTGATCGGTGAGCGGGTGAATAACAACGGTAGTATCTTGGCGCGCTTCCACAACCTCATCAAGGTAACAAATTGCGCCCATACGTGCAGCAACAGTCAGCGGCCCATCTTGCCATTTAGTCCCATTAATATCGAGCAAAAATCGACCGACCAAATCAGAAGCCGTCATGTCCTCGTTACAAGCAACAGTAATAAGTGGCTTTTTTAATTCATATGCCATGTGCTCAACAAAGCGCGTTTTACCGCAACCAGTTGGACCCTTAAGCATTACAGGCATGCGCGCATGATATGCGGCTTCATAAAGCATTTTCTCATCACTAACAGAGCGATAAAAAGGCTCGTTTTTAATCATATACTGTTGTTTATCTTGCGCGCTCATATTATCCAAACCTATAAAAATTCATAAAAAAATGCGGCTGAAAACAAATTCCCCAGCCGCACTAAAATTGTTTATTTAAAGCTGGCTAGCTTACATTTCGCCACGGTAAATAACCATTGAAGCACCTTGCGATTGCTTATAGTTATCATAGCCGATCAAACGAACATGGTTTGCTGGGTGAGCTTTGTGACAAGCGGCAGCTTCGGCCAAAATGAAATCAACATCTGTTTCACCAAACATTGGAAGCTTCCACATATACCAGTAATTGTCAGAAGCATTTTCAGGCTCGCTGTGTTCAACCGCTGGGTTAAAACCTTTTGCAACAATGTATTCAACTTGTTTACGAATACGCGCATCATCCATTGGTGGAAGGTATGAAAAAGTCTCAAACTTAATGCTTGAAGAATCGGCTAAGCTTGATTTGTAGTCTTGAATATCACTCATAGTATTTTCCTTAAATAATAGAGTTTTTAATTTCAAAGTTAGCTGGCGGCACAACCCGCCAGCAACTCATGTCATTACTTGTGAGCAACGTCCAGTTTATCGACAGTATCGAATTCAAACTTGATTTCTTTCCAAGTTTCCATTGCTGTTTTAAGCTCTGGAGAATGTTTTGCTGCACTTTCAAGGATGTCTTTACTTTCTTTTTCAAGATCACGACCCTGATTACGCGCTTCAACACAAGCTTCAACCGCAACACGGTTTGCCGCCGCGCCAGCCGCATTACCCCAAGGGTGACCAAGAGTACCGCCACCAAATTGAAGCACACTATTATCACCAAAGATATTCACGAGAGCTGGCATATGCCAAACGTGAATACCACCAGAAGCAACAGGCATAACACCAGGCATTGCGCCCCAATCTTGGTCAAAGAAAATACCGCGTGAACGGTCTTCTTTAATATAGCTGTCACGCATCAAGTCGACCCAACCAAGGGTTGCTTCACGGTCGCCCTCAAGCTTACCAACAACAGTACCAGAATGAAGATGATCGCCACCAGACAAGCGCAAGACCTTAACCAAAACGCGGAAGTGAATACCATGATGTGGGTTGCGATCAAGCACAGCGTGCATGGCACGGTGAATGTGCAACAACATACCATTTTCCTGACACCATTGTGCCAATTGAGTATTCGCTGACAAACCACCAGTTAGGTAATCATGCATAATGATCGGCGCGCCAATTTCTTTAGCATATTCTGCACGACGCATCATTTCATCAGACGTTGGAGCCGTTACATTCAAATAGTGACCTTTACGCTCACCAGTTTCAGCTTCAGCTTTCAAAATCGCTTCCATCACGAAATCAAAACGAGGCCGCCAGCGCATAAACGGCTGTGAGTTAACGTTCTCATCATCTTTAGTGAAATCAAGACCACCACGAAGGCCTTCATAACAAGCGCGGCCGTAGTTTTTAGCTGATAAGCCAAGCTTTGGTTTAATTGTACAACCAAGCATTGGGCGACCATATTTATTCATAATATCGCGCTCAAGCTCGATACCTTGTGGCGGACCATTACAAGTCATCACATAAGCAAGCGGGAAGCGAATATCTTCAAGACGAAGAGCACGAAGCGCTTTAAAGCCAAACACATTACCAACAAGCGATGTTAGCACGTTTACAACTGAACCTTCTTCAAAAAGATCAATCGGATAAGCGATAAAGGCATAATAACAAGTATCATCACCAGGCACATCTTCAATGTGGTAAGCGCGACCTTTGTAGTAATCCAGATCAGTAAGTAGATCAGTCCAAACAGTTGTCCATGTACCTGTTGAACTTTCAGCCGCAACAGCAGCTGCAACTTCTTCACGTGGAATCCCTGGTTGTGGCGTAATTTTAAAACACGCCAAAAGATCGGTTTCTTTTGGCTCGTAATCAGGCATCCAATACGTTTCGCGATATTCTTTCACACCAGCATCATACTTCTTTGCCATGGGTGTTATTCCTTTTTTTGACAACCCAAACCAGTTGTTGGTTTAAATGCACCTGAATTGGCGCAACGGGTATTTCTAAAACAATCTGGGTACAACGCCATCGTGGTGCTGCCCTTAACCTTTATTGTCTTTAATTTCATTCGACACCGCAGACATTAGCCCAAAGCAGACGCAAACAAAAATTAAATTATCTTTGTTAATTCGTAAGAAAAACTTTCCCTCGCCTCTAACCAGCACGATAGTCACTAGCCCCTTGGCGAAGCAGGTGAAAATATGGCATGTCTAAACACAGACCTAAACTCAGACTTAAACTCAGGCCTAAACTCAGGCAGACTTAAAAAATAAGACAATGGGGCACCACACACCATGACAACCGAGCAAATTATCCTGTTTTCACTCATGGGTGGCGTACTAATTCTACTTCTTTGGGGAAAGTGGCGTTATGACTTAGTCGCATTCGGTGCTCTTTCTGTTGGTCTCATTCTAAATGTTATCCCTAAGGATCAGGCTTTTTCTGGTTTCGGCCACCCCGCTGTCATTATTATTGCGCTGGTGCTAATCATCTCTAAAGCCCTGTCCCAGTCAGGGGCTATTGAACTTCTAACCAGTCGGGTGATTGATTCAAACAGACCCCTGCCCCTCCATATCTCTGCCATGGGTTTTTTAGGCGCAGTATTATCTGCCTTTATGAACAACGTTGCAGCCCTTGCCTTGCTTATGCCCGTCGACATTCAAGCAGCAAAAAAAGCCAAGCGCTCACCAGCTCTGTCATTAATGCCATTGTCTTTCGCCACCATACTTGGCGGCATGGCCACCCTTATCGGCACCCCACCAAATATTGTTATCTCTCAATTTCGCGAAACAGCCCTTGGTGAACCTTATAAAATGTTCGACTTTGCCCCCGTTGGCTTAACCACTGCCATCGTCGGTCTGATTTTCGTTGCGCTAGTCGGTTGGCGCTTGGTGCCAAGCGAGCGCTCCAAACACGATGCCTCAAGCGAACTGAGAAACCTTGAAGGCTATGTGGTTGAAATTGGCGTTCCAGAAAAATCATCAGCCGTTGGCCAGACCATCAAAGATCTTATGGAAATGGCCGAAGAAAACGATGTTCTCATTCTCGGCTTGGTTCGAGCTGGAAAACGCCTACCTGGCAGAGCAGTTCGTAACGAGATTCGCAAAGGCGATACGCTGGTTTTAAAGGCGGGCCCAAAAGCCCTTGAAAGTTTTGCCACTGCGTTAAAATTGTCCTATTCACGCGCCGATAAACACACAGGTGCCTTGGCTGGCACTCTTAAAATGGTTGAAGCAGCAGTGCCTGCTGAATCCCGCATCGCAGGGCAATCTGCCCTAGACGTTCGCCTGCTTTACCGCCATGGTGTCATGCTTTTAGGTGTATCGCGCGAGGGCAAACCTTTCCGCGAGCGCGTTAGAAAATTAGAGATCAAACCCGGCGATGTATTGTTACTCATGGGCAATGCAGACCAAATCGGTGATGTGATAAAGTGGCTAGAAGTTATGCCTCTAGCGCCACGCGGTTTGCAAGTCACCCAAACGGATAAAGCATGGTTGGCGATTTCTTTGTTCACCGTCGCAATTGTACTTTCCAGCTTTGGCTTAATCTATCTACCATTTGCGCTGTCTGCCTGCGTGGTTCTGTACGTTCTGCTCAAAGTGGTATCACTATCGCAAGTCTATGAATCAATCCAATGGCCCGTCATTGTGCTGCTCGCTTCGCTCATTCCCCTTGGCGCGGCCCTAGAACAATCAGGTGGCACCGCACTTATTGCCCAAACCATTGTTGATGTTACTCATGGCTGGCACGCCGTAGCCATCATGGCTTTACTCATGGTTGTGACCATGACGCTGTCGGATGTGTTGAACAACGTTGCCACCGTTTTGGTTGCAGCCCCCGTTGCTGTTGATCTGGCAAAACGCTTAGATGTAAACCCTGATGCAATGCTTATGGGTGTCGCCGTTGCTGCCTCTTGTGCCTTCCTGTCACCCATCGGGCACAAAAACAACACCATCATCATGGGGCCAGGCGGGTATCGTTTCGGTGACTATTGGCGCATGGGCCTTCCACTAGAACTCCTCATTCTAGCCGTCTCAATCCCACTCATCATGTTCTTCTGGCCGCTTTAATAACTTGGGCAAAACCCTATAGCGCAGCACAAGTGCCTACGAAAGCGAACGGCCGATGTTTAGGAATTTGTCGCGGCGTTGCTTGCGCAATTCATCGCTCGACATATCTTTATAGCCTTCAAGAGCACTGGCAATGGCATCACCCACATCTTGCATTGCCTGAATGCGATCACGGTGCGCGCCGCCCACAGGTTCGGCAATAATGTCGTCAATAATTTCAAAGCCTTTAAGGTCTTTCGCGGTAATTTTCATCGATTGCGCCGCATCTTTGGCTTTCGCCGCATCTTTCCACAAAATAGACGCGGCCCCTTCTGGAGAAATTACGCTGTAGATTGAATTTTCCAGCATCAAAACCGTATTGGCTGTGGCAATCGCAATCGCCCCGCCAGAACCACCTTCACCAATAACAACTGAAACAATCGGCACACCAAGGCCCAAGCAACAATCGGTTGAGCGCGCAATCGCTTCGGCTTGTCCGCGCTCTTCAGCGCCAATGCCAGGATACGCTCCAGCTGTATCAACAAAACTAATAATTGGCAGGCCAAATTTCTCAGCCATTTCCATCAAACGAACCGCTTTGCGATAGCCTTCTGGCCGAGCCATGCCAAAATTGCGTTTCAAACGCGAATCCGTATCGTGGCCCTTTTCTTGACCAATCACCATCACAGGCTCACCGCGAAAACGACCCAAGCCAGAAATGATGGCTAAATCTTCTGAAAACTTACGATCCCCCGCCATTGGAGCAAAGTCAGTGATGAGTTCGCCAACATAATCTTTACAATGTGGGCGCTCTGGGTGACGTGCAACTTGGGTTTTTTGCCATGGATCAAGGTTTTTATACAATTCACCAAGCTGTTTAATTGCTTTGGTTTCAAGCTGCTCAACTTCTTCTTCGATGGACATTGTCTCATCTTCTTTAGCCAACGCCTTCAACTCAGCAACTTTACCGTACAATTCAGCAATCTGATTTTCAAATTCTAAAAAAATAGTCATCGCAAACAAACAAGCCCCAAAAAATAGTCTCTGCACATCTTCATTATAGGTGCAAAAGTGGTCATTGCGCGCCCTTATATCAAGTTCAAACCAATTTTGCTACGAAGTTTTGCCCCTTTTAGGCAAAGGTTTGGATAAAGGATGATGATTTTCAACCACCGCCCGCAGTCTTTCATCCAAAACATGGGTATAAATTTGTGTCGTTGAAATATCAGCGTGACCGAGCATTTGTTGCACCGCGCGCAAATCAGCCCCGCCACCAAGCAAATGGCTGGCAAAAGCATGACGCAACACGTGCGGGGAGACTTTGTCCCCATCTAAACCTGCTTCAATTGCCAACTGTTTCAGCCCCAAGGCAAAATGCTGTCTGGTTAAAAACCCAGCCTTGCCACGCGAGGGAAACATAAAAGAGCTTTCTACGAACATTCGTTCGCCACGCACTTTTGCAAGTTCTAAATATTCTTGCACCGCGCGGCGGGCCGTCTCACCAATTGGCACCAAACGCTCGCGACCACCTTTTCCTTTAATAACAATCAGTTGACTATCTTGTCGCAAAACCGCACGTGGCAAACTCACCAACTCAGAAACGCGCAAGCCCGTTGCATACAAAAGCTCGAGCAAACAATACATTCGAGACGCATCAAGTCGCTTTTTACCTTTTGCCTGAAAGACTTTATCTTTGGCCAGCCCCAACAGCACATCAACTTCTTCATGCGACATAACTTTAGGCAACGCGCGTACCGCCTTGGGGCTTTCAATAATATCTGCAGGGTTTTCCGAAGAAAGATTTTCAGCATACAAAAACTGGTGGATTTGCCGCACTGCCGAAATGCGCCGCTGCACTGTTGTTGTGGCAAACCCTTGTGCATTTAGGCTGCCGATATATTCACGTATAACGTCACTGCCAACACCATCAAGATGAACCGCTTTACCCGTCAAAAACTCGACATAGTCTTTAAGGTCGCGGCCATAAGCTTCAAGCGTGTTTTTCGCAGCCCCGCGTTCCGCACTCATCATTTCCAAAAATGCATCAATCAAACGCAGGTCTTGTGGGCTAATCAAACCAGACATTTCAAGCCCTAATTGCGCAAACGATCACTAGACAGGTTTTTTTCGATCGTCACAGGTTCTGGCGGGCCACTCGCCAGCCACCACGCAACACCATAAACAATGCCGCCAAGAATCGACAAAATAATCAAGTAACGTAAACTATCTGGCATCGCGCTTATCACTGCCCATGAAATAAAACCAATTGAAGTGAGGGTTATTTAATCTAGCACAATTTCAAAAGCAAATCACAACAAAGTAAACCATCGCCTGTCGCTATAAATCGGTTTACGAGCAACAACGCAAATTCCTTTGCGCTTTTTTCCCATTGTCGCTAGAAGTAAACACAAATTTGTTTCTCTTATACGTCGCCCAATGGCGAGAAGTCATATGAATAAAAAAATCAACCAGAGCGATCTGGATGCAATACGCTCAAGTCTTGGCAATCGCTCGATTGTCCTTGTTGGCCTTATGGGTGCAGGTAAAACCACGATCGGCCGACGCTTGGCCCAACGCTTAAACTTGACCTTTCGCGATGCTGACCATGAAATTGAAAAAGCCGCGGGCATGTCCGTTAGTGATATTTTCGCCCAGCATGGCCAAGAACATTTTCGCGCTGGTGAACGCAAAGTCATTGCCCGTTTGCTTGAAAGTGGCCCCCAAGTTTTAGCCACTGGGGGCGGGGCCTATATGGATGCCCAAACCCGTAAGGCTATCGATAATAAAGCCATTTGTATTTGGCTAGATTGCGATCTAAAGTTATTGATGAAACGGGTGCGAAAACGCGGCGGCCGCCCTTTACTCAAAGCCCCTGACCCAGAAGCTGTAATGAAGGCCTTGATAGATGAAAGATACCCCATCTATGCAAAAGCCAACGTAAGAGT
>Ga0256834_1000582_pt1 | contig 25956 bp, 27 predicted proteins | sample 4281140metaG_FD_190536 | JGI IMG/M metagenome (GOLD analysis project Ga0256834, IMG submission 190536) | Hydrothermal vent microbial communities from East Pacific Rise, Pacific Ocean - 4281-140 | ecosystem: Environmental > Aquatic > Marine > Hydrothermal vents | place: Pacific Ocean: East...
ATCAGACTATTGTAGCATCTTGTATAAAAATAATGTAGAATATTCTCCACATGGTCCCATCGTCTAACGGTTAGGACACCGGCTTTTCATGCCGGCAATCGGGGTTCGATTCCCCGTGGGATCACATTTAGAACTTGCTCGGAAGTTACTTTATATTATATACCACGTCCTTACGCTCTACTGCCACCTCCCAGCCGCGTATTTGTGCTTGTTTGTATAAAGAGCTGTTTGGGTTAAAGCATATAGGCCTCTCCACCATCTCTAGCATTGGGATATCTCCCTCAGTATCACCGACCCCTATAGAGCCCTCTAGGCTTAGACCCTCCTTTTCTATTGCTCTTTTTAAGATATTTGCCTTATTAAGCATCAGGTGCTCATCAGTAATTGCACCAGTAAACTTATCTGAGGGTCCTATCTCGTAGATCATGCCATAGACCTTATCAAACCCTAGTGTGGTACAGAACTCATCAAGTATAGTCTTAGGTGAGTGTGATATAGCGAGCATGTAATAGCCCTGCGCTTTAAGCTCTTTAACCATGTTACGTGTGTACTTGTACGTGTGCTTGCTGTGTGTAGCTACTACCACTCTTGCCAAATCCTTAAACTCGCCGTATGGCACACCTTTAATGTTATTTTTAAAAACTTCTACAACTGCACTTATATACTCATGGTAGCCACCTCTCCTCTCTTGCCACCGTTGGTACTCTTTACTATAGTTGTCATTTGCAGCACTAGGGAAAAGACCACTCTCTATAAGAGCCTCTACCAAGCGTATGAGCAAACTATCACGGAATATAGTACCGTCTACATCAAACACGGCGACCTTCTGTGACTTTTTGTATAACTCTGTCATGCTAATATTTTAGCATAATTTACTTTGCCTTGGGCCATATGTTGTTTGCACTTGGTATTAGCTTAGTTAGTGGGTGCTCCGCACAATCATGTGGCCTTGCCTTGCATATATAACGCCCGTACAGCACTAAGCCGTTGTTAACATACTTCCAATCTGCCTTATTAAACAACTCCTCAAGGTCATAAGAAATCTTAGTTAAGTCAGTATTAGTCGTAAGCTCAAACCTTAACGCAAACCTGCGCACGTGCGTGTCTGTGGCTATGCCCTCCCATATATCATACACCTCTCCTAGCACCACCGTGGCTGTCTTGTACGCCACGCCTGGTAGCTCTATCATCTGCTTAGTATGCTTAGGCAACCTGCCACCAAAATTCTCTAATATATACTTCGCACTTGCAATAACATTCTTAGCCTTGTTGTTATAAAAGCTCACACTTGATATCAGGCTACTTAGCTCCATTATGTCAGCCTGAGCAAAATCCTGTACTGTCTTATACTCTTTAAACAGAGCTCTTGTAACTTTATTTACCAGCTTATCTGTACATTGTGCAGAAAGCATAACGGCTACAAGACATTGAAAACTACTATTATACTTTAGCTCTGTCTTCGGCTTCGGATATGTCTTCTTGAGGTATTTTATTATTTGCTGTGCACGCTGCCTCTTGATACCTTGGCTCATAATAGTGGTTTATTCAACTTAGTTACTGCTTCTTAAGTCTCTAATCTTAGAATCTAGTAATCTTATTAACATATCAACCTCTTGCTCTGGTGTCATGTCACCAATGTTTGGTGCTACTGCAGCAGAACCTGATGCAGTATAATACTGGTATGCACCTTCTAACTCTCTCTTAATATTTTCGACCATGTTTGCTATTTGTACCCTGTCATTAATCTGACTGCTTGAGTTCCTATAATCGTATACCAAACTGTTCGCCTTATTTATTACTTCAGCATACCTCTCTTCTAGTGTTAGAGGCTCTTTAAGAAGTTCTACGGTTCCAGATGGTGTAATTGGTTTATTATATTTTGCGTTTAACTCGTTAAACTTTTGTGCTAAAGCTGTTACAGCAGACTGAGCGACAGGCTGGAAGTCGTCTATCTTTTCTTTTATTCCTATAACTTGCGAGGTCAGGCTATTTATCTCACCGAGGTCATGGTCACTCAAGTTTCCTTGCTCTATTGCCTTAATTATCCTCGTACTTAATTCTGCTATATTTAATTCTAGTCCAACAAGAGTTCTTCTTAGCTCTCTAGGAGTTCTCTCTTCTACTGAAAGTCTTGCAAATCCTTCTTCTGGCATAAAATTATTCTACATTATTTTTAATATCCTCTACTTTCTGCTCCTCTACCTCTACCCTGTGCTCCTCTTGGGCTATCTTGCTGTCTGCCTGCTTTCTTTTACCGTGCACATCCATAAGAGAGAACGAGAGCATAGCAGCAAACACAATGCCGGCTACATTAACTAGGTACATAACTAATGCCCCAGCTGCCATAGGCAAGTTTAAGTGAGCTATACCAATACCAACAACAGCAAGCGGAGGTATAAGTGCTACTGCTACTGCCACACCAGTAAGGCCCGACGATAGATGTGGCTGCACTACGGTATACGCAGCAGCAAGCCCTGCCACTATAGCCACTACGAAATATAAGAGTGTAGGCTGTGTACGCGCGAAGATTATGCTGTTACTAGCCACCTCACCGCTGCCAAAACTACCAAAAGAAAATAGCAACGCAGCCAACGCAGAGGCGCCGACAGCAATGGCAGTGGCCCTGCCCAGTGAGCTAACAGAGCGACCTATAAGAGAGTGATTAGACATCGACAGCCCTAATGCTAGTGCAAGCACAGGGCCCATTATAGGTGCCAGTAGCATACTCCCTATCACAATAGTCTCACTCCCAGCCAATAAGCCGAAGCTAGCCATGAGTACAGAGAGTACAGTAAGGTAAAAGAAATCAAAATCTGGCGTAGCATCTTCAATCATTGAGCTTATAGCCTGCTCTTTATCTACCTCTGCAATAGTCTGAAACCTAGTAAAAAAATTCATTAATATTATTATACATTAATATGCTTAATAGTATAATTTGACTTAATCCAGTATATATGTCATTATACCACGCAAGGTTTTAAGGCTCAACTAATTTTTGTTAGTTATTATGGGGTTTGATACCTACATACTAATTAATAAATAACTAAATTTTAATATGGAACAACGAAAAAGCCGCCCTAGTGGCGGAGGTAATAGGAACAGTGGTGGCTGGCGTAAAGGTAAAACAAGTAATGGGCCAGCCAGTGGTGGTGGTTTTAAGCGTGGCGGCAACAACTTTAAGAAACGAAGTGGTGGCGCACGTGGTGGCAACGGCGGTGGTGGATTTCGTGGTGGCAACGGCGGTGGCGGACGCCGAGGCGGCCGTGGACCACGCAAGATGCCAAGCTTTGACCCATCACAGTTTATAAATAAAAACCCAGTAGAAATAAAAGAGGTAGTGTACGAGCCAAAAAATACATTCAAAACTTTTGGACTAGACCCAAAAATCTCTAATATTGTAGAGAACATGGGTATCACTACCCCATCTCCAATACAAGATCAGATAATCCCACACATAATGCATGGTCATGATGTAATAGGACTCGCTGAGACAGGCACAGGAAAGACGGCTGCCTTCCTGCTACCACTTATACACAAGACTATGCATGAAGATAAGGGCGGTAAGATGCGTAAGACACTTATACTCACACCAACTCGTGAGCTAGCAATACAGATAGACGATGAGCTTAAAAAGTTCTCTGCTGGGCTACACCTATACTCTACAATATGTGTAGGAGGTGTAAACATACGACCACAAATAAGGGCTCTTAAGCGAGATAACCACTTTATAATTGGTACCCCTGGGCGTGTATTAGACTTACAGCGACAAGGTCACTTACGCACAAACGATGTAACAACCTTAGTACTAGACGAGGCCGACCGTATGCTAGACATGGGCTTCATAGGTGACATACGCACTATAATAGGTGGCACACCAGACAGTAGGGAGACGCTCTTCTTCTCTGCAACCATGACTAAAGACGCGCAGAAGGTGGTACACGACTTCCTTAAAGACCCTGTTGAGATATCTGTAAAGAAAAAGGATGTAACAAACTCCATAGAGCAAGATGTAGTACCCTTTACCCAAGCAGACAAGTTTGAGACACTTATGTTACTACTCTCTAAAGAAGAATTCTCTAGAGTAATAATATTCGTAGCCATGAAACATGTCGCGAGTAAGCTAGCACACCAGCTCTCGGATAACGATGTAATTGCAGAGTCTATACACGGTAACAAAAGCCACGTACAGAGACAGCGCGCACTTAAAAAGTTTAAAAGTGGCAACGCCCGAGTGCTAGTAGCCACAGACGTAGCCGCAAGAGGTATACACGTAGACAACGTGAGTCACGTAATAAACTACGATCTACCTCAGCAATTTGACGACTATGTCCACCGTATAGGCCGCACCGGCCGCGGAGACAAGAAAGGAAAGGCCTTGACCTTTGTACCAAGCCGAGCATAGCTAGAGTAGATACAATAGAAATATAAAAGAATAACCCTTGTGGCCAAACGTGGTGGAGAAAGAATGACAATTGATTATGCGCTCACCTTTTGCGGAATAAAATCTCAAAAAGTTGTCCATGCTCCAAAAGATTTTATTATTATTGAGACAAAATCAGCCACAGGGAACGGTATTGCTGATAAGATATTTAAAAAAAACCGACAACGTGCAACAAGTTGTTCAAAATTCTGCCTATCAAAAATATTGCTCAAGCAGGTTGATAGGTACAATACATTTCTGCCGCTACTTAAGAAAAACTTTCCGGAGTTTATTGCGAGTGAAACCCATGCATAATATTTATTATAATTAACAACCCAAACACCATAGTAGAGCTCTGGTGTTTAAACTTTTTTACCAAGGTCAAAAACTGTATCAATTTTAATCTGACTTACAAACTCTGGAACGTGGGACACGAGTAGCATCGCGCCTTTATACTCACTAAGGGCTTTAGCTATTATTGGTATGTGGCGGAAGTTAATGTGATTAGTGGGCTCATCTAGTATAAGGAGCCCTGGCTTCATGAGGGCTAGCCGTGCAAATGCTACGAGCCCCTTTTGTCCTTCTGACAGAGTACCTATTTTTGCACCCATAACTTGCCCAAACAGTAAGAAGCCTGCAGCTAGTGAGCGCATCTCCTCCTCGTCTTGTTTCTTCATTGAGTCTATAAGACAATCGTAGACTGTCTGGTCAAAATCTAGATTGGAAAAGTCTTGCCGATAATATCCTATGATGGTACCTTTTGCTACATGCTCTCCAGCTGCATGACCAGAGGCCAGTGACTCTAACAAGGTTGTCTTACCGATACCGTTAGGCCCGACAATGTGTGTGTGATCTCCGCGTTTAAGGAGTACGTCTCTCTTAACTTGCTTAGGCTCATGGTTGCGTACTACTGTATACTCGGTCAGACTCATAACCTCTACAGGTACGCCATCTTGTGTTGGGATACTGAAACTCCGTATCGTCTTATCTTCTTTGCGCACATCCACCTTCTCGCTCTCGTAAGTATCGACTTTCTCTCTCATACGCTTGGCCACCATACGCATGTTACCACCCTTGTGGGCGAAGAAGTTTGCCTTGTCTTTATTTGATTGTATCTCTTTTGCCATTTGTGCGTTTTTCCGCTTCTCTTTCTCTATTTGTAGCTCTATCTCTCCTAGCACGTCATCATAGTTACCATCGTACTTTTCTATAGCCTTTGTTTGTAAATTAAGGTACAACACCCCTTGTGTAAAGGCGTTAAGAAATGCTGCATCATGAGATATGACTACCACCGTCTTACTATACTCTTTAAGAAAGCTTGTAAGGTGTGCAATACCCTCAACATCTAGATTGTTAGTGGGCTCATCTAGTAGCAGTACATCTGGATTTTGTATTAAGGCCGAGGCCAATAATAAGCGTGCCTGCTGCCCACCAGAGAAGCTTCCTACTGTACGCTCTTTAAATGTATCGTAAACTTTTGTACCTATCTTAGGTGCAAGATTCACTACCTCTAGTACTGCATCTATCTTAGGGTCTATTGCATACTCTTTCTCTGTGAAAGTCTTAGCGAAGAATTCTCGCACAGTTAAGTCTAACTCCCCTCTTGGTATCACTTGCCTAGATATTGCTATTGTAGTACGAGGCATAATATTAATATTGCCATCGTCTGGAGTGTACATTCCTGTAATGAGGCCGAATATAGTACTCTTACCAGCCCCGTTTTGCCCCATAAGGGTAAACTTAGCGCCACGGCGTAGCGCAAAACTGGTATCTATAAGTATCGGCTTATTCTCCTCATGTTCATATGAGACATTAGCGAATGTAACGAGCCCTTGTTGATGTGACATAGTGTGGTGTAGCTTACAGCATGGCAAGCGTAGTATCAAGTTATATAAGACTTAGAAGATTACTTATACGAACCTTTTATTAAGCTCAGCTTTTGTATCTTGGTCAGTCTCTTTATTTCCGCCTCCCTGGCTCTGGCCTCGGCTAGGGTACTGTGGGTTTCTGAATAGACTAACTCTACTGGCCTGCGTAACTTGGTGTAATGTGCGCCAGACTTTAAATTGTTGTGCTGGTGTAGCCTCTTATCTAAATTATTTGTGCACCCGGTGTATAACGTATCGTCTGCACATTTTAATATGTAGACTGTATTTTGGTTTTTTGTGGTGGAGGAGTCCATAATGTAGTCGCTTTGATCTCATACTTCCTCAATAAATCGAGATACTTCAAAAAACAAGAATGTTTTTTGAAGCGACTATTTTCTGGCCAAATCAAAAATTTGGTGAAAATATGTCGGCTGCCAGACTAGGATTCGAACCTAGATAGACGGCACCAAAAGCCGCAGTCCTACCATTAGACGATCTGGCAATATAATGTTTATAGTGCACTATTGCGTGCACTGCGTGCACTTTATACCATTTTTTGAAGTTTTTTCCACCTTAATTATTCTAGGTCGAGTAGTTTAAGCAGCTTCTTAGCATCGTGCCTTAAGTAAGAGCGCTTAACTACATCTGCCTTACTTTGTGAAGACGATGGAGTGCTTGCTACAATATCAGCACCTATAAACTCTACACCATGCTTTTCCTCAAACTCTGATACATCACCAAGCTCTACCAACTCACCTCCCTCGCTCTTATACAACTCTTCAATCTCTTGTGTAACAGTCTTAACTGAATTATACACAACTACGTCTGGTACAAAACCACCTGATAAACTCTCAAGCTCAGTGAGGAACTTTGCAACAGTGAAACCGCTCGTGTGACCCTCTTTAGTAAGTAAATTAGCTATCATCACCTTCTTGGCTTTACTCCTTTGCAATATCTCACTTAGTCCTGGTGTTATCATATTTGGTATTATAGAGCAATAGAAGTTACCGGGGGCTATTATTACGATGTCTGCCTGCTCTATTGAGAGTGCCGCATTAGGGTTAAGCACCGGGGAGTCTGTAAGCCGAATACTTGTATAACCAGCAATATACCTGTTGTCTATGTCCCCCTCGCCATGTACTTGTTCACCGTTAGGCATCTCTACCTCTAGTTGGTGGTCAGTAAGTGTAACTGGGTATATATTTCCCTTTACTCCGAGAATCTTAGAGGCCTGGCTAACCGCCTCCTCTAGTGAGCCAGATATTTCCTCCAAGGTCGAGATGAATAGATTACCAAATGTATGTCCTGTCATGCTGCCGACCTCATAACGGTAAGTGAAGAGTTTACGCAAGTACTCTGACGAATTGGACAGGGCCACAAGTGCTTGGCGCACATCTCCTGCAGGCAGCACGCCCATGTCTACACGGAGTCTACCAGTAGAGCCTCCTGAGTCACTCATGGCGACTATCGCTGATATATCTACATTAGGTAGCTCTTTAAGCTCTGTAAGCAGTGTAAAGGAGCCTGTACCTCCACCTATTGTAACTATTTTTAATTTTTTATCTTTACTCATATATCATCAAGTGTGTTTATTATACTGTATACCCTTACTTTACCTCTCTCGTGCTCACCCCTCCTATCTATCAGCAATGTATCCATATTCTTGCACTTCGATGACACATCAAGTGCATGCACTACTCTATCATCTATAAAGACGCCTTTCTTATAAGAGATACCATTTATAACACCAGCCTTGCTACCGATTGTCACTATTATATCCTTTGCATATTTAGTTATGCCAGAGCCGCTTATCTTCTCTCTTTGGTACTCGGTCTCTCCGTATGAGATTATGTATATTGGGTTGCCCTTATACTTCTCTAAGAACTTTATAGCATCTTTAAACAGGTACACACCTGGCTTTGATATATACTTTCTGTATATTGCTTTTAGGTCGATATCCTCGGAGGCAATCTCCGACATCAGCTTAAAGTGCTCCTCTCTATTATATGCACCATGCTCCGCTTTTATCTTCTCATATGTACTATACCAGTCGTCCTTTGTTATACCATATACCTCCACCTCCTCTAACAAGTGGTTAACCGCCTTAGTATAGTCAAAAAGTGTGTCATCAAAATCTAAGAAAATAGTAGTGTCTGCGTCTATTTTAATCATACTATTCAGCAGACAACTCAATAATAGCCAACTCTAATGGCAGGTGTTTAATACTTGCGGTGCGCATTTGCGACTGTGCCTGCAGTAGTGCCACCAATACGTTAGACTTGAGTGCGCTATCAGACTCGTTTGCAAGGACGCTGAGTTCTACTAAATCATCTTTGCTAAATTGCTGCTCTAATAGACTTGCGGCAGCTGCACCACCGTGGCGCAGTAGTAGCACGGCACGCGCACGCTCTAGCAACAGCTCTAGACTCAGTTTTATGTCTGCACCTGCCACTACTAGTCCACTTACTGCCTCAAGCGCTTGGTCTGCTTTATTATTAGCGATACCGCTTAGCACGTCATTAAGGAGTGCGCCTTGTGGTGCACCAGTGATGCTCTCTACTTCATCAATGAGGATAGTCTTGCCTTTAGCCGATGTTAACACCTTCTGTAGGGCACTTATACCATCACGAAAAGAGCCATTGGCTAAAGCAGCAATAAGGTCATCTGCGCCATCTCCAAGCTTGTAGCCCTCTTTCTCCGCTATACCTACTATAACCTTAGCAAGCTCGACCCTGCTAGGACTCTTAAATGTATACACTTGTGAGCGAGACTGAATTGTGTCAGGTAACTTACCCGGCTCGGTAGTAGCAAGTATAAATATACAATATGCTGGAGGCTCCTCAAGAGTCTTAAGTAAGGCATTAAAGGCGCTCTTAGAGAGCATGTGTGCCTCATCTAATATATAGACCTTGTAATCACCATCAAATGGCAGCGTCGCGACAGACTCGCGTAAGTCGCGTATATCGTCCACAGAGTTATTGCTAGCAGCGTCTAGCTCATAAGTGTCTTTACTACTTACACCTAGCGCCCTGGCAAACAGTCTCGCTATAGTTGTCTTACCCACTCCACGAGTACCAGAGAATATGTATGCATGTGCTGGTGTCCCAGTCTTAATAGCCGCCTCAAGTGCTGTCACTATAGTGCCCTGCCCGGCGACTTCACTAAACTTAGTTGGCCTATATTTGGTATACAGGGCAACATTATTCTGTGCGTCTTGTTTATTAATATCAGTCATTAATAAGCATTATACCAGAGATGCTTTATTAAAAGAAATAAAAAAAGCCTCTGATGCACGTGAGGGGTCGTGCATCAGAAGGCTCATAGTGAGAGTCAGACTAATCCAGGCCCGACTCTTTTTGCATACCAACAGTCCAGGGAGGAAATACCGTTGGAATGCTCTAGAAACATTATACACACTTATATACCACCTCGCAAGACTTTTATTGCCTCACCAGGAGACTCTGCTGCCATCAGCTTGGCTCGGAGCTCTTTTGCACCGTTCCACCCTCCTATATAGGCTTTAAAATGCTTCTTCATAACATGGTAGCCTTTATGGCCTGGTGTTAGTAGCAACTCGTCAAATAGCCTTATATGCTCTATCAGCATCTGTACCTTGTGTCCTTGTGTGACTATCGGCTTGTTAAAAAAGTCTGGTGTACCAAACGCACCACGACCAACCATAACACCATCACAGCCATACTTAAGTACTAAATCTTCTCCTTGCTCTACACTCTGTACATCTCCGTTGCCTATTAATATAGTATCTGGTGATATTTCATCTCGTAGTCTAACTATCTCTGGCATAAGCTCCCACTGTGCTGGCACCTTACTCATCTGGCTGCGTGTACGTAAGTGTACTGTTAGTGCGTCTGGCTTTTCTTGTAGCACCGTGCTTAGCCAACTATTCATATCGCTTTTACTACTATAACCTATGCGTGTCTTCACTGATACAGCAATGTTTGGTGCACCACGGCGTACGGCTTGTATAAGTTCCACAGCAAGATCAGGGTGGTTAATGAGTGCAGCACCAGAGACCTGCTTTATCACTGCGCTCACTGGGCAGCCCATATTAATGTCTACACCATCAAACCCTAACTCTTGTACGAGGCATGCAGCCTCCTCCATGCGACCCGGGTTACTGTTGTATATCTGCGCGACTATGGGCCTCTGCTTATCTGTATACGATAGCTTCGCCCGCAACTTCTCTTGTGCTTTGTCATCACCAAAAGCCAGCCCATCTGAAGGTGTAAACTCTGTAAACAATACTAACTTAGAGACGGCGTCTGCAGTATTAGAATAGTTTGCAAACATCTCCCTAAAAGCAATGTCAGTAACATCCTCCATAGGAGCTAGGCAAAAAAATGGTGTATACAACTCTCGCCAAAAATTACTCATGTATCTTATGCTATATTTTACGATTACGCTTGGCAAACGCTGTACTTATAAGTGCAGCACCAACAAGAGCAAATACTACTATCTTACCCGCTGTCTCGAGGTGCCATATGTCTACAAGTAGCAGCCTTAGTACTACACCCATAAGAATCAACTGCCCAAGCCGGTGCATAATAAGATAATACTTACCACCTGCCAAGAAGTAGGCAATCAAACCAATAGTTGTATACACAACAAGGGCTACGGCTGTAGCCACAGTATATGATGCTAATGCGTGAGGTATCATCCATATAAGCAAGAACAAATACAGAGTCGAAACCCCTATAAGTAGACCAGGCATTGTAACCTCGTCTAGATCAGTATCCTTCGGTAGTGGCGATATAAACATTATACCAATAGCCGTGACTATCATTGCAACAACGAGTAGATATACGGCCATAGCACCGTCAAATGTGACACTATTGGACCACATTGGAGAAGTAAGATACTCAAATGATATTAATATTGGCACAATAAACAAAGCCGCCACACTAGAGGCAACGACCCTTCTTTTAGTGATAATGAGCACAGCTATACTTGCTATAGCAACCTCGGCTGTATAGGCCATCATGAGCATAGCGCCATCAAACTCTACAACCGTAGCAAAAGCGACCAGTGCCAACGCAACACCTCCGTAGAGGATAAATGGTGTAATAGACTTAGTGCCTAGGTATGTAGAATACGAAGTTAGGGCGAATACAAGTGCCCACGCCAGCAATATAAATGTCTGCAACCCACTAGGTGCTGCGGTTATCGTCCATAGAAATATGAACACACCTATGCCGAATGCCGTAACCATGTCTATATTGCCTATTTTAGAACCACCGCTTCTTAATATGCCCACAAGGCTTGTTATAAAGAACAGGGCTGCAAATACGAATATGAATAAAACCTCATTAATACCCACAGTGAGTTGTGTACCAAGCCAATATGGAACACTAAATAATGAGACAATAATAAAGTTCTCTAATATAAGCCCCCGCCAGTTGGTAATATATACTACCCACAATGAACCGAGCGCCACCACAAGCAAGTATGAAAACAGACTAAAGAAAAGTGGTTCAGGAGAGTTGGTAAGTAGTGGGACAAGAGCGGCCATAGCAACAGAAGTGTATGCTAGTGCCCTGTTGTTAAACCTAAGAGACGATAACATTGTAAACGTAACAGATGCGAACATTATCATAAGGGCAAACAACGGAGTAAAGAGGCCGTACCACTCTCTTGCTGCAAACACAGCTACCAGTACAACTGCCGAACCTAAGGACAATAATACTCCACCTTGAGCTCTATGACTTAAAGACCAATAATATCCACCTAACATTATTAATACACCGGCAAGTATACTTAAACCTATACTCCATGCCTCACTCACCCAGTCATTGATAAATGCGTACTGCACAAACCAACCAATAGCCAATAACAGCAGTAGTGCACCAAGCTTCATAAGCCAATCCTCTTTTAGCCACTCTACTATATTTGCAAATACGTTAGGCTTATTATCCTGTGGTAAAACAACCGGTTGTACGCTCAAATCTTCTACTACTGGACTCTGTCCACGCACAAAAACATCATCTATAGCCTGTACTGGTATCTCTGTTTTAGTCTCAGAATCCACACCCTTAGTAGCATCTGCTGCGATAGTACCATGAATACCCTTTGCTTTACCTAGTAAATGCTGCTCTATACTTGATAGACGACTAGATATAGTGCCTAAGAAAACGAATAATCCACCAACGCCCAACAATAATAAAGCCTCCATAGATATGTGTTATATATTTAGTAAAATTTAAGTAACCCTGTTACAAATACTACCAGTTTTAACTATAGTATGCTAGTATTTTGCACAATGACTATAGATATGACTATCATGTATGCACTCCTATATATATCACTATATTTTGAAGTCTTTTTACTTATATCTTTTATATCTCACAACAAAAACAAGTCCAACCAAGAGCCACAAGCGTCTGTGCATAAAGACTGTCTACCCGAGGTCACGATAGCTGTACCCTGCTATAACGAGGAAAAATCTCTTGCAGCTACTCTCACTTCATTGCTTGCCTTAGACTACCCTGAGAACAAGCTGCATATACTCGTGGTAAATGACGGCTCTATAGATGAGACGTCTAACATTGCACATAAATTTGCGAGTGAATACAAACAAATAACCGCCCTAGATAAAGAAAACGGTGGTAAAGCAAGTGCAATGAATATGGCACTAAGTAATAGTAACAGCGAGCTAATAGGCTGCTTAGATGCTGACTCATTCGTAGACCCTAGTGCACTTATGCTTATAGCACACCAATTTATAAACGACAGTGAGGTAAGTGCCGTCACACCAGCAATAATGATAGATAACCCAAAAAATATACTACAAATGATGCAGAGGGCGGAGTATATGGCTGGTATTTTTATGCGCCGCGTGTTTAGCATGATAGACTCTATCATTGTCACTCCTGGGCCCTTCTCTATCTTTCGTAGGGCCGATATCATAGAGGTATCTGAGTGCGCAGATAATGTATGGCTACATGCACATGGCACAGAAGACTTCGAGATGGGTCTACGCTTACAGAGCAACTATAAAAGGATTGCGAATGAGCCCTTAGCCAAGGTGATGACAATCTCTCCTGATACACTATACAGCTTATACAGACAGCGCATAAGGTGGATGTACGGCTTCCTTATGAACACATGGGACTACAAACATATGGTGGGCAACATTAAATACGGCAACATAGGCATTCTAGTACTTCCTACGACTCTTGTAAGTATATTTGGTGGAGTATACGTATTCGGCCTACTATTAACAAATATTGTCTCTTATCTGTTAGATGCACTAGTACATGTTTACACAGCTGGCTTTACACTCTCTGTACCCAGATTTGATTGGTTTTATATAAATACTAGCGCACTTATATTCATGGTGTTGATACTAATCTTAGTACTACTAATAATACTTCACTATGCTGCGCAAATATCTCATACCAGGGTACGTAAAAGGGATACCGCACTGTACTTACTTTTGTACGGATTAATTGCCCCCGTATGGCTAACCGGGGCTGTAGTGCGAGCCACTGTAGGTGCAGAATCTAAATGGAAGGTAATAAGATAATTAATTATGAACTATAAGAGATACTTACTGGCATTTATTATTACGAGTACCATCTTCGTTACTACTATATTAATAAGTAATAAGCTCAGCGAAGATAAGTTACTGCAGGTGCGCGCAATAGAGGAGAAAATGAGCATAGATATACTCTCGTTAGAGACACAGTTTGAGCTGTTACAAGAACTCTCTTGTGGACAGATAACTGAGAGTACTATACTCTCTAGCGAGCTTAATACTCTTGGAAGCAAGCTGTCCTACATGGAGGGACAACTAGGTACTAATGACCCAGAGGTAATAAGACTTAAAAGACGTTACTCTATACTTCAAATAAAAGACCTTCTGCTTATGCGTAAAGTTATAGACAAGTGTGATATAGCACCAACGGTGGTACTATATTTTTACTCTAACGATGGCAATTGTAGCGCATGCAAGCGTCAGGGATATGTACTAAACAAACTCAGTAACGACCATGATGACCTGCGCATATACGCCTTTGATGCTAACCTAGATTTATCTGCATTAAGAACCTTAGTAAGAATAAACAAGGTAGGAGCCTCACTACCAGCGCTAGTAATAAATGGTAAAACTTATAATGGCTTTAAAAGCCTATCTGACATGAAGGTACTCCTACCAGAACTAATAGAAGAAACTAACACAGCCACACCTGATCAGACTAAGGAGTAACCAGATTAGATACTAGGCTTTTTACTAGTATCGCTTTCTATAATATAAGAAAATCCCCATATAGGGGATTTTTAATTGAGCCAGAAAGCAGATTCGAACTGCTGACCTACCGCTTACAAGGCGGTTGCTCTACCAACTGAGCTATTCTGGCTTATGTATACTACTAACGAACAATTGCGGAACTACTATGCAATGCGCACTATATTACTACAGCTTGTGCCGCTGGGCAACCTCTTCTATGTCTAATCCATCTTTGTGCTCTTGCACATCTTTAAGGAAACCATTCTCCCTTACCTCCTCCCCATCAGCCTTGGCCTTAGCGCTTTTATGTGCCACACTACGAGCCCTCCACTCTATCTTCTTAGCTATACTCGCAGTGACTTTAGCAAATTTATGAGTAACAATATTGTATACCTTACTACACAAGTAACGTGCATTGTCTATTGTACACTCTGCTGCACAACGCAGCTCTATAGATGTAATATATGAATTACATCTAGTACGTAGATTCTGTGCAAATAACATCTTGCCAGCCTTAACCTCAATATACTTAACTACAAATAACCCAACAAGTAAGACTATCGTTATAATAAAAATTATTAATGCCATCATATCTTAATTGTAACACGCAATTAGCATTTGCTAATATTTACGCACCAAAGCGCTCTGAACGAGTTATCTCGACTCTCTCACCAAACTTTTGTGTAGCCTCTTTTACTAGTTCACTTATAGTTTTATCTGCATCCTTTACAAAGGGTTGCTCCATTAATACCTTTTCTTTTAGATATGAATTCATCTTACCCACAACAATCTTCTCTTGCATGTCTTTAGGTTTGTCTGCAGCCTCTTCTTCGAAGACTGCTTTCGCTGCAGCTACATCCTCATCTTTAACATCATCTTTTGTAAGAAACTGTGGTGCCATTGCTGCCACATGCATAGCTATGTCATACGCCAATGCCTTAAATTCTTCATTCTTAGCTACGAAGTCTGTCTCACACGAAAGCACAATAACACCAGCTACACTACCTCCTTGGTGTAGATATACACCAACAGTACCAGAAGCTAAATCTCTATCTGCCTTCTTGTCTGCTATTTGTGAACTCACCTTACGTAATAGCACCTTGGCTTTCTCTATGTCTCCACCCCCCTCTTCAAGTGCTTTCTTACACTGCATTATAGATACACCTGTATCATCTCTAAGAGTCTTGATGTCTTCCATTGAACTTGCCATACTATTTATTTTAGTTAATTATTATTTAATAGCTCCTGCTATTTGCTCTACTATATACTTTATACTCTTACGAGTAGTATCGTTAGCAGGCACTGGGTATGTGATTTTTGATATGTTACAATCATTATTTGATATAGCTATCACAGGTATACCGAGTTGCTGTGCCTCTGCTACTCCCTTGTTCTCAAACTCTGGATCTACCACGAAAACTCCCACGGGCAACTTCTTCATAGAAAGTAGGCCTCCAAACTTTTGCTCTAAATCGGCTATTTCTCTGTCTATCATTAGTCGCTCTAGCTTAGTAAACTTATCTAAAGCACCTGACTCTTTGTCAGCCATTAACTTCTCTAGTTTGTCTACTCTCTTACGTATCTCTTTAAAGTTGGTAAGTGTACCTCCTATGTAACGAGCACATGAGTGTGGCTGCCCCTTACCGTCAGCGGCATTACGCATAATATCACGAGCCTCATTTTTACCTCCCAAAAATAGTACCTGCCCGTCTGCCTTAGTAAGCTCAGCTATTGCCTCTTTAGCTTTTTCTAGCATCATGGATGTTTGCTCTAGGTCAAATATATCATTCTTACCCTTTTGTCCAAATATGTACTCTAGTACACTGGGGTGTCTACGGCTCTTAGTATAGCTATAATGAGCACCCGCCTCAAATAACTCTTTAACAGTCTCTTTATTTATTGTCATATGCGCGCTATGCTACCAAAAATTGCCTCTTAGTGCAAGCCTAGAGCGATATGGTTGACATAAGTTTGACATGTTAACCAAAGCATTGTATAAGATGTAATACATGTTATACTCCTTCCCTATGTAGACACAACCGCCTACATATTTTCGGAGGACAACCTATGGGAAATAGAACCATAAGGGAGGCGTCATCCGAAAAAATTTTTGCCTATAAATCTGTATACCCAACGGTTACAGAAGTGTTGGCAAAATTAGAGTTCCTTGGATTCCCAGACTATGTCTGGGAAGACCTAGGAGATGCTTGGAAAATAACAATAACCAAGCATTAGACTCTAAAAACCCGGACCAATTTAGTATTTTAATTAATACTGGTCCGGGCTTTTTTATTACCTACTGATTAGACTTACGTACAAACCACTTTATTACATAGTAGAGCACTGACCCAATTACAATAATCATAAATACAATCCATGACCATATGCTATGGAGCCACACCATATACCACGGCTCTATATATGGCTGATACTGAGCCTCTGAATCAACTGTTATTGAGTTTATGGCACTATTGTCATCATTAAGTACTATGTCTGCAGTCGGAACGGGGACGTCTCCAATTTGTGTCTCGTATAGTTCTCCGTGCCCGATATTGTTAACCTCTATACGTGCCGAGCAAGAACCCACAACACCGTCTTCATTTATAACAGTCATATTATAAGTAGTACTTTCCTGTGGAGTAATGATACGCTTACCACTCCCAAGAGTAACGTGCCCGACACCTAAGTCTATAAATGCAACAGTAGAGTTTACTGTACTCCATAACAGCTCTACTGCTCCTTGCTCTGTAACTCTTGGTACCATCTTGCATGTGGGCTTGCCAGCCAAGTCAGTAACAGCAATTACAGCACCACAGTTGAGTTGCCTTACTAAGCGGTACGTAGTAAATGTACAAGTAGTACATTGTGACTGCAGTTGTGCATCAGCCTGCAGGTGCACTGTTGGTGGTACAGCCTGAGCGACCTGCTGATTGGGCACAACTTGGTACCCTGCGTGTACAGTTGGAGAAAGTAGAAATACAATTATAACCACAAGGCTTAATGCGTGTCTAAACATGCGTAAAGTATAGCATGCCTAACTACTCAGCGACAAACACTGCCTTAATGCGCCTTACGCCAGCTGAGCTGCTGGACTCTTTTTTAATTTTAAACTTACCAAACTTGCTTAAGTCTTGAGTGCTCTCTACATGCGGACCACCACAGAGCTCGCGGCTGTATACTGTACCGTCACTACCTTTTATATTATATACAGTCACTATATCCGGATACTTATCCCAAAATGCTCCTACTGCTCCACTCTCTTTGGCCGCTTCCTTGTCCATCTCCTCTACAACCACGCTTGCTCCAGCGTTAATTGCACCATTCACATAGTCTTCTACTTTGTCTAAGACATCTCTCTCTACCTTCTCGCTGTAAGTAAAGTCAAAACGAACGCGCTCTGCGGTAATATTACTACCTCGTTGAGTAACACCATCACCAAGCTCTTTCCTCAGCCCCGCAAGCATAAGGTGTGCGGCAGTATGATAAGCCGTTGTCTCCTCACTAGTATCGGCAAGTCCGCCTTTAAACTTTTGCTCAGCACCAACCCTACTCTCTTCCTTGTGCTTTTGCATCTCTTTTTTAAATTGCTCTATGTCTACACCTATATTTAGCTCCTCTGCTAACTCTTGCGTAAGCTCTATAGGAAAGCCGTATGTAGTAAATAACACATAGGCATCATGGCCTGTTATTTCTTTACCTTCAAGCTCTTTAATCTTATTAAACTCCTTTAACCCCTTCTCTAAAGTCTTTCGAAACTGTAGCTCCTCTGCCTTGACTGCATGATTATTTGAGAGCTCTCCTGCTGGCACACCAAGCTTATCTGCATGTATTATACTCCTCCTTATTAGCCTGCGAGTAAAGTATCCTTGCTCTGTGTTACTTGGTAATATACCTTCTTCTATCATAGTCTCTGCGGCACGCAGATGGTCTGCAATAATACGGAATGACGCTTGGTATTGTACATCAGAGTACTCCTTACCACTCTTTTGCTCTAATGGTTTTATTATGTCCTGGAAGACGTCTATAGTGAATACGTCTGCGCTGTCATTAGTAGCTGCTACCAATCGCTCTAAGCCACTACCGTGGTCTATGTTCTTGTGCTCAAGCTCTTTAAATGTACCGTCTTCTTGTTTTAAGTACTGCATAAACACATTATTACCAATCTCTATGAAACGCCCGCAGTCACAATTAGGGTGACAATGCTCGCCCCACTTAGTGTCATGCTCAATACTTGTGAACTCGTAAAACATCTCAGAGTCTGGCCCACCCGGTTCTCCTGCAGGCATGTTCTCTGGTACTCCTGCTCTGCTCCACCAGTTCTTGGCACTGTCATAGTAAAAAATCCTTTCGCCATCTTTCATACCTCTCTTACCTCCAACTTCCTCACTACCCATGTCTGCTATGCCTGCCTCTATGCCGACACTACTGAATAACTCTTGCCAAACCCTAGGAGCATCTTCATCTTTAGGTAAGCCTGCCTGCTCGTCCCCTCCGAAGGCTGTTATATATAGTCTATTTGGGTCTAACTTAAGCTCTTTTGTTAAGAACTCCCACATCCACTTTATCTGCTGCTCTTTAAAATAATCCCCAAATGACCAGTTACCAAGCATCTCAAAAAGTGTCGTGTGTCTACTATCTCCCACCTCTTCTATGTCGTCTGCTCTAAAGCATTTCTGTGAGTCTGAGACCCTAGTACCTTGCGGGTGCTTGGTACCAAGTAGGTATTGTATCATTGGCTGCATACCTGAGCCTGTAAATAGTGTTGTTGGATCATTCTCTGGTACTAGTGGGCTACCAGGCACTATGACATGACCACGCTCCTGCATAAAATCTAGATATTTCTTACGTACTTCTGATGTTTTCATTATTAAGTATTATACACAAAACTACGAAGTAAGCACTTCTGCCCCTTTTTTGGTTATTATTACAGTATGCTCAAACTGGGCTGAGGCGCTGCCGTCTCTACTCTCGTATGTATAACCGTCTGGCATCTCTTTTATTTGTGGCTTGCCTGCCATGAGTATAGGCTCTATTGCGAGCACCATGCCTTCTTCTAATTTTTCTCCGCTGCCTGGTGCGCCATAGTTAGGTATAAATGGCTCCTCATGTACTTGTTGCCCAACGCCATGACCTCCGAGCTCGCGTGGTACCGAGTAACCATATTTCTCTGCTACGAGCTGTACTGCGTGGCCAATGTCTCCGACAGTATTACCTGCCTTTGCGGCCTTTATTGCCTCTATACGTGCCTCCTTGGCTGCTTCTATAAGTCTCTGACTCTCTGTACTTATGTTACCGACTCCTACTGTGACACACGAATCTACTATAAGACCTCGGTGCTTCAAGAGGCAATCTATAGACACTATGTCACCATCTTGCAGTGTCTTAGGCTGCTCGTTAGGTATACCGTGCACTATCTCGTTGTTAATACTGACACAGAGCGCAGCTGGGTATGGCCTACCAGCACCTGACGGTGTGTAACCTAATGTGGCTGGTGTATCACCATGCTCTACTATTATCTCTCTAGCTCTGTCCTCCAATTGCTGAGTAGTTACACCAGGCTGTGCCATCTCTCCAAGTGTGCGCAACAATCCACCAAGACGTTTTCCGCCTTCTCGTAAAATTTCTTTTTGCTGGTTTGTGCTGGCTATCATAAGTGTATTATGCACGCCTTTTACCTTTTGACAATCTACTCAGGCAGCACTGTGGTACCTAGTGTCTCATCATTTAACTTAGCAATATCCTTCATACTCACAACTCTTATTGGCAAGCCGTTGTCTCTACACATTGCTATCGCTGAGGCATCGGCCACTTTTAAGTCCTTCTCTATGACCTCTGTGGCTGTAATCTTATTTATCTTGGTTGCTGCTGGGTCTGTATCTGGGTCTGCTGTGTATACTCCATCTACACCATCTTTAGCAAGCACAAGCGTGCCACAATTAAGCTCCAATGCTCTCTGGGCAGCAGTAGTATCTGTAGTAAAGTATGGCATACCTGTGCCTCCAGCGAATATAACAATACGACCCTTAGCCAAGTGCCTACGTGCACGCTGTGGTAGATAAGGCTCGCACACCTGAGGCATTGAGATAGCTGAGCTTACTCGTACCACAAGGCCTTGAGACTCAAAATAGTCACGCACAGCAAGGGCATTTTGCACAGTGGCCAACATGCCTATGTAGTCGCCAGTACTGCGACGTATGCCTACGTTGCCTGCAAGCTCTGCACCGCGGAATAAGTTTCCTCCGCCTACTACTAGTGCCACCTCATAGCCAGCATCCTGCACCTCTTTTATTTGGTCGGCTGTCTCCTTTAGCACACTCTCTGTATACTTCTCCTCACCATTACTTAATGCACCACCACTTAATTTTATTAAAATCTTTTTTGAATCTTTTTGTATTGTTTGCATAGAGATGTTTATTATAACCCTAACTTTTCTAAGATATCTTGATGCACCTCGTCTATACTCTTGCCTCCGTCTATATGGTAGACGTTGGCACCTAACTCACTCATGTACTCTATAGCCGGCATTGTTTGCTCCTTAAACCAGGCAAGACGCTTTACCATAGCCTCATCTGTATCGTCTACCCTGTTCTCTCCTCTATCAGCTGACCGTTGCTTAGCTGTATCTCCATCTATCTCTAGTATTATTATACTGTAGTCTCTGTTTAGCCACTCTAGCATACCATTAAAGAGTTTTGCCTCTCCTATGCTCCTAGCAGCGCCATCAAAAACCACGTTATGGTTACTCCCAACACTCTTTAGCAACACTCCGCTCCACATATAAGCTGACACCGCTGGAGGTACGAGACCTCCGCTATCTATAGTGTCTTTAACGTGGCGTGCACCCTCGGTACCTGCATTTTTTGCATAATCCCTTAGAAGTTGCCCTGTCTCTAGGAAGTGCGTGTTGCGCTTTTTGTTAAGCTTATCTACAAGCAGACGTGCTTGTGTACCTTTGCCAGCTCCGCTCATACCATAAAAAAGTACGGTCCGTGGCGAAGTGTCTACTATTGGGTTATCTGACATAATTCTCTTTCTTTAAAATTGTTATTACCTCCTCTATGGCTTGCTCTAGTCTACCATTTTCATTACGCACTGTATAATCAGAGACCTGGTTAAACTCTACCATCTCCTTTTGTACTAGGTCCATACGCTCTTTCAACTCTTCCTCAGTGACAGGGTTCCTTGCTACTACCCTACCTATCAGTTCCTCCTCAGAGCCAGCCACCACTATAACAGCCAGTGTATTAAAGTGCTCTTTAAAATATTTAATACCCTCCGCTTGTACTTGTGCTACCACCACCTTACCTTCTACTGTCTTCTGCTCTAGGTCTGGTAAATATGTACCATAATATCTGTCTGTGTCTTGTGCATGCCAAAACTCTGGTATACTACCGCCTTTAATACCCTGCAAAAACTTATCTTTTGTAATAAAGTGGTAGTCTACACCGTCTACTTCGTCGTCTCTCATTGAGCGGGTGGTAGCGGTAACTAGTCTTGCACAATTATCACAACGCTCTAGTACACCTTGCATAATACTGTTCTTACCAGAGCCGCTTGGTCCGGCTATTACCAGTATTTTAGTTTCATTAATCTTTTTATCTTGCATGGCGTTAGTGCATACAACTATACTCCAGCTAGGCCGGATTGCAAATACAGAAAATCAAAACCTGGGTGTTAAAATAATGTATAAAAAAAGTAGTATACAAGTGCCACACCCTCACGTGCTACGAAATATGGCTCTTTAGCATATCTGCCACCCGAAGAATAATCAGCCGCATGCAACGTAAAGCCGTGCTCATCTAGACCTGCCCGCTTGGCCAAGAGCCCTATACGAGCAAGGTGAAAATCATTAGAAACTAATATATAAGACTTATCTGTATCGAGGTGCATTATAGTAGACAGTGTATTAACGCCTTCTCGGTCTAACACCAAGTCATCTGCTGCAACACCTTGCTCTAGTAAAATATCAGTCATAACGTCTACCTCATGTGCACCATATATAGAGTCTGCTCCAGACAGTACGATACAACCCACAAGACCCTGTCTGTATAAGCTGGCAGCGGCCAGCGTCCTATCGGACAACGCATCACTTGCTACTGGCCCATAGTAACCAGGCCATACTGCCGCACCAAATACAACAACACAGTCTGCCTTACTTGAAGCAGTATGCCAATAAAAAGATATAATATGAGCCAATAAAAGACTGGAAATAATGATAATGGCTAAAGACGCCTTGCGTACGTATGTTATAAATCTATATATCATAAGCATAGTGTACAACACTATATACTAAATACTAGAACTCTTGCCACGCAGGTACCCTACCTACCACAACTGTAGCATCTTTAGCACCACCATCTAAGTCCGTACAATCTATAGTAAATTTAGTTGTACCACTTAGCAAACTAGACTGTTGGCTTTGGTTTAGTCGTACAGTATCCCAATCCCATGAGTCTACAACGATGCCTGTATCTACCTCTATACCCTCTACACTACAAGTCGTAACATTAGTAAGGTTCCACGACACCTCAACAGTACCAGAAGCCGACAAGAAAGAAGGTGTTGCTATAATGCCCACATCACCAGTTACCCCGTTGTAAGTACAATGAGTACACGGCTCTGTGCATGTAATAGTATTATTTATATTAGGGGCACCAACTCCCCATCCCGATATTAAACTATTTTCATCTGTTGCTTGTGCTCTAACAGTTGTGTCAGCGATGCTACATGAGTTAAATATATGAGATATTGAAACTGTTGTACCCTCTGTGGCACACCCTGCATTTTGGGTGGAGTCATCTGGCCATTTTGCTTCATAGCATAGCTCGCCACCGTCAGTGTCTGTACTTAAAAGACCAATAGAACACGAGACACCTAAGAGACAGTCTCCTCTAACGGTAGGTACTGTAGGTGGATTATTTTGCTCTATAGTTATAGGCATACTAAATACACAGTCTGTTGTACCAAATATACCACCGTCAAATAATGACGCCCCAAATGCCCCGCCACACAAGTCTGGCGAGCTAAAGTTGAGTGTATGAACCCCTGCAGAGCCTATTGCTGCAATGGTCTTGTGGTATATGGTGCCTGTATTAGATGACGTAACCATAGACTGCCATGAGCCACCGTCCACCTGTAGGTCTATAGAACCCCCAGACGGCTTATTATTAGGTAGTGCCGTCTCCTGGAAGACCAAGCTAAATCCTATTGGGTCACCTGCATTAAATGTTGTGCTGTCTAATGTAACTGAGTATTGCACCTGGCCTGAATCCCTAGAAAAGCCATTAAATATATGTGCCAACACTTGGGTATCTATAAGTGTAATACTGGCAGATGCTACTCCTACAGATACAAGACTCATTAAAATAATAAGTGACGCAGTACCTTTCTTATTTCGCATTACTACCAATACTATACCTAGCAGCAGTATTCCAAGTAAAATTATTACTGAGACTGTAAGTGTATCAGAGCTAGCATCTTGCTCTACCGGCTGAAGCTGTCCGTTATCAGCAACCTCTACCTGTACTACCTTGGCTCCAGGAATCTGAACTAGCACCTGCTGGGCGTCTGCTTTATTGCTCAACCATAGTCTGTACGTATAATCACCAGCCTCAGACACCTCCTCAGATATAGATAAATCTATACTGCTGCCATTTATAGGCAGGACTCTCTGTGTACCATTAGTTATGAGCTCTCCGTATGCAGAGCCCTTGTAAACGGCATACACTACACCTATTGGGCCTTCTCCTGCATTAGATACACTACACCTAATAACCCTACTATTGTTGTATGAACAATCTGATAACTTAGACTCTACGACCCCACTCTCTTGTATTGCCTCTACCTGTATAACTCCTGCATATTTTAATATATTAACTGTACCTTGTGCATCTCGTGACAATATAAATACGTCGTGTGCGCCCTGAGCATCACTGCCTACAGAGGTTTCTGTGTACAAGATTTTAGAGCCACCTATAGGTAGTGTAACTGAACCCACTGGGACTTCTTGAGCGTTACCAGTGGCTATAGATTGTATTCGTATGCCATATGTTACTGTTTGCTCTTTTTTAGAGATATTTTTTATAGAAAATGCGGTCTTTAGGTCTCTATCGTCTTGAGTAAGACGCACACCATCAATATGTACACTGCCTAAGTCCGCAGCCTCTGTAACTGTAAGTGGTGAAATTAAAACACCGAGCAAAAATAATACCCCAAAGAAAGTTTTATACTTCATGGGGCTTATTTTAACATACTACTATGTACGTAACTGCTTAACTGTTAACTATCATTGAGCGCTCTATGTTGGCGCCTACCTACTCTCCCTGCAATGCAAGTACCATCGGTGTTGCTGTGCTTAACTGCCAGGTTCGGAATGTGACTGGGTGTACCCACAGTACCAAAGCACCAACACACAGAGCTCAATAAGTCGTCTTGTTGACAACTAAATACAATATATCAACCGAAGTTGATATTAGCGTCGTTCGCTCGGTAATACAAAATTTTGTATTACGCTCACTTTACTAGCTAACAAGAAGACTTTTACTACACTACGCAACGTTATATTTGAGTGCAAAATAAATTGAACTATGAAACTCTCACTGCTATATAGCAACGGTAATTAACAAAGCTCCCCATAGATGCCCTTCGACGAATTAGTACACCTCGGCTGAGTACATTGCTGTACTTACACCTAGTGCCTATCAACGTAATCATCTCTTACGGGTCTCAAATGATTCCTAATCTTGAAGTTGGCTTCCCGCTTAGATGCTTTCAGCGGTTATCCATTCCCTACATAGCTACTCGACAGTGCCACTGGCGTGACAGCCGATAGACCAGAGGTAAGTTCATTCCGGTCCTCTCGTACTAGGAACAAATCTTCTCAAGAATCGACGCCTGCAGCAGATTATGACCAACCTGTCTCACGACGGTCTGAACCCAGCTCGCGTACCTTTTTAATTGGCGAACAGCCAAACCCTTGGGACCTGCTCCAGCCCCAGGATAAGGTGAGCCGACATCGCTGTCGTTCACTCAGAGGTGTTCATCTCCTCTGTTGGTTCACGTGATGCGTCATAAACACCACGATTTTCTGATATTGCTACCAGGATCGGACTATATCTTCATCCACTTTTAATAAAATTAAAAGTGGAGCTTAGCGTGTAGTCTCTGAGGATTCTTCATGTATAAGTATATAAAATACCTATATTTAGAAGCCTTTCCTGCTGATTGTCCCCGCACATACATTTTCAAACCTTAGATTACCAATTATTTAATAAGTAATCACAGCTCACTCTTTCAAGTCACTGTTTAGGTTGTATAGCGTTTCTCTGGTGTTGGGATTTCCAGCATATAGCTAAGTTGTTTTTGTAAGAAATTACTCTCTTAGGCACCCCGATGTATTATTGTATTTTTTTAAATCAATTTAA
>Ga0256834_1000583_pt1 | contig 25948 bp, 26 predicted proteins | sample 4281140metaG_FD_190536 | JGI IMG/M metagenome (GOLD analysis project Ga0256834, IMG submission 190536) | Hydrothermal vent microbial communities from East Pacific Rise, Pacific Ocean - 4281-140 | ecosystem: Environmental > Aquatic > Marine > Hydrothermal vents | place: Pacific Ocean: East...
TTACCGACATTTTCCTTAGTGGTGGCGAGCATTTTACGCCCCCCTACGCCATCAAGACTTACGTTAACCATTGCAGAACCTTGCTCTGGATCAAGTCCTGAAGAAGCACTGACCACGTTTTCACCATCAACAATCGTGCCACGTTTTAATAGGATTGGACGACCGTCTCTAAAGTTATACACAATCGAACCATGCGGAGCATAGCCTGTTTTATCGGCACGGTAGGCATCGCCACGCTCTTCCACCAATCGAAATTCAAGCGTTGCTGTTGCGCCCAAAATTTCTTTGGCACGTGCGGTGTCTTGAATACCGGGAAGCTGAACCACAATACGGCGATCACCTTGTTGCTGAATCACTGGCTCGGCCACCGCTAACTCATTCACTCGATTACGTAAGGTGGTTATATTTTGTTGTAACGCAAATTTTTGCGTTTCAGCAATGGTTTGATCTGAAAAACGCAACTGAACTTGAGGGCTTGACGTCTCTTCTACTGGCTTTAGACTGAAACGGTCGCTGTATTTTTCAGTTAAAATTGCTAACCCCGATTCCATCGTTGGCAGGTCTTTAAATTTAACCGCCAATGTTTCGCCTTCCATCTCAACCGCTAAGTAGCGCACTTTGTTTTCACGCAACACGCTTTTAATTTCATCCACATAACGTAAATAGGCTTTGGAAACGGCCACTTCCATATCTACGTCCATTAAAAAATGCACCCCCCCTCGCAAATCCAAACCCAAATACATGGGTGCTGCGCCTATGCTTCTTAAAATATCGGGGGTGGATGGCGCTAGGTTTAAGGCCACCACGGCTGTTCGTCCCAACATTTCTTTTAAGATTGATTTCGCTTTCAGTTGATCTTCAGTACCTTCAAAGCGAATTAAAAAACGTCCATTTTCAAACACAGAGGATTTCACGGGAATTTCGGCCATTTCCAAAGCCTTTGCTACCTGCTCTTGCGTTTCAAACCCAAAGGTAACTGATTTTGCAGGCGAAATTTGCACGGCGGGATCTTCACCAAACAAGTTAGGCAATGCATAAGTAATGCCGATGACCGTCACCACAATCAATAACAAGTATTTCCATGCAGGATACTTGTTCGATATGATATTTTGCTGTGTTTGAAACATACACTTCATTCCATTTTCAAAAATAGGGGGGGGGAGAAAATTTTATCGCATATTTAGCGCGACATACGTAGTCTTACCGTAAGCGTTCAGAAACAACAAAAGGGGCTAGGAACGTGTCCTAAACCCCCTTTTGGCTTGATTAAAAGACAATTACTCGCCTTTCAATGTTCCTTTTGGCAGTAAACGCGAAATATTTTGGCGTTCAATTTTGACCACAACGTTATCGGCAATTTCAACATCGCAAAATGAATCACTCATTTCAATAATTTTACCCGCCATGCCACCGTAAGTAACGACTTCGTCGCCTTTCTTAATGGCTTCAACCAACGCCTTATGCTCTTTTACTTTTTTCTGCTGTGGGCGAATCAATAAAAAGTAAAATACAACAAACAATAAAACCAGCGGAATAATTCCTTCCCAACCACTGCCTGTCGAAGCGGCGGCGCCTTCTGCCATTGCATCACTGATAAAAAAACTCATAAAAATAACCTCCAAAAATAAGTAAAGTCGCGCTTCAGGTAATCTCTGAAATAGGTTAGATATAACCTACTTCAAGGACGGCCTGAGACGTTACAAAAATTTAACCGCTGTATTGTGGCATAACTCCGCCCAAAAATCTCAAATTTTGCGTAATTTTTATACGCTTATATTATACGTTTAAAGCGGGAACAGATCGTCCGATGCCTTGATAAAAGTCCTCAACAAACGCATCCAATGCATTCTGTGCAATCGCTTCTCGCATTCCTTTCATCAAGTCTTGGTAATAATGTAAATTGTGAATGGTATTAAGCCGTGCGCCTTGAATCTCTTTACACTTATCCAAATGGTGTAAATACGAGAGCGTATAATTTTGGCAAGTGTAACAACTGCACGCTTTATCAATCGGGTCTAAATTAATCTTGTGCTTGGCATTGCGCAACTTCACCACGCCTTGGCGTGAAAACAAAAAACCATTACGCGCATTACGCGTGGGCATGACACAATCAAACATATCAATGCCACGGCGTACCGCCTCCACCAAATCTTCTGGCTTGCCTATGCCCATTAAATAGCGGGGTTTGTCTTTTGGCATGTGAGGTTCGGTGTAGTCTAAAGTTGCCATCATCTCCTCTTTTGGCTCTCCAACCGATAACCCACCAATGGCATAACCATCAAAGCCAATTTCGGTCAAACCATCCAGTGAGATTTTTCGCAAGTCTTCATACATGCCGCCCTGCACAATCCCAAACAGTGCCGCGGGGTTATCGCCATGCGCTTCTTTAGAACGCTTTGCCCAGCGCATCGACAACTCCATCGACTCTTTTGCTACGGAGTGCTCCGCAGGATAAGGGGTGCATTCATCAAAAATCATCACAATGTTTGCGCCCAGCTTGCGCTGTACTTCCATAGACTCTTCAGGCCCCATAAAAATTTTAGCGCCGTTTACAGGGCTATTAAACGTAACACCCTTCTCTTCAATTTTTCGCATTTTGCCTAAACTAAACACCTGAAAACCACCAGAGTCGGTCAAAATAGGGCCTTTCCACTGCATAAACCCGTGCAAGCCATCGTGCAGTTCAATAATGTCGGTACCAGGGCGAAGCGACAGATGAAACGTATTGCCCAAAATAATTTGCGCCCCCGTGGTCTCTACTTCTTCGGGCGTCATACCTTTTACCGAGCCATAAGTACCAACGGGCATAAATGCAGGCGTTTCCACAACTCCACGGGCAAATTTTAAACGGCCTCTTCGCGCGCGTCCGTCGATATTGTCTAGTTCAAATTCCATTCAGATTCCATTAATTTTTTAAAGAGAAAATAGGGGGGGATTTTTATTTATTCCGATCTTGGAAACACCAACATCGCATCGCCATAACTGAAAAATCGGTACTCTTGTTTCACAGCGTGTTGATACGCCGCCATAGTACGTTCATAACCCGCCATCGCAGAGACCAGCATGATTAAAGTCGATTCTGATAAATGAAAATTGGTAAACAGCACATCCACCTCTTTAAATTCATAACCTGGGGTAATAAAAATATCGGTCTCTCCCTGATACGGAGCCAACTCCCCCGTTGAACTCAATGCAGACGCACTCTCCAAACAACGCACAGAGGTCGTTCCAATCGCAAACACTCGCCCACCCTTGGCTCGGGTTTGTTTCACTTGGTCCACTAAGGTTTGATCGACTTCTAAATATTCCGAGTGCATCACATGCTCTTCAATATCGTCTACCTGAACGGGTTTAAACGTACCTGCCCCCACATGCAAGGTCACAAACCCAACTTGCGCGCCTTTGTCTTGAATGGCTTGCAGTAGCGCTTCATCAAAATGTAAACCTGCCGTGGGCGCGGCCACTGCGCCAGGTTTTTCGGAGTAAACGGTTTGATAACGCTCTTTATCGGCCTCTTGATCTTCCGCACGTTCAATGTAAGGGGGCAATGGCATGTGACCATGCGCCTCAATCAACTCTAAAGCAGAGTCATCGGACAGCACTTTCACCACAAATAGGTCGTCTTGTCGTCCCAATACTTCAATATCAAATGCGTCTTCAATTCTCAAAACAGCCCCCGCCTTAGGCGAACGACTGGAACGAATATGGGTTAACAACGTGTGATTATCCAAAACACGCTCAATCAACAACTCCACCTGACCGCCCGTGCTTTTTTTGCCAAACAGTCGAGCAGGAATCACCTTGGTATTATTAAACACCAACAAGTCGTTTGGCTGAACATAAAAGAGTAAATCAGGAAATTGCTGATCTTCTACCCCCCCGTCAGGCAACATCACCAACAAGCGACTGCCACGTCGCTCTGCGGCGGGTTGTTGTGCAATCAAATATTCAGGAAGCTCAAAAAAGAAGTCTTGTCGTTTCACGAAAAAAGGCCTTAAGATAAAAGTGGCGGTATTCTCTCTGATTACACCTTTATTTTCAAGAACTTAATCCAGTATAAAAACCAATAAAAGCAAAATAACAACCCCATATTTAAGTTGACAGTACCAAAGCGACTCTCTATAATTCGCCGCACACATATTTGCCAGTGTGATGGAATTGGTAGACATGACGGATTCAAAATCCGTTGCTTTTGCGAGCGTGGCGGTTCGAGTCCGCCCACTGGTACCATACGTTTTAAACGTATAACACTTCTATAGTACGACCGTAGCTCAGTTGGTTAGAGCACTACCTTGACATGGTAGGGGTCGGTGGTTCGAATCCACTCGGTCGTACCAATTTTTAGATTCACCTTCAATCTAAAAATTTCTCCCCCCTTCCACTGCGTTTCCAAATTAAATCACTCACATAAGTCTTATGCTATGATTGATCCCCTCAGTTCATAACGAATAGTAAACATTCACTCATGCCATCATCGTTAAAAGTCGCTCTATACATTCTGATACTCTCTTTAAGCGTTGCCAGTTGCACCACTCCAAAACAGGGCATACCAACGGTAGAACTGCCACAGCAAGGCATTACCGCTCAAAACATTGGGATATTGGTTAAAAATAACGACGAACTCTCTCTGCGTACCGCCCTGCTTTATAAACAAGAACGCAATATTCCAGAAGCCCATATTTTTTACCTTGACCTTCCCAACAAAGCCAACGTTTCTCCCACACAATTTAATGCGGCCTACCAAACCTTAATGAGCCAAGTAGGCGATAACATTCAAGCGTTTGTGGCCACATGGAAAGCGCCTTACCGCGTGGACTGCATGTCCATCACCAGTGCACTGGCCTTTGGTTACGATAAAAAATGGTGCCAACCCAAGAAGAAAGGCTGCTTTCCCACCCCAAACTCTACCTACTTTAACAGCAACAGCATCGCGCCTTGGAAAGATCTAAAGATGCGCCCGACCATGTTATTAACAGGTCAAAACTATGAAGTCATTCATGCATTGGTGCAACGAGGCGTAAAATCCGATGGTACACGCCCTAAAGGGCACGCCTATTTAATCAATACGAAAGACAAAGCCAGAAGCACCCGTGCAGGAATATTTAAACAGTTTGCAACCCTTTTCCCTAACAACCCCTTATTGGAAACACATTTTTTAGACGCATCTAAACCGTCGTCCATTACAGACTATATTTCTCTTAAAAAGAATGTGATGTTTTATCAAACAGGGTTAAAGCACGTACCCGACATTCACACCAACCACTACCTACCGGGTGCGGTGGCAGACCACTTAACCTCTTTTGGGGGCAATGGACTAAGTGAAAAAGGGCAAATGAAAGCGTTTCGATGGCTGGAAGTTGGTGTAACAGGAAGCTACGGAACCGTGGTTGAACCTTGTAATTATGTGCAAAAATTTCCAAATCCTGGGATTTTAATCCCCAGATACCTACAGGGCGAAACCTTAATCGAAGCCTACTGGAAATCCGTTTTACAACCCAGCGAAGGTCTGTTTATTGGTGAACCTCTCGCCAAACCGTATGATCTATTTAAGGTTCGCCGCTCAAATAAAGCCGTGATCATTACCACCAATCGGCTCAATCCCAATCAACCTTACCAACTATTAGCGTGGCATAAAAACAGTCAACAATTTAAACCCGTTAAAGCAAATTTTAGCATCATACCTCGTGACAAAATCGTGACCATTTACATACCAAACGCCACTTCAAGCCAATATAAAATCGTTGAGCTGTAATCAAGTGTAATGGCTCCATAAGAGCGACCGTTTCCTATAAAACCGATCTATAAGCCCAGCCTAAGATTAGAGTGTATCACCTCAATTAACGATTTTGGTACGCCATTTTCACGAGCAAGCACTTGCCATTGTGAGACGTGTTCAATGGTTTCATCAATAATTTGATCTATTTTTTTTCGGGTAAAGATAGGGCTTAATTTATCCAATGAATAAAAATCACTGCGCGTAAAATCGTCTCGCTTACCGTTTAAGCTCATCCAATGACTGTTTACCCATTGACTCCCCTTTTTGTAACTGTAGGCTAAATCGTAAGCGGGAGCGAGTTGCCATTGATGTTTTGAGTTCAAATAAAACGAGAAGTTTTTAGCGTGATCATCGTGATTACGCGCCACGATATTAAATACCATCCGTTTTAAAAGCTGTTCGGCCTCAATCGCTGATAAGCGCAGTTGTCGCATAACACCAAACAGCTCGGCATAAGAGTAGGAACCTGGCTTTTTATAATCCACATGCGCCAAACCATTAAGCGTTTGTACGTGTGTTTTTTGATTACCTACACGGTCAAATCGTTGCGTAATAAAGTGACGACGTGACCCTTCGTCCAACAATTTACAGGGCATCATCTCAATGCCACACGCGCTTGCCATTAACGCATACACATATTCCATTGCGCCATACCCCATAGGGTCGCCAAACGTTTCTTTGCCTTTGTGATGTTCACTCACTCCATCAAATTTCATTAAGTAGTATGTAAAATCGTCGGGTATACTGGCTTGCCCAGAGCGCACTTGCGTAAAGTCACGATTAAACGCCAACACCGCCTTGGGTCTTGCACCACCCGCACTGGTACCAACGGAAAGCAATGCCATCATGGCATCCGTATTTTCGTGATCGTTGCTTAGTAGCTCTACACTAAAGTTATTTCGATCATCAATAATGTCTTGTGCGATGCTAACGAGCGACTCTATTCCAATTTGCTGTGAAGCATTTAGACTTTTAAGCTTGGTGGCAGGCGAATACTCAAGCGCACCCATGCCTCGTTTTCCAGTATATTGCAGTCGTTGCAATGGGGTAATATCATGAGGTTGCTTACCTTGTCTTGCAATCCAAGCATTTAACACGGTATTACCAAAGTCATCTGGCAACGAATCCGCAATTAAACCGGGCAAGCCCTTATAGGTTTCGTGCCCAAGCTCAGGGAAGCTGTAAACACGCTGTGAGGATTTAGATAAATCGGCGATGGGCATTTTAATGGGCGACAGCTCTATGCCTGTACCCATAAAAGCAACATCGTACTCAAATGCGCCCAAACTTGTATCGATATTATAGCTAAGTGCGCCCACTATATGGCTCTGATAATGCACATTAATAACTTCCATTACCATTCTAATTCAACCTCTTTAATAAACCCGCTGCTGGCTCCAGCATCGCCTCTTGTACCAGAGGCTCGTTGACGTTGCTTGCCTTGTAGCTTTGACAATTGAATGGGAGATATTTCCTGTTTTGGCAAAAAAGCATCAAAATTATCCGCTAAGTTCAGTGCCATCATAATCGCTACCAAGGAGACCAATTGAGCTTGACCTTTTTCAGCATTCATCACCGTTTTACGAGACACTCCCGCCCGCAGGGCAACCTCAGATTGCGTCATATCGCTATTTAAACGTGCTTGCTTTAATCGTGCACCCAACGCTTTTACAATCGAATCAGGCGATTTTTCTTCTATGATCATAGCGACCCCAATTTAGAATATTATCCTGAGTTAGTTAACATAAAGTTAAATTTTTCGGACATTATGTGCGAATAAAAAACTTAGTTAACGCCAGAGTCTATAAAGATTACAATATCGCACATTACCCTAAATTAATCAACATAAAGCATAAAATTAGTAACCTAATAATACTCTAACGAAAATTTCACCCCCCCTATATCAATACAAAATTTCATACAAAAATTATGACAAACCCAATAATCTTCGTTATCGTATCAACTGACTCTTAATTACTCTATTGAAAAAATTATGACGCCTCAAAAAACCCTCATTATTGACGACGCAATTCCCTATGCCAATGAAATATTTTCACACTTGGGCAAAGTTATCACCCTACCTGGAAAATGCATTGATACACAAGCCGTACGCCATGCCGATGCGCTAATTATAAGATCTCGCACACAAATAGACCAAACCCTACTTGACAACAGTACCGTGCAGTTTGTAGGCAGTACCGTCGTGGGGCTGGATCATATTGACCAAGCGTATTTACAACAACGAAAAATCACCTTTTACTCCGCCCAAGGATGCAACGCCAATTCGGTGGCCGAATTTATTATCACCACGCTATTTGATTTGGCAGAGCATTTTAAATTTAACCTATCTGAAAAAACGCTGGGAATTGTAGGCGTAGGACACGTGGGAAAATTAGTGCATCAAAAAGCGAAAGTACTTGGCATCACCTGTTTATTAAATGATCCACCCAGAGAACGCAAAGAGATTCACTTAAATCATAAAGAAGGGGGGGGGGAAAGTTTTGTTTCATTGGATAAATGTCTTACTGCTGACATCATCACCTTTCATACGCCACTGACCACGACGGGAGAGGACGCTACCCTTGATCTACTTTCAGCAGAACGCTTACAGCAGATAAAACCAAGCCAAATCGTTATCAATGCGGCGCGAGGTGGTATCATCAATGAAGCCGCTTGGAGTCAAATCCGAACACTCGCCAACGTAATTGATTGCTGGGAGAACGAACCTAAAATTTCTCCCCCCCTATACCAAACCGCCTATTTAGCCACGCCACATATTGCAGGGCATTCACTTGAAGCAAAAGTAGCAGGCAGTGAAATGGTCTACCAAGCCCTTTGTAAGGCTTGGAAAATCGCACCAAAAACAGACTGGAAAAATTTTCTCCCCCCCCCTACCCAATCCATTACGCTGACGGAGAAAAAAACCGTACAAGCCACCCTAAATGCACTGTTTAAACAAACTCATGACATTCATAAAGATGACCAAGCAATTCGTGCCAATGACATCAAAACGGTACACCAAAGATACGAATATTATCGCCGTCATTTTCCTGTTTATAGAGAGTGGCATCAGCATTGTATAAAACTTCCTAATAGCCCATTGCTTAAAAAGGTTATCAAACCGCTTAGGTTTACGACATTTTAATGTACCCCAAATTCACATATAGAAATACGAATTAAAGTGCATTCGCTAGATGTGTCAAGGGCTTGTACCCTAAAGGGCATAAATGCTATAAACGTATTTTTTATGTATGGATCTGAGAGCGACACGAACCTATCTAAAAAAGTCGATTTCGTCTATACTCACGGCTTTGTCACTTAATTAGAACTCCCATGAAAATGTTAAAAACATTAATCCTTTTCACTCGATCATTGATTTTTTATATTGGGCATTACGCAATCATTGTTGTTTTTTCATTAATCGGACTTCTACTAACGCCAACACCATTGAAACTGCGGTTAAAATTTATGCGTCTGGGGGTAAAACTTTGCCTTTTTTGGCTTAAAGTCAGCTGCAATATTTCCCATAAAGTCCATAACATAGAATGCATTGATTCCAGTAAACCCAGTATTATCTTATCTCGGCATGAATCAACATGGGAGGCACTTGCCTTTCATGCTATTTTTCCTCTGCAAATTAATGTCGTCAAAAAAGAACTCAAAAAGATTCCTTTTTTTGGTTTAATCTTAAGCACCATTGAATCAATCGTCATTGATCGAAAACAGGCTCTTAAAGCCATTAAATACATCAAAAGAAAAGGCTCTCAAGCCCTTAAACATGGCTTTTGGGTGGTCATATTTCCCGGGGGGACGCGAGTCTTACCAGGTGAACCTAGCCAGATTCAATCAGGGGGCCTTATTTTTGCAAAACAGATGAAAGTCCCTGTGTATTTAGTCACACACAATGCTGGTACGGTTTGGCCTAAAGGAACGCTTATTAAATACCCAGGTACCATTGATATTTATATAAAACCGCTTGATGATGTTGAAAATCAAACATTACAAACTATTCGTACTGAAGCCCAAGATTGGTTTCAAGAAAAGTATTAAAAAAATACAACATTTTGTACTTAAAACTTACCCATTAAAAAAGGTCTCAAACTATGTTAACGCCTGAACAATTAGAAGTCGCAAATTTAATTATTAACGCGGTCAATCTTGAAGACATCAATGCGAATGAAATAGACCCTAATGAAGCTATTTTTAACGATGGGCTAGGCTTAGATTCAATTGATGCACTCGAAGTCTCTTTAGAGTTAAGCAAACAATTTGGTGTCAAAATAAAATCAAGTGATGAAAATATTAATGATATTTTTAAATCCCTTGCTAGCTTAACTGAATTTGTTCAAGCCAATAAAACGTACTAAAAATAATTGGTATTAAATGCGCTCAACTCTCTTTAAAAACCAAAGCCATTCTGAGATTGAAGCGCTGTGGTTTTCAGATACGTTCATTTATAGTCGTAGCCAAGATCAAAACCTAAGTCGTTGGGAAATAGTACAAGTAGCCATACGCTTAAGTCTTAAGATCATCTCAGAACAATCACTCTCTGCGATTGTTTTTTTTCAACAGCGACACTATTTTTTGATCAGCTGTCTCGCCATTGCTTTAAAAAATGGCCGAGTCATCTTACCGCCTAATACCACCGAAAACACCTTAAAAAAGTTACAAGAAGAGTCCTCTAATCTTTGGGTATTGGGGGACAATACTCCCCCAATACTTCAACAGACACATCAAATATCCTCTCAAGAAATTGATGTAATTATTCGCTCAGTTAAACATTTTACCCCCCCTTTTAAGCTCGATGAATTGACGTGCTTTTTTGAAGATATACATCAATCTAAAATTTTACTTTATACCTCAGGCTCCACAGGAGAGCCCAAGTGTGTAATCAAAACATGGAAAAACATGATTGAATCGGCCAATCTGGCTATTGGTCGTTTTAACTTAATGACCCCCTGTTTTATAGTAACCACTGTTCCAAATCAACATATGTTTGGATTAGAAACCTCTATTTTTTGGCCTTTTTTCTCAAAAGCAAGCTTATGGTATGAGCGCCCGATCTTTCCCGATGACATTATCTCAGCCCTATCTGCCCACACTCAACACCCTGCTTTACTGGTTTCAACCCCGCTGCACCTGAAGAAAATCACCGCCTTTCAATTAGACTGGCCAAAGCATTTAAAGCGGCTACTCTCCGCCACCGCACCCATGCCACCCTCCTTAGCTCAACAAATTGAAACTCAAATGGGCGTACAAGTGTTTGAAGTTTATGGCAGTACTGAAACCGCTTCAATCGCCTCCAAACAGAGTACCTCTACAAACCTGTGGTTATGCTATCAACAGGTCGAATTTCAAAAAATGAGTCTTAATCAATACACTGTTAAGACGCCGGGGTTAAATGCGTTTGAGCCATTGAATGATCAAATTGAGCTCATTGATCACCAACAATTTAAGTTAGGTAAACGAGACAGTGATTTAATAAAAGTGGCTGGTAAACGCACCTCGTTAACAGAGTTAAATCAGTACCTACAATCCATAGAAGGTATTTCTGAGGGGGTTTTTATACAGCCTAAAAACACAGAAAGACTGGTAGCATTTGTGGTTTCAACTCTCCGTAATGCAGAAATTCAAAAAGCGCTCCGAAAAATGATTGATCCCGTTTTTTTACCTCGGCCAATCATTACTTTGCATACTCTGCCAAGAAATGAGGTTGGAAAAATCTTATATAATGAACTGTCAAAGGAACTTGTTAAATAATGCAATTAACCGATATTTTTTTAATTTCAGCCCAGCATCCATGTTTAACGGGGCACTTCCCTAATCACCCTATTGTGCCCGGTGTCGTTTTACTTGAAAAAGTCGAAGCATTATTAAGCCAACAGCTAACAAACTGGCGCATTACAGAGCTTAATACGGTAAAGTTTCTAAATACTGTTTTACCAGAAGAGTCTATAGAAATTACGATCGAGACAGATCAGCTTACAAGCAAGCAGAGTGTTTCTTTTAACCTCTATAACCTCAAAACTCAAACCAAAGTGGCGACGGGAAAAATAACCCTCACGCCAAACACATAGGTACAATATGGCGCAAAGTTGGCAACAAGAAAAAGAGATGTCCAATGCCTTTTGGCTAACACTCATCATCAAAATCGCTCTCAAACTCCCACGCTGGAGTGTTCGATTACTGTTGCATCCCATTACCTTTTTCTTTCTCTTAATCGCGCCTAAAAAAAGGCAGGTTTCTCGCCACTATCTCGCACGTGCTTTGAATACAAAGCCTAGAATTTGGCATATTTATAAACACTTTTTTTGGTTCTCGTCCATTTTGCTCGACAAAGTGTATTTTTTAACCCAAAAAAAAGCCCTTTTTGATGTTACCTTCTCTAATCGAGAAACGGTTATTTGCTCCTTAAAACAACACCCTGCACAGTTTTTTATCAGCGGACACTATGGTAGTTTAGAGGCGTTAAAAGCCTGTTATTCCAGCCAAGACTATACAATCAACCCTGTGATCAAACTGGATCACAATCAAACGGTTGTTAATTTATTTAAAAACCTCAACCCAGCCTTTTACGATAATGTAATCCCCTATAACGGCTTAGAAACCACTTTTAAAATCTATGAAACCTTAAAAGAGGGGGCTTCTGTCGCATTGCTGGCCGACCGACCGATTGAAAACGCGTCAACCATTAGCGTTACATTTTTAGGCGACCAAATCTTGCTGCCCGAAGGGATTTTTGAAATGATTCTTCGCTTTCCTTTTCCTGCAAATATTTTCTTTTCTCAATACCAAGGAGGAAATCGCTACCATGTTCATTGCATTCCGATGCCGGTCGAAAAAGAGGACACGCCACACACTCTCGCTCAAAAATTTGCACACATACTTGAACAACAGTGCTTAGAAGCCCCTTATAATTGGTTTAATTTTTATACTTACTGGATTGAGCCGAATCATGATATTTAAACAGTGGATCATTATTTTAGGATTGATGCTGCCGATCAATTCATTCGCTCAAACCATAAAACTAACCGAGCTGTTCCATGCCCTCAGTTTAATTAAAACAGAACAAAAGTATTTTACTGAAAGGCAGCTAGACCCTTTTCTCGATATTTTACAAACACGTTCAGGTGTTATGCACTACCAATCACCTAACTTATTAGAACAACACTATCAAACGCCTATTAAAGGCCGCATTACCTTTACGCCAACACAGATAAAAATAGATTTTCCAGACCGTACCTTAGAGCTGTCCGTGGAACGTTTTCCAGAAATATCACTGTTCTCTCAGACCTTTCTAACGCTCTTAAAAGGCGATTTAAGCGCCTTACGTAAAGACTTTACACTAACCTTTCACACTAAAGATGACTTAACTTGGCAGCTGGATTTGATCCCCACCCATCAACTTAAAAAACACCTACAGTCCATTAACATCACGGGAGCTCAGTCGGAGATACAATCCATTTTACTGACTCAACGTTCAGGAGAGTGGCGTAAGATAACGCTGCAATCTAACCCGCCTAGTACACCGTAACACCATGAAATTCGTATCTAAAATCAATTTTGTTCAGCCCTTATTATGGATTTTTATTTTCATTCTTATCTGGGCAAGTCTGGTTGTCGTTTTTAATAAAGCCCCCTTTAAAAATGAACTTACTCAATTTTTTCCTCTAAAAAATAATATTGAATCCACCTACTTACAAAATCGCTTAGTGCCAAACCAAAGTAGCAGCTGGTTAATGCTTTCGATCCAAACAGACCATTCAAACCAACCCTTAGAAGAGATAAGCCAGTCAATTCAGAAACACCTATTAACCCTAAATGGAGTTCAACAAGCCTTAAATGGATCAGAACCCGTACAAAGTCCTTTACAACAAGAGACCCCCCCTAAGCTCTACCCATACCGTTATTTACTCACGCCTTTTGAGCCATCTCAATTAAAAACGCACATACAACAACGCTGGCAAGAGTACCAACTTGGTTTTGTTTTAGACAAACCATGGCTCTTAGACGACCCCTCTTTTCAATGGGGCATTTATCAAGCGAGCCTAAACCCTAGCCAAGCGCTTTCTAAAAAAAGTGGTGTTTGGTTTCATGATCAAACACAGTCCGTTCTGCTGCTGATTCAAGCCGATAATCAAGCGGATGTGCTCACACACTTATATCAAGAACTTGAGAAAATAGTAGGCGAAGATCGGTTTTATTTATCTGGTGCAGACTGGATTGCACAACAAGCACAGCAGCAAATAAAACAAGAGATTAACGTCATCACCACCCTTGCACTAGGGATGGTTTTACTGGCGTTATTCATTGCATTTAGATCCGCCAAGCTTATTCTATTGAGCAGTTTGCCACTTTTAGGGGCTTTTAGCATTGGAATATTAAGTACCATTAGCCTCTTTGGCAGCATGCAGCTTATTACCCTTGCTCTAGGGGCTATTTTATTAGGCGTTGCCATTGATTACCCCATCCATTTGATTTCGGCCTATCAATCTCGAAAAAAGTCCAGCATTGAAAAAATTTGGTTAACGGTACGACTGGGAGCGCTCACCAGTGTTTTTGGATTCTTAACCTTATGGTGGGTGGATATAAAAGGGTTACAGCAAATCTCTATTTTTGCCGCCAGTGGCTTATTAGCGGCCATCGTCATCACACAAGCCCTAAAGCCCTATCTTGCCCGACACTACCCACCCAACCCTCCTGAACAAGAGAGCCCTGTTTCAACAGACACCACAAAGAGCTCCTCTACTCATCCCATTAAATTTTTATTCTTAGGTCTGTCGGTGGTTTTAATCATTTTATTTTTAAAGCCAATTCAGTGGCAGGATGATATTGCGAGCTTAAGCCCCGTTTCAAACGATTTAATTCAAAATGATCGTACACTTAGAAGCCTTTTTGAATATAAAGAGGTAGGAAAAAAGCTCCTCTTACCCGCTCAAAGCATAGAGGAACTTTTACAAAAACAAGAGGGACTGATTCACTTACTCGAAACACTCAAATCATCCGGAGCCATTCAACAATATCAACTATTGGCACAGCTCTTACCCAGCCAGCAATTACAAGCTCAACGACAACAAGCATTAATCTCTTCTGAAAACACCGTCGATTTAATCAACGATGCCGTCGAAAATACTCGCTTTAAAGCCTTGCACTTTAAGCCCTTTCAAGAGAGCCTAGAGCAGAGCAAAACCCTCCCATTAATGGCGTTTGATGATTTTATAACCGCTAATGACACAACCGCTCAACTGGCTCACCAACACGTTCTAATGAGGCCAGATCAAGTAATTGGTGTAATCAGTTTATCAGGTGTAACATCGGATGCACTGATACAAGAATTTGTTCAAACAAGCCCTCTACAAGAGCTGATTTACTTTAATCAAAGAGCCTTTGTTGCCAAACAAATTACAGAAACTCGAATGCGTTTACTGCAAATTTTAGGGTTTCTTCTGATGGTTCTTAGCCTCAGTATTTGGCTTAAATTTCGCACCGTGCACGATGTATTGACGGTATTAACACCAATTGTTCTCGCCATAGGATTGACCTTGGCCACCTTCTCACTATTAGGCATTGCATTAAGTATTTTTCATTTAATGAGCTTGATGCTGGTAGCCGCCATCGGCATTGATTACAGCTTGCTCTTTACAGAAAGTACTTCTGAAAAAACCGATGCCAAAATTTGGACACACTCTATTCACGTCGCTTTTTTTACGACATTAGGGTCATTTGGAATATTAAGTTTAAGCCAACTATCCCTATTAAGTGCCATTGGTCTAACGGTTGTAATAGGGGTTTCTTTCTCGTACGGTCTGGCTTATATTATGTCAAAAATAACCCATAAGCCAAACAAAGGACAACTTAAATAAAACCGTATTTAGAAACGAGCAGATTCATTTAATTTTGTTAACTGATAAATAACATCGACCATCTTTTTAGGCTTTACGACAAATACATTCTCTTGATTCCAGACATACCCACTTAACACAGAGACAATAGAGCGAGTCACTTTATCTGTTTTATCTTCGCTAAATAAAATACTCTGTAATCGGCCATCGTACCAAGCATTTACAAACTCACGAAATACATTCACTCCGATCATCATGTAATCTTCGTACTCAACCTGCCAATCAACCACCTCGCCAGCTAACTCTCTAATGGTTAAATCGGCCGCTTTAGAACCCGATTCTAATGCAAGCGTTACCCCTGAGCTAAAAATAGGGTCTAAAAACTCGGTGGCATTGCCGACAATCACAAAGTTTTTATCAAACATTTTACTGACCGAAGCTGAATAACCATTGATAAAGCCGACATCATTCAATTTTGTTGCATTTTGATACCGCTTAGAAGCTGTTGGATTTGTTTGAATAATATAATCAAAAAACTCAGCTTCAGTCATATTAAATTTTTCAAAATACGCCTCATCACACACAATACCCGTAGAGGTTACCCCCTCCTTAAAAGGAATATTCCATATCCAAACTTGGTTATTATCGTGAATATCAACAAAGATATAACCGTCTTGTTCATTCACTAATGGGCGAATATCTCCCACCGTACGGCAAAATACAGCCTTACGAACCGACTGTTCAGAAGCTTTATCCAGTTTTAATAATTTAGGCAGCACACGACCATAACCCGACGCATCAATTACTTTGTTAACATGGTATTGCTCAATATTTCCTAGTTTGGTTTTGACCAAAATTAAGTTCGCTTCGGCATCAAATGCAATCACTTCCGATTCAAACTCAACTGAAACGCCTTTTTCTTCCGCATCCAGTAACAATTCGTGATCAAAAACCTCGCGCTTTACTTGAAAAGAACTATTAAATTTCTCTCCTAAATTCTTTTCAAAATCAATAACCTCAAGTGCTTCTTCTGTCTGAAATGCAACGCCTGGTTTTAACTGAAAGTGAGCCTGTTCAATATTTTGCAACATACCCGCTTCATCCAACAAATCATTACAACGAGGCAGTAACGACTCACCAATCACAAAACGTGGAAATTGCATTTTTTCAACTAACTTAACCTTATAACCTGCCTGTACTAACTTTGCTCCAGCAATTGATCCTGCGGGCCCACCACCAATAATAAATACATCGTAATCTTGATTAACCATCTATTCCCTAGCTTCCTTACGCTTTAATAAAACTATTTAATTATGTTAGGTTTCCCTGAAAGAGAAGTAACCAATCCTGGTAAATTCATCCCTTTTTTAAGCAACTTTTTAGCAACCATCAGGGTAATTTGAGTAATATCAAATCCCGCTCTAAAATGGCTCTCTCTACGCTCTTCAGCATAGACCGTATCAATCGGAATAAACACAAAATCATATCCTAAGTGAGCCGCATCAATAATCACCTCGCTTTCAAATACAAACCCTGATTTATTCTCATAAATAAGGTCAATTTCTTTTAATAGCGCCACAGGGTATAAACGAAAACCAGACTGACTATCGGCAATGGGCGTTCCTGCTGCCCAGCTCACCCAAAAATCAGCGATTCCATTTGCGATGCGCCTTGAGCGTGGTGCATTTTGACGATCTTTTAAACGAGAAGCAATGCACAACGCATTTGGATAGTTCTCAAAATACGTGGCTAATTTAGGGATATCCAATGGATTGTGCTGTGCATCACCATCTAACGTCACCACCGCATCCACACCCAACTCTAACGCTTTAGAAAAGCCCACTTGTAAGGCTTTGGCTTTCCCCCCATTTTCAGGTAGATCAATTAATACCGCATGGGTTTCTTTCACCAAGTCGGCGGTATTATCTTGCGAGGCATCATTCACGACAATAACAACCGGCGTTATGTCTAATGCCTCCTGCACTACCTGTAAAATCGTTAATGTTTCATTATAAGCTGGAATAACTACTGCAAAATTATTCATATTATCTAATTCTATTTAACATTCGTTGATTTCTAAAAAGAAGACTAATAAATCGTCCCGCTTGGTACCAATTTATTAAAAAAGCCTCTAAAATTATTTTATTCAATGAATTTATACTGAAAGGGGATACCGATTTAGCCACCAGAAACTCTGTTTGAAACCCTAAATTTTCAGCCATTAAACGGCACCGTCGTAAATGATAACCACTGGTCACCAAAACAACCTTTAAAGGCAAGTCTTTGGAGCGTAGGTATTCTCGTGTATTTCGTAAATTTTCTAAACTATTTTTGGAACAATCTTCTAAAATAATGTCAGGACGCGTCACTACCAAATGAGGTTCTTTTGCCAACATCGCATTAAAATAGTCCTTTCCAATACGGGCTTCTGTAACCGTATTGCTCCCCGTTAACCCACCTTGAAAAATAAGTATCTCCGGCTGGGAAAAAGGTAAAGTAGCGATCACCGCATCAATACGATGTTGATACTCTAATGCCATTGTATTTTGCTCTAACTGTAATCCAAAAATTAGCCAAATAGAGTATTTAGGCTCAGGATAAACCTGCCTTGCCACTCGATAAACGAGCACTCCATGCCATAAAAGTGCCAAACCACAAGAAAGCAATATCCATAAAACAGAAAGGGACAGCATCAAGATGCCGTCCCTATCCATATTTTCTTTAATTCGACCTTGCGTCGACATTAAAATATTTTTTATAAAACACTTAACTGAACTTGAATCTGGCGATCCAAATTCGTAATCCAACTATTATAGTTTTTATGAATGGTCTTTTTTTCCGCATCATATCTCAGGTTCTCACTACTCTTATACAACAAGCTGTACTCTTTTTCTGAATAAGGAATCGTCACAATCGCCACGTGTTTTCTCAGAATTAAAGTTGCTTCTAACGTATTATCATCAATATCTTTAATTACCCAGCCCAATGATGCGCCAGCCGTCTTAATGGATTTTCTAACCTGCTCTTTTTTATCAATCGAGATCGATACACTACTATGAGATACATTCTTTATAGGCGTCTCCCCGCATGCGGTTAATAAAAAAGACATAGTAACAACCGATAAAACCGCAACCCATTTTTGACATAACATTTTCATTTTAAATCCACCTATATTCTATTAAAAACTAATACTTTTTCTTGATTCGAGCTAGATTATACCACCATTAATTGAGATCACTTGACCCGTTATATAGCTCGATTTTTCTGAGGCTAAAAAGCTTACTAAATCAGCCACTTCCTGAGGTGTTCCCGCCCTTTGCATCGGCACCATTTTCTTAATTCGCTCTTGAGGAAAACTGCTGTCAGCCATCTCTCCAGCAATGACCCCAGGGGCAACGACATTCACGGTAATTTGACGAGAAGCAAGCTCTAATGCAAGCGTTTTACTTGCGCCAATTAACCCTGCTTTTGCGGCGGCATAATTGGCTTGCCCACGGTTGCCAATAACCCCCGCCACCGAAGCGAGGTTAATCACTCGCCCCCAGCGGGTTCTTATCATCGGAAGCAACAGCGGTTGAGTCACATTAAAAAAGCCATTTAAAGAGACATCAATCACCCTCTGCCACTGCTCATGACTCATGCCAGCCATCACGGCATCATCATGAATGCCTGCATTATTCACTAATACTTGAATCGCGCCTGTTTTTAGGAGGGTTGCAATATTTTCTTCCATCGCGGCCACATCTGTTAAGTCAAAGCAGATGGCATAAGCGCATCCTCCCTCTTGCTTAATTTTTTCAACCAACTGTTCTGCTTTTTGCAATTGACTGTTCGCATGAACCCAAACCTCATACCCATCTTTTGCTAACTGCATGGCAATAACAGAACCTAACCCTCCACTGCTTCCAGTGACTAACGCTTTAATTTTTTGCATGGCTTCAGCCTACTCTCTAACGTGATTATCTATTTAGACTATTTAAGGATGTACAACCATCACTCTGCCCGAACAAACATTTTGTTGTACCGCATCCACAATATAAAACTCATACAGCTTACTCATCTCATTGGCGGTGATTAAATCTGCTTTTACCTCTAAAAAAGGGGTTATTGGATCAAAGTACCCCCATTTAATAGACTTTAATAATGCAATATACCCTAACCGAGGTTCCCATTTAGATGTGCTCAATCGCTCTATTAACCCTCCGTGTACCGCAACCGCTTGTGCGCCGTACTCAATTAAATGCATGTTAGAAAGCGCCCCCTCTCTCTTTAAAGGGTTGTTCACCTCTAAATGCGTTTGTGTTTGGCAGCAAATATATTCAGGGGTATACGCTACAATTTTTTCTAATAAGCACATCCCATCTGAATGTGGGATCAGTGTTTCGATATCCAATCTTGCAAGCTCTAAATCCGTCAACATGCTATCACCCATTCGTCAAAGATACATTAATAACACTGTGCTGATTTAACGAAAAATGGATCGGTTTTTTAAGCGGTTTGACAGAGTGCTCTGCAATCGCTTTAAGCAACGTATATCCTTCTGCCGCAGGTACACCGGTGTAAGGATTTTCTTCTTCCATAGACCCCTGCTCTTTTGCAGCCTCTAATGAAAGAGAGAGAACTGGAAATTCCGTAGAGGGTATGACTTGATTCGCATCGATCACCATTGAAAAAGCAAAAGGGACATAAGATTTTTGTAAGGCATCAACCGGCATTAAGTTATCAAGAGGGAGATCATAAATAACCACTAAAACAGGCTTTTTTTCACTTTTTGATTGTAAAACAGTCTCTAATAAACCATTTGCAACGGCATATTTGCCAGCCGAAATCGCATTCGCTGTGGCCTGATTAGACTGACCAATCATCCAATATCCTGCGGGGGCATTATGCACCGAATTATGGAATTGTATGGGGGAAATAAGCGGAGGATCCTCACTCACCGCTTGACACATTTTAGCCGAAATTTGAGGATCACCATCTTTTGACACAAATAAAACGGGAAGATTTTCCGCTTCATTTGGAAACGCTTTTTGAAAAAAACTCAAAGCTTCTTCAGCTGTTTTTAAGGCTATTTTTATCGTCTGCGTCACTCTACGACGTTCATTACTGGGTAAAAAACTCGGGCTGTACTTTTCAAGAGGAAGAGAAAGGTCAAATGCCTCTCCCGCTTGCAGTGTCTGCCTAAAGTCTTGAAAGTTCACGATTCCTGGTGCCGTGACACCCACACTTAATATTTGTGCTTTCATTTCTCCCCCCCTCTTTTCAAAAGAACCGAGGCATTATTGCCTCCAAAGCCAAAAGAGTTGCTCATCGCATACGCCATGTTTAATTCTTTTGTGAGTGATAATGTTTTTAAGGGAACCTTAATCTTTTCCATCATTAAAGCGGACGCTAATTTCTGTTCCAGCACAGGGTCAAATTGCTTTAAATTTAAATTCGCTGGCACAAACTGCTCTTCTAACGCCCACTGACAAAAAATAATTTCCGTTATACCTGCCGCACCCAGCGTATGCCCTACAAATCCTTTTGTTGAACTAATCCAAAGAGGCTTATTTACATTGGCAAGATGACTGATACCCGAAATTTCGGACAGATCATTACTGGGCGTGGCCGTTCCATGCAGATTAATATAATCCACATCATCAATACCAATGCCCGCCTGAGCCATCGCCAACTGCATGGCTAATTGTGCACCTTGCCCCTCTGGGTGAGGAGAGGATATATGGTAAGCATCACTGCTCTCTCCCACCCCCACAACCTGTATCGAGGATTCCGCACTTTCTACTAGTCGATTTTTATCTCCAAGCAACACAAAGCCACCCGCTTCGCCAATATTAATCCCATCACGAGACACATCCAATGGTTTGCAAAGTTCTTTACTGACCAATCCTAACGCATTAAACCCATGTACCGTCGTTAAACACAACGTATCGACACCGCCGGCAATCACCACATCCACAATATCGGCATGTAACCAGCGCTGTGCCACAGAAAAAACCTTTGCACTCGAAGAGCATGCGGTGGAGATAACAAAACTAGGCCCCTGCACATTTAATGCGTCACAACAAAACTGAGCCAAGGATCCCATTTGGTCTGTTTTTTCATAGTCATATTGCTCGGGGGCAAGCTCTCCTCTAAAGACCTCTTCTGTTGCGGCAATCCCCGATGTACTTGTCCCTACCACTAATCCAATTCGGTGCGCACCAAACTGCTCAATCAAAGCCTGCACTTTTTGCGCAAATCCGTCCGCTTGTAATGCTTTCCAAGCCAACTGATTATTTCTGCACTGAAAACTCGATAACTCATCAGGTAATAGAGTGTTCTCAAGCTGATCAATCTCACCTAAATAGGTCTCTATTTCAGTAATTTTAGAGTGAAACGGTGCCTTAGAAGACAGCCCTGTTACTCCCTCTAATAAAGCATTTACATGCTCAGACTTTCCCGAACCCAGTGCTGAGACTAAGCTAGAAGCTAGAATGTGCATAAATCAAAAACTCCATAAAATTGTTTTAAAAAACCTTATTTATAAGGTGCCTTAATTTATAATGTCGACAATTTTAGTACAAAACCAGATGCTATCCAATGAATATTCCTTTTAAACACCCTAAACTCACGGCATCAGAAGCCATTTACGCCGCCCAAAAAATCGCCTTTTCACCCATGACATTTCAAGCGGTTCGCATTGCCTGGAAAAGAGGTTTATTAGAAAACTTAGCCCAAAATACACAAGGGCTAACGCCGCAAGTGCTTGCCAAAAAAGTGGATATGCGTCTTTACGGTATAAGAGTTGTTTTAGAGTCCTGTTTAAGTATAGACGTTGTCTCATTTGATGATGAGAAATATTTCATTACCAAAACAGGCCTCATCATTCTGCATGATGAAATGACCCAAATTAATTTTAACTACAACCATGATGTAAATTACTTGGGATTATTCTACTTAGAAGAATCGATTGACAGCGCGGCCCCAGTAGGATTACACAAAGCATTTGGTAACTGGCCGACTATTTACCCCGCGCTAACATCCTTACCTGAACCCGCTCAAACCAGCTGGTTTGAATTTGACCACTACTACTCAGACAATGCCTTTGCTACTGCATTGCCCCACATATTTAAGCACCAACCTAAAATGCTTATGGATATTGGCGGCAATACCGGTAAGTTCTCAATTACCGCTGCCAATTATAATGACCAAACACACATTACCATTATCGATTTACCAGAACAATTAGCCGTTGCCAAAACAAACATTAGTCAGGCCGGGTTTTCCAACCGAATTGATACCCAATCGATCAATATGCTAGACCACTCTCAGCCCCTTCCAAAAGGGTATGAGGTCATTTGGATGAGTCAATTTTTAGACTGCTTTGGCGACGATGACATTATTGCCATTTTAAAACGAGCCGCCCAAGCGATGAGCCAAAACAGTCGGCTGTTTATTTTAGAAACTTATTGGGATAATCAAGAATTTGAGGCGGCCGCTTTTTGTGTCGTCAATACCTCGCCCTACTTTACTGCGTTGGCTAATGGAACCAGTCGAATGTACCGACTCTCAGATATGCTCAGCTTTATGAGTGCCGCAGGACTTGAGCTCACAGAAAAGACCGAAAATATTGGAATGGGGCACACCTTATTAGAGGCGAAGCTAAAAAAGAGGTAAATAATACATTAGACTTATTTAGCCCCCCCCCTTAATAGAGTCAAATAGCCAAATATCTTTAAATGAGATGTGTCCCAACTGCACAATAAACGGCCAAAGAGAACTTCCTCTATGCTTCGGTAAAAATAAAGGTCTAATGTAGAACTCTCCTGCAAACAGCACGGCCGTTCCCATATAAAAGACTAACTCAACCAACCCCACTCTTTCTGTTAAAGAGTAGTCCAAAAACCCAGCCAACTTTACCGTAAACAGTGCGACTAAAAAACAACACCACAACCAAGTAACTTTTCGGGTATAGGCACGCTCTTCAAGAGAGTCTTCTGCCCCAATTAACAGTGCATAACGCGTAATAATAGGCGTTTTACCCTTAACTAAGCTGCTCAAAAAAACGAGCATTAAAATCACTACAATCGTAAATGTAACGGTCTGTAATATAAACTGAAAAACCCCTGTGCTAAACAACAGTCCCCCTAAAAATAACAATAATAACGCACCACTGAGCATCGCTTTCTGCATAATCACTCCAAACCTGATACCGTCTCTTTAGACTGATAAAAATTCCATGTTAAGCTCAATCCAAAAATATGACTAAAATAGGTTTCAACGAGCGGGCTATCTTTAAAAGCCGTTTGACTCATATCCTGAACACGCCAAAACCCTCCAAACCAAAGTTTTTTAAAGTGCATATCAAATCCTAACGAATAATTCATGCCAGAAAAGCCACCTGAGGATTGATAAGCCGGTCGTCCAAGCCTTTCATCCTTAGTTGAAACACCATAAAAATAGTTATGATTCTCTTCGGTTGCAAATCGTGCACTCACCCCCATAGAGACCTTTGCACGCTGATGAGGTCCGCTGTTTTTTCTCACAAAATAATAGATTCCTGGATTGATGTCCCAACCCACTGGTGACAAACGAGTAAACGTTGCCGCCATCTGCGCTCTGATGGGCACCTCAAACTGCAGGTTATTAAGACCTTGTTTAAACAGTTGATACTTTAAAACGGGTCCAACACCAATCGTGCCATCTAAATTATCCATTCCTTCTCGAATTTTATTGTCTTTACTTGAAACTGGAATACTTCCAGAAAGACTCAAAGAAACCTCCAAATTTGATTTTTCAAACAAAGGTTTTACCAGCTCTCTTTGATTAATTTGAAAAAATTCACCTCGATAAATAATATGAGGAAAAGGAAGCACTAAGGTGTTCTGTTCGTTCGATCCCGGATAATCAGGAAAAGAGAATACAGATGCTCCCAATCCAAGCTCCCAAACAGGTAATTTTTGATCAGCCAAAATAGACGTAGAAAAACTCATCGTTAAAAGGCAATAAATAACATGCCTTACATACTTAAAAATACTGTCCATTTTACTCCCTCGATCATTTTATCTTAACCACAAATACACGGAATTATACAACCGCTATAAAAAATGGATTATACGCTTAATAAGCTACTCAGACTGCTCTGGATTCACTCCGAACAATCACTTATACAATATTTTTTTAAAATTAAATATTGATTTAATCCTCAAAAAACACTTTGAAATAAACCACGCCAATTATCCCCCGTGCATTGGCTGCTTTAATGCTCTGACTTTAAAAGATTCATAAAATACTCCTTTTTCATCTCCTGTTTTTATCGTACTATGGCAAAACGTCAATAAAATAAAAGGACTGTCTATGGCAAATGTTTTAATTGCAGGTTGTGGTGACATTGGTTGTTTATTAGGTGAACGGCTCTCTCAACAAGGGCATACCGTATTTGGGCTACGCCGTAATGTCGATGCCTTACCCGATTGCATTCAAGCAATTCAAGCAAACCTAACCACCCCACTTCACGACCTTCCAAAGCAGATTGATTATGTTTTTTACATGGCGTCCGCAGGTAAATACAAAGACTGTGCTTATTATCAAGCTTATGTATTAGGCCTTAAAAATTTAATTTCGGCTTTAGAAAACACGCCTATTAAAAAACTTTTTTTCATCTCGAGTAGCTCTGTGTTTGGACAAAGAGAGGGCGAGCATGTGGATGAATCCAGCCCAACCGATGACAGTGTTTTTTCTACCAAACGGTTATTAGAGGGTGAAACCCTTGCTCTTGAAAGTAACCTGAATGCGACAATTGTGCGTTTTGGAGGGATTTATGGTGCAGGAAGAACCCACTTGATTGACTTAATTAGAGAGGGCAAAGCCCACTGCATGGAAGGCGTTTGGAGTAATCGAATTCACTCTGAAGATTGTGCCGGAATGCTCGCCTATTTGCTGGCTGAATCCGAAAAAAATTTAGAGCGTATTGATTCACTGTACGTAGGGGTAGACAATCAACCGACACTCTCTTGTGAAATCTATGACTGGTTAGCCGAACAGCTTTGTGCCCCCGAACCGGATCGCAAAGAGCCCACGGAGGCATCAAGATTAATGCGCAGCAATAAACGAATTTCAAATGCCAAAATAAGAGAGTTGGGTTATGAATTTAAGTACCCCACTTACAAAGAGGGGGTTTTGGCTTTTCTAGCCGATTAACAACGGTTTGTAGTGGTCTACTAAAGCTGTAGGGATATATAGCCTATAATAACCTTAATATTTATAGGATATAACATGACCAAGAAAGCTAGAAAATCTCGACTAACCTTTAGCACAGATCAAAAACTAGAATACGCCAAGCTCATGA
>Ga0256834_1000584_pt1 | contig 25917 bp, 27 predicted proteins | sample 4281140metaG_FD_190536 | JGI IMG/M metagenome (GOLD analysis project Ga0256834, IMG submission 190536) | Hydrothermal vent microbial communities from East Pacific Rise, Pacific Ocean - 4281-140 | ecosystem: Environmental > Aquatic > Marine > Hydrothermal vents | place: Pacific Ocean: East...
TTTAATTTCAATGCATCTAAAATTTTTGCACTATCATTTATACTACGAGACAAATCACTATTTTCAATCTGCTCTGCTCCAATCTGATGAGACTCCAAAGTTGGATATTTATATACTGGCTGTATATAAAACCACTTTTTCAAAGCGATGCTACGCCCTAGCCTCTTTGTGATGATACGGACAACATCAAGTGTACTATCTGCTCTAAGAGAGATAAGATGATTTTCTCTATCGCTAAAGCGTATCAAATCCTGTTCATCAATGCTGCCATGCTGATGATATGAAAAAATTGGAGTAACAATCTCTTCATATTCATTTTCGTATAAAATATCGCTAGCAATACTTTCTATTGTTCGTTTCAATTTCGCACTTTCGCCAAAGTATAGGCGACTGCGACTTGGTATTTCATGTTCATAAATCATATATTATCCAGCTAGTAAAGTTATATATTTAGTATAACAAAAAATTAGTAAAAATCTAAAAAAGAAAAATTCTTACGACAATCAATAATAAAATAAATGCTATTGAAATAATTATTGCTCTTTTATGTGTAAGCTTTTCTTTAATTAGTAAAGTTATGCTTTTTTTCATTTTAGTTAATAGTATTCTATCACGAACTAATTTTCGCTCATCTAAGAAATTAAAAAATAGATATAATAACATTAAAAATAAAAAGAGACTACTAATCTCTCCTTGTTCTCGAAAAAGAATCCCAATAAAAGAAAAGACCACTTGAATAACAACTAAAATCATTACAGAATGGTCCACACTTCCTCTCCAAGTGAGCATCTTATGATGTATATGAGTTTTATCAGGGTTAAATGCAGACAACCCTCTTTGCAATCTTCTTGTCATTACTACTAAAGTATCTATTATTGGCAACGCTGTAAGTAAAAGTATAGATGTAACACTAACATAATCAATAGCTTTTATAGCCACAACCGCTATAGTAAAACCAAAAACTAGTGAACCGCTATCACCCATAAATATAGTTGCAGGACTCCAGTTAAAATGCAAAAAACCTAAAATTGCAAAAATCATAAGTAGAGATATAGTTGCGATAAAAGTATCATTATAAATATATCCGATATAAGCAAATGAGACAAATATCACCAATGCAACACTTCCTGCCAATCCATCTAATCCATCTAAAAGATTTAAAGCATTAGTAAAACCCACTACTGCAAAAATAGTTAAAACAAGTGCAATAATCCAGTGTAAATTGATTTCTATACCAAACCAAGTGCCTAATGTGTCAATTTTAAAATCATTGATAAAAAAGAGTATTAAAGAAGCTATAATAATTACTAATAATTTTATTTTTGGAGAAACACCATTATTGTCATCATAAACACCAATCGCAAATATTAAAATTAATGCAATAAAAAAGCCAATGTATTCAAGCATAAAACCACTATGAAAAAATATCAATACTAACATATAGGATAAAAACATTGCTACACCTGCACCTCTAGGAGTTGGTGCAACATGTGAGCTTCTATCATTTGGGATGTCAAGCATCCCAATTTTACATGAATATTTGATAATAAGACCGATAAACAACATTGTCAGCAAAAGTGTCAATGCCATATCGACTACATTCAATTCACTCCCAAACATTAACTTTACTTTCTACTTATATGCATAGCTATATTTAAAGAAGCTTTGTGACATATTTTTTGGTTTAACACCATTTAGTACTAAACCTACATTATCAATATGATACGAAGTAATAATATCTTCTAATGATTTTACATAATCCTTCTCAGAAAATTCTGATCTAAAAACAATAAGAGAAATATCTGCTTGCTTCATAAGAAGAAGAGCATCTGTAACAACCCCCATAGGTGGTGAATCAATTATAATATAATCATACTCTTCCCTAAGCTCAGCTATAATTTCTTCAATTTTACCAGCTTGCATAAGCTCCGACGGATTTGGAGGGATTGGACCAGATGTAATAATATCAAGATTTTTAATCTTTTTATGTTCCCAAATCACCTCTTTAAGTTCACTTTTTTTAGAGAGTACTGTACTCATTCCCATCTTATTTGTCAATGCAAAAACTTTGTGAAGCATTGGTCTCCTCATATCAAGAGATAAAACTATACATTTTTTCTCACCGATGCCAAATACAGCAGCTAAATTAGTTGATATAGTTGTTTTTCCCTCACTAGGCACTGTTGAAGTTACAACAATAACTTTGCTTTTATTTTCAGTTGCAATAAATTCTAAATTTGTTCTAATAAGTCTTAATGCCTCACTTGCTATTGATTGTTGATCATCAAGAGTAAACATTTTTTCAGCATTTCTTACGTGTGGCACAACACCATAAAATGGTATTCTTGTCGCACTTGCCAAATCTTCTCTTGTTTTTATCTTTTGGTCTAAAAAATCTCTTAAAAATGCTAAAAGCATTGCCGCAATTAACCCTAGTACTAAACTAGAGCCCGCTATCACAGGTAAGCTTGGTTTTACTGGTGAACTCTCGACAACCGCTCTATCCAATACTCTATTATTTGAAACTGTTGACGCTTTATTGATTGACATTTCAGCCTGTTTTTGCAACAAAAACTCATATGTTCTCTCATTAACTTTATATTTTCTTTGTAAATCTGCTAATTCTCTCTCTTTTTCAGGAAACTTTAAAAGTTTAGTTTCACTATTGTAAAGAGTATCTTCTAATGATCGCTTCTTCTCTCTAATACTATCACTTATACTCTCTATTGCACTCTCTAATGCCATTTTTATATCATTAATTTTTTCATCTACTTGAGCAACATCAGGATGAAGTTCTGTAACAGTTGCTAAAAGGTCTATCCTCTCACTTTTTGCAGTTTGCAAATCATTTAAAAGTGTTCCTAACACTGGATAATCAAGAGCAAGTGATGAAACTGAACCATAATTTCCAGTTTTAAATTCACTATAAAGTGCATTAAAAGCACCCTCTTGGATTTTAATTTCTGAGAGTTGTTCTTTAAAATTACTCTGATTTGTCAAAATTGCTTGAGACTCTATTTGAATATCAACAAGATTATTTTCTTCTTTATAATTTTCTAATTTTACAGCAGAAGTTTGTAGTTTTTTACTAACCTCTTGCAGTTGTTCATCAACAAATGTCAAAGCACTTGAAGCCTGAGAAGTTTTTTTCTCAATACTTTGGTCTAGATAAATATTTACCAATGCATCTAAGAAATCTTTTGCTCTTATTGCACTATTGTCTTGATAAACCATCTTAATAATTGAACCATTTTTAGAGAGAGGAAAAACACTTAAATTACTTGAAATATGACTAATAGCCTTATCTTTATGTAACGAAACAAATGCATAATTACTGTTTTCAAACTCCCCAACTTTTTTAATCACAAGTGAAAAATAATTATTGTCAACTATTTCTGAAAACTCGTGTTCACCACTATAATTTACAGCATTCATTTTTTTTCCAAGCAGTGAAAAAATAGATTTTTTTATACTTGCAACTATTCCACCACTATCTGGATAAATTCTATATGCATTATCACTGATGGGTTCTATTATAAATTTAGTACCATAAAAAAGTGGATCTTTTACTTTCAGTTCTGAAATCTCAATAGGACTATTTTTATATAGCTCTTGCTCCTTATATCCAAGTGTTGTAAAATATTGTATATCATAACCAACTTTTTCAAGTGCTTTTTCTATCAAATTTCGTGATTTTATAATCTCTACTTCTGTATCAATTAGCGTTGTATTTTCACCAATTCCACCACCTCTAACAACAGCATCTAGACTAAGATTCATATTATCACTACTAACTTCTATTGAGGAATAAGTCTCATATGTCGGCTGTGAAAAATATGTATAAATCAAGCCACCAATAAAAAACAGTGTTACAACAAAAAGACTCAATGCCTTCTGTTTACCAAGTACACTCAGTACTTTTTTAAAATCTCCGCCATCGTCTTGTCGTCTAGTCAAACTTAATTGAGGGTTTATCATTCTATGTCTCCCTTTTCCTATTGTTGGTAACCGGTAAAATCATCAACATTAAATATCTGTGTATTTGTTAACTGTTTTCCTGTAAAAAGCATTCCTAAAATACTCTGAACCAAGTTGATACCTGGAAGTGCCTGAGCAATTGCCATATTTCTCTGTCTTAATTCATTTGGACCGACATAAATAACATCATTTGGGTAAAGAGTTAAATTACTAGTTCCCAAAGAACTAAGTTTTGTAAGATCAATAGTTTTTACAACTGGTCTATCTTGTGTACCTCTAATAATTTTTACACTATTTCTTGCAGCAAAATTAGTTAACCCTCCACTATTTGCTATCGCTTCTAATAAATTCCCAGTATCTTCGATAATATTTACACGACCTGGATTTGTAACTTCACCCAAAACATAAATTCTTTTATTTAAAACTTCAAGAGTTACATGAGCATTTTTGATGTATCGTCCATACTCTCTTGAGAGCAAATCACCAGCTTCTCTTGATGTCAAACCAGAAATACGAACTATTCCAACAAGAGGAATGTTGATAGTCCCATCTTTAGCTATCAATGCTCCTCTCTCATCTGCGGGTGCTACCATTGATCTAACATCTCTAGTGCTAAGTTCTGGATGATTATATACTAAAATAGAGAGACGATTATTTGGAACAAGTTTATGTTCATAGCTATATTCCATAGTCATACTTGTATTCATAGCATTCACTGCCTGAAGCTCTGAAGCCTTATATTGACTATCATCTTCATTAAACAATACATACTGATTTGCTTTGGAGCTACAACCAGTTATAAAAACTGTTGCAATCAGAATTGATGCAACTGCCATATCTTTGTATTTCATACTATTACCTTTTAATTTTTTATGCATTTTAATCATTATAGAACATTAAATATTATTTTAAAATAAAATGTTAAATTTTTTTAACAAAAAATCTACTTTTCCTTTTATTTTTTACTTCTTCTGCACTATTAAACAAAATGCTCTACTTCAACCAATATATATGTACCTATTCTATAATTAAATATATTAATAAATACTTTAAACTTATTAAATGTTTTAAAGAATATATTAATTAAGACAAATATTTACTAAAAGTTCATTATCAAATGTAATCTTTAATACCTTTGAACTCTCTAATTTGTTAAAACCATTTGTAAAAGTAAAATCGTCCAATTTTAAATTTTTTGAACCTTTTATTGATAAAATTATATCTTTTATTTTAATCTTGTTATCTAATAGTTCAATATCAGTAATTGTAGGATGAAAATGTATATATGATATATGTAAATGTCCTGTATTATAATTACCAATAAGTAAATCTTTTATCTCAATATTATTTACTGTTGTTTTAAATCTCCGCTGATGTATAATTCCAAACTTTCTATATCCATCATGCGAAGCTACAATAGTATTATCATGCTCTTTTAAAAAATTAATATGAGCACGATTTGCGACTCTAAAACTTGACCAGACTTCTGATTGATTTTTATTGCCTATTTTTACACTATTGTGAGATTGTGTCTCTCTTTCATTTAACCTTATTTGATTGTCTTCATAAGTAGAAATACCTGTATCTACGATAAAAGGTTTACCAAAAAGTCGAAGCTCAAAATTAAAAGTATCACTATGAGCATGTCCTGGTATGTATGATGGGCCTATCTCTCCAACATCTACTCTAAATTCATAATCTTTATAGTTTATTGCTCTATAACCACTATCACTTAAAACTACATCTATTGCATCAATTCCGAGTTCTAAGGCATACTTAAAAATCATATTTGTAGTTGGTGCAATACCATCTGTTGAATCATTAAAATGTGCAATTGTACCATCTTGATAACTAAACTCTTTTAACCATCCAAGCATAACTTGGGCTTTTGTACTTAAAAGTTCTTCAAGCTCGCTATCAAATAAATCATTCTCTTTAACAAGATTAAGAGAGTCTAAAACTCTAAAAAGCATAATTTGATGATACATAGGTGTAAGTTCAAAATGTGCTCCATCATCGAGTATCTGCTCTTCTAGCTCCTCTTGTAAAATCTTTTTTGCTTTTTCATAAAGTATTGAATTATTAAAATAATATGCTCCAAAAAGTAGTGAAAACCCATTTTCAAGAAGATGATTTCCCAAAAGATGATACTCTAAATTATCCATAAGTATCATATATTGTGCATATAATGAATTATCTATTTTCTGATTTTTTATCTGAAAAAATGTTAAAAATTTAACCCAATTAATACCTCTAAGTGCTATTGGAAAAGGTTCTAAGCCCTCCTTATTTGTCTCAATTGTATCTATAAATTCACCAATTAATTTTAAGCCAACCTCTTTTTCAAAATCTTTTTGATTTAAATACTCAAAATAGTTTAAATTATACGCCCACAATTTTCCATGACCTATAAAATTCCAATCTATCTCTTTTTCAAATTTGTACGAAAGATTTAAAAAATTAAATTCATTTTTATCAAAACTTTTATAGCTATCAATGCTCTTTTGAAGTTTTAACTCAGCCACTGAAGTCGCAAGTGAAAAAGGATAAGAAAAGTTGATGAATTTTCGATATTTTGAACGAATTGTATAAAAAAGCCGATAATTAATTTGCTTTATTTTCATATATTTTATAGTATTAAATAATCTTAGGTATCTATTCATATTATCTCTTTAAAGAGAGTTTCTCTTGATAAAGACTCAAATACTTACTAGCACACTGTTCAACTGTATAATGCTTTTCATAATGAGCTATAAGTTTATCTTTATCTATTTCATCACTCAATATCACTCGCTTTAGTGCTTCTTTATAAGACTCTACACTCATATCTTTAGAAAGATACCCAATTGTACCGTCTTTAACGACATCAGGAATACCACCAACAGGTGTTGAGACAGTAGGGATACCTATAGACATAGCCTCAATAATTGCCATTGGAAATCCTTCATATATAGATGAGAAGCACAATGCATCACAAAGATAAAGATAATCAGGTACATTTCCTTTTTCACCCAAAATATGGATGCGATCAGGGCTTTTTATCATCTCTTGACACATCTTAGCATACGAGGGTACAGTAATTAAAGAGCCTAAAATCAGAAGATTTACATCAAAACCCTCTTCAATTAACTCTTCAAAAGCATTAATTAAAAGTTCTTGATTTTTTACATTATACAATCTTCCCAAACTAACAAATACTTTAGAACTTTTATCTCTCTTAATTGAATCAATAAATTTTTTTGTCTCTTCATACTCATCAGTTTTTTGAACCTTTTCTCCACCATTATCAATCATGACATTATGTTTTTGTCCATAAAGTGCCTGTGTGGTTTTTAAAACTTGTTCACTAATAGAGACAGGAGTAAAATTAAAATAATCATATAAAAACCCATAAAACTTCATTCGTCCCTTCGTTGTTTCATTATGTGCAACGGTATGAATGGTATGTATATTTGGTCTTCTAAGAAGAAGTAAACCAAGTGCTGAAAACATTTGAGCTCTAAGGTGTGTATGGGTTATGTCAGGCTTTAGTGAAAAAAGCATTTTAACAATTTTAAACATTATAAGAGGACTTTTACCCTCTTTATCTAATGAGATAAATTTAATATCTGGATGAATCTTTTTATACATTATCTGTTGCCCATCAGTTAGCTTTTCGACAGAACAGATAGTTATATCTAAATCTCTGTTTTTTACTAGTTCATTACATAAATCTATGCAAAATTTTTGTGCACCACCTGTATACATATCAGGTACTATATGGAGTATTTTCACTTTCTACCTCGTTTTTTTGTTGATATAAAATAATAATTACATGTGACAATAGAGCCAAAGACATCCAAAAGTATTTTTCATATGTACTAGAGAGAGTTAACCCCATCAGTATATTAGAAAATGCGGCTAAATGAATCCAGTAATATTCACCAGATATTATCTCCCTATATTTTGTACTAAACAAAAGATATAAAAACAAGATAAAACTAGCAAAAGCGAATATACCAGTCTCTGCAATTAATTTAACAAATATATTGTGAGGTGCTAATGAACCATCAGCAATAAAGTCTAATGCATAACCACGAGCATAATCTTCATATACATCAAATCCAACTCCAAATAGGAAATTATCCTCTGCCATTCTCAAACCTGCCTCCCAAGAGACAAATCTTGTATCGGCAGTTCCTTGTGCTTGTGCTCTCTCTTGCATACCAGCAATTGCTTCCATCTTTCCAAAATCAATTTGAAGTGCAATAATCGCAATAATTATAAATGCTATAAGCCCTTTAAAAGAAAAAATTTTCTTAATCAAAAAATTAAATTTTACATATATAGCATATACAATCATCACAGCAAGCGTAAGCATAGCAGACTTTGACCCTGCATAAAGTAAAGTATATGAAAATAAAATTATAGAGCCAAAAAGAAATAGAAAATTCTTATTTTTATAAAAAAGATAGACTGTAATAGCCATTGCAGTAAGCAAATGTGTAGAAAACTCATTTGGATCTGTTGTTCCACCTGAACGCCTAAAGGTCCATTGGGTAGCTGGCTCATTAAAAAGTGAAATTACAGCAGATATAATAACACTTAACCATATAAAATATAGCAACCTATCAAAATTTTCATAATAACTTATATAAACGAATACTACTGTCATAGGTAAAATAACCATAAAACCTTTAGATAGCGGAGCTCCTGAATAAAAGATTGTTGAAATCAACATCACTACTGTCATAATTGTAATAAAAATTAAAAAAGAGGTCATTACACGATTAGATAACTTTGTAAAAGCTTGTGCAATATCAATAATATTTACGAGAATAAAAAGAGCAAAAACTATTTTAAGACTTGCCTCACCAGCTATCTCAACCATAAAGTTATCATTAATAAAACTAAAGATTAATAACAATAATGTAAAATCTTTAATTGCTCTAAATCCCATAACTATTTTTCCTTATATAAAAATATCTTATTTTTCACGCTTCACTTTTCTTCTATCTACCAACTTGCAAAAACTAATAACTTCCTTTGAGTCCTCAATATCCAAATCCAAAAACTCTTTATGTGCTACTAGATATACAACAATATCTGCAATTTTTGCTGCTTCTTTATAGTTTACAAGCTTAAACTCAGAAAAACTATCAAGATTTGGCTCAACAGCTAGTATATCAAAAGATTGTGTAGCTAAAGCTCTTGTGATAGAGAGTGCTGGAGATTCTCTGATATCATCAATATCTGGTTTAAAAGAGAGCCCCATACAAGCTACTCTAGCTTTTCTACCATGTTTATTTTCAAACTCCAAAGCAACATTTTTTACTTTTTCAATCGCCCATTGACTTTTATAATCGTTAACTTCTCTAGCAGTTTTAATCAACTTTGCTTCACCTTTTGCAGCATCCACAATAAACCAAGGATCAACCGCTATACAGTGTCCACCTACTCCGCATCCAGGTTGTAAAATATTAACTCTAGGATGTCTATTTGCAAGATCGATTACATTCCATACATCTACACCAAATTTTTCACTTATCATTGAAAGCTCATTTGCAAAAGCAATATTTACATCTCTAAAACTATTTTCAGTAAGTTTTGCAAGTTCAGCTGTTTTTGCATCCGTTTCCAAAACTGTCCCTGAGACAAAAGATCTATAAAACTCAGCAGTTACTCGAGTAGCCTCTTTTGTAGTCCCCCCTACAATTCTATCATTATTTACAAGTTCATGCATGATTTTTCCAGGAAGCACTCTCTCGGGGCAGTGTGCAAAATGGATATTTGAAGTGTCAATTCCTTCATCTTTTAAAGCTTGTTCCATAATATCTGTTGTACCTACAGGAGAAGTTGATTCTAATATGACAATATTCCCCTCTTTTACAAATGGAGCCAACCCCTTTGTAGCTGAGATGATATAATCAATATTTGGTACAAAATTATCTTTAAATGGTGTAGGAACTGCTATGATAAAAATATCTGACTCACAAGCTACAGTATTTGCAACTAAATTTCCAGAATTTACAGCAGATTGCACAAAAGTGTCAAGATCTGGCTCAACAATATGAATTTTTCCTTGGTTTATAATATCAACTGTCTCTTGAACCACATCAACACCAGCAACTTGATAACCTCTATTTGCTAAAAGTGATGCTGTTGGAAGCCCAATATAACCTAGTCCAATAACACATATTTTTTCTATCTTCATTTTCATTTCCCCTTTAAATAAGTCACAATTTTTTCACAAGCCTTACCATCGCCATAAGGATTATGAGATTTTGACATTTTTTCATAAACATCTACATCATCTAAAAGAGTCATACACTCTTGGATAATTTTATCTTTATCTGTTCCTACTAATTTTACAGTACCCGCAACTAATGCTTCAGGTCTCTCTGTAGTATCTCTCATAACCAAAACAGGTTTTCCAAGAGATGGTGCTTCTTCTTGAATCCCGCCACTATCAGTTAAAATAAAATATGCATTACTCATCAGATAAACAAATGGCTCATAATCAAGAGGCGAAATTAGAAAAACATTAGAAACATCAGATAATATTTCATTAACTGGTTTTTGAACATTTGGATTTAGATGCACAGGATAGACGATATCACAATCAGGATACTTTAACGCCAATTCTTTTAATGCACCACAAATATTTAAAAATCCCTGTCCAAAATTCTCTCTTCTATGCCCTGTTACTAAAATTAGCCTCTTCTGGCTATTTACATTGTACCCTTTGTCTAAAATAAACTCTAAAAGCTCATTTTCCAAAGATGCATCTGATTTAATTTTAGAAACAACGCTAAGAAGTGCATCTATAACAGTATTTCCTGTTACTATCATATTTGAAACATCAATATTTTCTCTCAAAAGATTATCGCCACTCTCTTTTGTTGGAGCAAAATGATAAGTTGTTAATCTACTTGTCACTTGACGATTTCCCTCTTCTGGCCACGGGGAATAGATACTATTAGTTCTTAGCCCTGCTTCTACATGACCCACTGCAATTTTTTGATAAAATGCTGCTAAAGATGTTGCTAATGTTGTTGTAGTATCCCCGTGAACCAAAACGATATCTGGGTTTACCTCTTTAAAAACTCCCTCCAACCCTAATAATATATTTGAAGTCACTTCATAAAGAGTCTGCCCCGGCTTCATAATATCCAAATCATAATCAGGTGTAATTTCAAATAAATTTAAAACTTGATCTAGCATCTCCCTATGCTGTGCTGTTACACATACTATAGTTTCAAAATCATTTGGGTATTTTTGAAACTCTTTAACCAATGGAGCCATCTTTATAGCTTCAGGTCTAGTTCCAAAAATCAACATCATTTTTTTCATTATATCTTCTTCTCCCACTCGTATGCGGTTTTACAAATAAGTTCTAAATCATCATATTTTGGTGACCAATTTGTCATACTTTTTATCTTTGTACAGTCAGCTATAAGTGCTGAAGGGTCACCTTCTCTTCTTCCTTGCATCTGGACTTCAAAGTCATTACCACTCACTTTTTTCATCATATCAATCACTTCTTTTACGCTATAGCCTCTTCCATAACCACAATTAAAAAGATTACTTTCATTTGAGCTTTCCAAATAATCCAAAGCTTCTATATGAGCTGAAGCTAAATCTTCAACATGAATATAATCTCTTATACATGTTCCATCATCTGTTGGATAATCTTCACCAAAAATATACATTTTATCTCTTTTTCCTGCTGCACACTCAGCTGCAACTTTTACTAAAACTGTTGCATTTTTTGTACTTTGCCCAATTTTTCCATCCACCGAAGCCCCAGCAACATTAAAATATCTCAAAGCTATATAATTAAAATCTTTATAAGCATTAGATGCATCTTTTAAAACCATTTCACTCATAAATTTACTTGTTCCATAAGGATTTAAAGGCCCTGTTGAACTCTCTTCCGTTACTGTTATATTATCAGCATCTTGTTCACCATAAATTGCAGCAGTAGAAGAGAAAATAAACTTATTTACATTATGTTTAACACAGACTTGTATAAGATTAGTCGTATTTGCTGTATTGTTTAGATAATATTTCAAAGGGTTTGTAACACTTTCAGGAACAACTAAACTAGCAGCAAAATGAATAACCACATCAAAACTATTTTCAGAAAAAATTTCATCTATTCTCTCATAATCACTCAAATCAGCATTAATAAATTTTCCATAAAGCAAAGAATCTTCAAAACCTGTTACTAAATTATCCAAAACAGTAATATGATATTTTGTCTGCTCCCCTAGTTGCTTTACAAGATGACTGCCTATATATCCAGCACCACCAGTTACTAAAATATTCATAATTACTTCTCCAATATTAACTTATCAACTATATCGACCATTTTCTCACTTTGTGATTCTCTTATAAAATTTTCTTCCACTACTATCTTATTCTTTTCTGAAATTGCAAACTCTGCATCTCTATACTTTATAATTGCACGCTCAAGAGCTTTCATATCACCAGGGTTAATTGTAGTACAATTTTCCAATTTATCAACAAATTCTCTAGCAATTCCTTCTCCTGCATATATAATTGGAAGTCCAGTAGATGCATATTCATAAAGCTTTGAAGGCATTGCCGCTTTAAAAGTTTCATCAAGTTGTGCAAATAAAACTGAACTCTCTTGGTAAAAATCAATCATCTTATCTCTTTGAACTCTACCAAAAAATTCTACATTAAATATCCTATTTTTGTGAACATAAGCTTTAAGCTGATTATATCTATTACCAGTGCCAATGATATTTACTTTAATGCCTTTAAGTAACTTAGCAACATCAATCAAAGTCTTGATATTTTGTGCTATTCCTACATTACCAATGTATGTTACTGTGAACCTTTTATTATCATTCTTTTTAAGTTCTTTTAACTGTCTAAAAGTTGCTATTTCAATTCCATTTGTAATTTTAGTAATATTATCTTGTGAAACATACTCTTCAATCCATTTAAATTCATGATCATTTGTAACCGTAATCTGTTCATACCTTTTTAAGGTAAGTTTCATAAGCTCGGTAATAACTTTTTTTATAATCGATCTATATGTTGAGTTTTCCGCTATATACTCCCAAACCAAATCACGCACATCTATGATTCGTTTACCTTGTCCAAAAAGTGCAACACACGGTATGATAAACATTTGAGGAGAAGTTGCAATCGTAATATCAGCTGGAACTTTATTTGACTTAACCGTCAATTTAAATGCATAATAAAACTCGTGCAATGCTCTTGCATAAAATTTCTCACCATCATAATATCGCTGATCTATATAATATACATCAATATTTTCGCTATATTTTACTTTTTGGTTTTTCTGAGGTTTCCCTCGTTCTGTAATACAAAAAATATTAACTTTGTATTTTTTCTCAAGCACTTTTACCAATGATAAAATTCTATTTGTTCCGGCACAATTTTCTGGCATAAAGTTACCAGTTAAAAAATTTATTGTCTGCATAAAAACACACGAATCCTTATAATAAAATAGATACTATAAAAGTTTTACTTTAATGTTAATTAATAACCAAATTTTTACATAAAATAAAAAGTCCATAATTGTATTTTATGAACTTTTAACAGCTAGTTTTAAAAACTTTTTACACAAGTTACACGGTGTGTTTGATTGTCATCATCCACATTAACAACTGCACCATTACCAAGATCAATTTTAAAATATGAATCTCTATTATTGTTCAAATACTCAGTAGAGGACCAAATAGAGTAGTTTGCATCGGCAGTTGTAATATAAGGTATTTTATTTGTACTATAGTCAACAACAGATCTTAATTGATTAATTGTTGGTAGACTCCATGGAGCTATACATTGGGCTGTTGCGTCATCAATAGTTTTCCCAAATTGAGGATCTATAACCTGCCATTCCAAGTTGGTTGTATCATCCTTCACAGGATTAGTATTTGATAGTTGATGAGCTTCATCTGCCGAATCCCCAGCCACACATAATACACTATGGTTTATAGTATTATCTCCTCCTTCAACACCACTTTTATAATTTACAATAATTCCTCCATCAGCCCAAGAGGTACTAAGTCCCTCATTTATAATAACAGTGAAATCATCATCAAGCAAATAACTGCCTCCTGAAGCATCACCCTTTGTATAGTCCATAAGATTCATTAATTCAGTTTTTAAAGGAAGCCTCCAATCACCACTACAATATGCTTGTGCGTCAGAATATGTTACAGCTTCTTTTGCTGTATTTCTCCAAAGAAGACCTGAGGGTCCTTTTAAATTTCCACCATCATTGACAAAAGTTTTATTACCCACTATGGCTATATAAGAAGCATTTGCATCATAATTTGAAACTATAACTTTTTGTGTAACACTAAATATAAAATCTTTTGATGATGCATTTCCACTACTATCTGTTGCCGTTACTGAAACTGTATAATTGTTTTCACCACCATCTATATATGTTGGAGCTGTAAATGTTAAAGTTTGAGCATTAATTGTTGAATCTGTACTATTTTCACTAAAAGTAGTATTTGCTTCATTGCTTGTAAGTGTAATAGTTCCAACCTTTAACTCTTCAATACTAAATGTATTATTGGCATTTGTAATTATTGGAGCTGTTGTATCAACCGGAGTTGTATCAGGTGGTGGAGTTGAACTATCTCCCCCACAACCAATAGATATAGCAAGAATTGTTGCAAGTGATAAATAAACTAAACTTTTTTTCATAAAAAACTCCTTAAGCAAATATTATTTATACAGTATAGTATTTTATCTTTAGAATTTCCTTTAAAAAGTGTTAAATTATCTATATTTTACAATTATCGATTTCACTTATCTCATACTCTCTATCTAAAAGTTTAAAAACTCTCTGTTTAATTCCCTTTATCGTAAAGCCAAATTTTTCAAAAAGTATATTTGCATCCCCACTTGCACCAAAACTATTCATACACAACACATCATTAGCATAGCGATACCACTCTATACCACTTCCAGCTTCAACTGCCAACACTTTTGTTGATGAATCAATAATCTTCTCTTTATAAGAGTCATCCTGTTCATTAAAGAGATCGAAACAAGGCACACTTACAACATTTGCCTTGATTCCAACTAACTCTAAATGACAAGCAGCTTGCAAACTTGGCATAACTTCACTTCCAGTTGCCATGATAGTAACAGTTGCACCATCTCTTTTTTTAATCATATAACCTCCAAAACTTGCGTCTCCAACATCAACTTTTGATTTTAGAATTTTTAATTTTTGGCGACTTAACACAAATCCACAAGGAGCATTAAGCTCTAATGCTTTTTTCCAACAAGCTACATTTTCACTTCCATCTGCTGGTCGAAATAAATAAAAATTAGGCAATGCTCTAAATTGACTCATATGCTCTATCGGCTGATGAGTAGGGCCATCTTCTCCAACACCGATACTATCATGTGTCCATATAAAATAATTCTTTAACCCCATAAGAGCAGCCAATCTAACCGAAGGCTTCATATAGTCACTAAATACAAAAAAAGTAGCATTAAAAGGTATAAACAATCCATAAAGACTCATGGCATTTGTAATTGCTGCCATGGCATGTTCTCTTATACCAAAGTGCATATTTTTTCCATTTGGAAAATCACCCATACCTTTTAACTCCGTTTTATTTGAAGGGGCAAGATCAGCACTTCCACCTAAAAACCCTGGCAATGCTTTTGAGATTGCATTTAAGATTTGACCATTGCTGTCTCTTGTGGCAACTCCACTTCCCTCTTCAAAACTTGGCCATTGGATGCGAGAAAAATCTGGGTTTAAAAGTAGCTCTAAAGTCGCATTTTGCTCAACTAAAGGAGCATCAGTTATGAGTTTATTCCAAGCTCTTTGGCTAAAATCTCCCTTCTCTATACAAGCTCTAAATGTTTTTAAAACTTCATCATCAACAAAAAAATCACACAATGGATCAAAACCAGCTTTAATTTTTGATCGTTTAATCTCTTCAACACCTAATGGTGAACCATGAGAATTAGCAGTCCCTTCCATCTCATCTGCACCCTTAGCAATTGTCGTTTGTGCAATAATTAAGCATGGCTTATTTTGCACTGTCCTTATCTCAGAAAGTACTTGATCTATCTCTGAATAATTGTGACCATCTATACGAAACACTCTCCATCCCTGTGATTCAAACCTAGCTTTTACATCTTCACTCCAAGCTATGCAAGTATTACCTTCTATGGTGATTTTATTTGAGTCATAAATCAAAACCAAGTTATTAAGATTTTGATGCCCCGCAATAGAACATGCTTCATAACTTATCCCCTCTTCCAAATCCCCATCACCGCAAAGACAATAAACTTTGTGATCTATAATCTTAGCTGTTTCACTATTTAACAACTTCCCTGCATATTTTGCACTCATAGCAAATCCAACTGCATTTGCAACACCTTGTCCTAAAGGTCCTGTTGTCACTTCAATCCCTGGAACTTCTTCATATTCTGGATGCCCTGGGGTTTTGCTTCCATATTGTCTAAAGTTTTTCAAATCATCCATACTCATATCATATCCCCAAAGATAAAGAAGTGAGTAAATCATAGCACTTGCATGTCCCCCACTAAATACCAGCCTATCACGATTTAGCCATTTTGGGTCTTTTGGATTATGATTTAAATGAAGAGATAAAATAGTAACTATGTCAGCCAAGCCCATAGGAGCTCCTGGATGTCCACTATTTGCTTTTTGCACCATATCTGCACTTAAAAATCTTATCGTATTTGCCATATTTGTTAGCATTTTTTTATCTTCCATCACTCTATCCTCTATTTAAAATATTTATCTATACTTGATTGGACTCTATTTTTTAGATTTGCATCTAATGAAGTTATTTGCATCTCAATCTCTCTTAAAATTCTTCTCTTTTCATCTTTAGCTCCATTTACTCCCAAAAGGTTTGTAAATGAGTTCTTATTTTCATCATTTTGTGTCGGCTTTCCTGCTTCATCGCTTGTAAATGTAGCATCAATAATATCATCTTGGACTTGAAACAGTAACCCAATATTTAAACCTATATCATAAAGAAGTTGCTGTTTTTGCTTATCAAGATTTACGATAATCGCACCCATCTTTAAACTTGCTGCTATAAGCTTTGCAGTCTTATGTATATGCAAATATTTAAGCTCTTCAAAAGTTAATTTTTTATCTTCAAAATAGCAATCTATTGCTTGTCCAAGTACCATACCTGAGGTTCCACCATTTACTGAAAGTTCTTTAATAAGATTAATTTTTACATTATCTGCTAATGGTGCGTTAGCAATCATCAAAAAACTATGAGAATTTAATGCATCTCCTACCAAAGTAGCTGTAACTTCATCATAACTCATATGTAGTGTTTTATGTCCTCGTCTTAGCGGTGCATTATCAAACGAAGGAAGATCATCATGAATTAGCGAATATGTATGAAGCATTTCAAGTGCAGTTGCTACCCAAAATGCATTTTTTACTAAAAGTGGCTCATAGGCGTCAACAATTTGAAGTAGCATTAAAGGTCTAAATCTCTTACCACCGGCTTTAAACATCTCTTTTAAAGCTTGATCATAATTTGGATGAAAACTTGGAGCATCTGGTAAATTTTTAAGTAAAAACTCTTCAAAGTCTAGTAAAAGTTTGTCTGTATTATTTCCCTGTGAAGGCACCAAGCCCTCCCAACATTGAAGATGCTGCTAATTTTCTATCCTCTTCAATCATTTTGTTTACATCATTTACAGCGGAGATAATTAAAATCTGCAATGACTCTTTATCTTCTAAAAGCGAATCATCAATATCTATATCGATAATTTCACCTATGCCATTTCCAGTAACTTTTATCAGCCCTCCGCCACTTTTAGAGGTAAACTCTTTATTAGCACTCTCTTCTTGCATCTTTTGGGCATTTTCTTGTGCCTTTTGAAGCATTTCACCCATCTTACTAAAGTCCATATTTTCAAACATAATCTCTTATCTCTTCTATATTATTTTTATCATCCAAAAGCACAACATGAGGCTTAAAAGTATCTGCATCTTGAGTGGTCATACTTGCATATGCTATGATAATTATGATATCACCAATTTCTGCTTTTCTAGCGGCTGCTCCATTGAGGCAGATATCTCTTTTGAATTTCTCTCCCTCAATAACATATGTTGAAAATCTCTCACCATTATTGACATTGACTATATCAACTTTTTGACCAACTCTTAGCTTTGCTGCATCCATTAGCTCTTTATCTATTGTTATAGAACCAACATAGTTTAGATTTGCATCGCTTACAGTTGCTCTGTGAAGTTTACCATATAGCATCTCAATTGTCATAATTTTCCTATCTTCCTACCATTTTCATAGCCTCTTCTGGAGAGAGTGGTTTATCCCAAAACTCTTCATCTATCAAATACTCATCAACTGGCTTCTCACCAATTATGTGTTCATCTATAATCCTATCTATCTTCTCTTTATTAAGTCCTACATACATAAAATGCCCAGGCTCAACTAACATAACTGGACCTTGCTGACAACGATTTAGACATGCTGTTCTAACTGGCACAACAGTTGCGATTAAACCTTTCTCCATAAGCTTCATTCCTAAGTGTTGAAAAAGATCTCTTGTCTCTTCATTTACACAGCTTGGCTTTGGCATCCCTGGAGGTGCTGATTGCTCACATTTAAACATATAAAACGACGGTTGTGGTATTCCCATAATAATTCCCCTAATTTGTAAATTCGTCCAATTGTAATCAATTATATATTAATTTTTTCTTTCAAAATGGCTTTTACAACAACTCTATCATCAAATGGGATAAATTTACTCCTAATTTCTTGAAATTCCTCATCACCTTTACCTAAAATCATCAAAACTTCACCCTCTTCTAGTTCATCTACAGCAACTCTTATAGACTCTTCTCTATCTAGTAAAATTGTAACTTTACTTTTATCTACAATACCGTTATCAATCTCTTCTAATATTTTAAGTGGATCTTCACTTCTTGGATTGTCATTTGTTAAATAAATTTTCTTTGCATATCTATTTGCGATACGACCCATCATAATTCGCTTAGATGCATCCCTATCACCACCGGCTCCAAATACAACAGAGATACTTTTATCTTTTATAGAATCAAGAACTTTATCCATACCATCAGGGGTATGTGCAAAATCAACAATAACCAACGGTCTTTCACTCACAACTTCCATCCGTCCACTAACTCCTGCAAAATTCTGACAAACTTCACAAATTTCAGCTAAAGAGTGATTTGTTAAGAGTTTTACAGATGCAATAGCTGCTGTTATATTATATAAATTAAAAAACCCATGCATCGGTGTATAAAATGGCTCTTGAAATTCAAAGTGTTTTATTGCAGCGGTCAATCCATCATTCATAGAGTATGCTATGATATTAAATGAAGCTGGAACTTCTAATGCATATGTATAACAATTTTTAGGATTAAACTCTATCTTTTTTGCATCTCTATTAATTAATTTTAATGTATCATCAGAAAAAAATGAACTTTTAACCCTCATATACTCTTCAAAACTCCCGTGATAATCTAAATGATCTTGTGTAATATTTGTAAACACCTTTAGTGCAAAATTAAGCCCCTCAATCCTATCTTGAGAGATTGCGTGAGAGCTAACTTCCATTATAAAATATTTACACCCTCGCTCTTTTGCAAGAAATAAGTTATGAAGAGTATCAACTATTGGTTTAGTAGTAAGAGTTTTTCCTTCAACTCTATCTTCATTTATAAAAAAACCACGAGTTCCTACAAAAGCTACTTTTTCACCCAAATCCAAAAGCATAGAGTATATTGCCGCGGCTGTTGTAGTTTTACCATTTGTCCCAGTGATACCAATAATCTTAATATCTTCTATCTCATAAACCTTTTTTAACTCTTCTACTGTTAATATTTGACAAGCTCCATTCTTTTTTGCATCTTGGAGATATTTATGATTTTGTCTGGTATGTAAAAATGCTGTATCTTTATCACATTCTGAAGAATTAGCTGTTACAAATTTGTATATTTGATTTTTGATTTTATATTTCAATGTTTATAAGCACTCAAATTTGTAAAATTTACCTTGAAAAAAAGTTCGCTCGGATAGTAAAGCAATGCATTTTCAATATAATTAAGAGCTAAATCTTTATAATCATGCTCCATCAAAAGTTTAACAAAGTCAATAAAATCCTCTTTTTTATGGATAATTATCTTTGTACTAAACATTATATCTTCCATAGTTTTTTTAAAGCTCTCTTTTCTCTCAACAAGTTTTAAGAAGTCTTTATACTCTATACCATCTTCTAAAGATTCTATATGTGATTCTATAGTATCCAATAATTCAAAAATATAACTATCACTTACATCTATATTTTCAATAATATCTAACAATTTATCATCAGCATTTTCGCTATCTATACTTTTAGTAACTTCATAATAATCAAACAGTGCAATAGCCTCTTCTTCACTCTCACTTGCCAAATCTGATAAAAGAGCACCAATCTTTGCCTCTTTATCATCAGGCGACTCTTTGAGAGCCAATGAATAATTAAAAAGTGCACTCTTATACTCTCTTTTAAAAAAATTACTATTTGCTAACTCTTTGTACATAATATTTATTGTTCCTGTTTTGAAATTTTATCTATCATATCTTCCATACCAACTGCAATATTTATCACTTCTATCTCTGGATGTATATCCATCCTAAGTTGTCTCTCAATACCATATTTTAATGTTTGCCCACTAGAACCACATCCTACACAAGCACCTTGAAGCTGAACAAATACCTTACCGCCCTTTACATCAAGCAGTTTCATCCCACCTCCATCAAGTTCAAGCATAGGCTTTACTTTTTCTAAAGATTTCTCAACAACAGGCAAAAGCTCTTCATCTGTAAATGGAATCATATACACCCCTATATATTTGTTATGCAGATTGTATCATAAAAGTTTAAATTTGAAGATTAAATGTATTTAGTAAGTAGATTTAGAGAAGGTGTTAACTACCTTCTCTATAAAGTTAAACTAGTTCAATAAATGCCATATCAGCAGCATCGCCGCGTCTAATTCTAGTTCTTGTAATTCTTGTATATCCACCTTTTCTATCTTTATACTTAGGTGCAATTTCTTCTATAAGTTTTTTTGTACACTCTTTATCTTGAAGTGAAGCAAAAATAACACGGTGAGCATTAAAATCACCAATTCTTGCTTTTGTTATCAATTTTTCAAAATAACTTCTTAACTCTTTTGCTTTTGGAACTGTAGTCTCAATTTTACCGCTTTTTATCAATGCTATTGACATGTTTTTAAATAACGCTTTTCTATGAGATGAAGTTCTTCCTAACTTTCTATAGCCATGCTTATGTCTCATTTTATCCCTCTTCTAATTGAGCTTTTTGCTCTTGTATATTTTTATTTAATGCTTTTAAAAACTCTTCATCAAACTGAGTTCCAACTGGAAAGCCCATAGCTTGAAGTTTACTTGTAATCTCTTCAAAAGACTTTTTACCTAAGTTTTTCAAACCTTTTAGCTCTAATTCACTCATCATTGAAAGCTCAGCAATATATCTTATTTCTGCTCTATCTAAACAGTTAAAACTTCTAGCACTCAAATTCATATCATTTACACTTTGAAGCAGTTTTTTCATATCCACAGAGTTATCAAAATCATCTTCTGGCGATGAAACATCTATATCTAACGCTTTTCCAAAAATTGCAATTTGATCATTTAATGCTTCGATAGACTCTTTAAATGCTTGAACAGGTGAAATTTGACCATCTGTTTCTATTTCAAATACTATCTTTTCATAAGTTGGATCATCTTCAACAAGCATATTTTCTATTGAATAAATTGCTTTTTTTACAGGTGTGAAAAAAGCATCTATCCCGATATAATCCTCAGGAACATTATCTCTTAACTCTTCACTCGGAATATAACCTATACCCTTTTCTATGATAAGTGTAAAATTAAGTTCAGAATCTTCGTTTATTGTTGCTAAATGAAAATCAGGAGTAACAACTTCTAAATCATCATTTTCAAGATCACTCCCTTTTATATCTTTATCACCACTAAAGCTAAAGTTTGCCTCTACTTTTTTACTATCATTTTTGATTTTAAATCTAATTTTTTTAAGATTTAAAATAAACAGAGATACATCTTCAAGCATACCTTTAATACTGTCAAACTCATGACTAACACCATCAATTTTTAAAGATGTTACAGCATATCCAGCAGAACTTCCATAAAGAAGTCTTCTAAGCGGATGAGCTACTGTTATTGCGAAGCCTGATTGAAAAGGATAAGCAAATATCTTAATTTTGTTTTCACTAACCTGCTCTATCTCTATTTCATGAGGCATATACAAATAAGTACTAATTTTTTTCACTATAGTTCTCCTTTATGCTTACTTAGAGTAAAGCTCGATTATGAGTCTCTCTTCTACTGGGATTATAACCTCTTGTCGCTCTGGAAGTCTTGTAAATATTCCATAACCTTTATCAATCTCTACATCAACCCAAGGAACAATACCAGTTTGTGCAGTTAATTCAACCGCTCTTTTTATTTGAGGATTACTTTTTGATTTCTCTCTAACTTCAATCTTCTGTCCAGGTTTTACTCTATATGAAGGAATATCCAACTTTTTACCATCAACTAAAAGATGTCCGTGAGTTACCAATTGTCTTGCAAAACTTCTTGTTGTTGCAAATCCCATTCTATAAACTACATTGTCTAATCTTCTCTCGATTAATGAAATAAGATTTTCTCCTGTATTTCCTTCCATTCTGTTTGCATCTTGAAATAGTCTTCTAAACTGTTTTTCACTCACACCATACATAAACTTAGCTTTTTGCTTTTCTCTTAATTGTAAACCATATTCACTAATTTTTGTTCGTCTTTGCCCATGTTGCCCAGGAGCATATGGTCTTTTTTCTAAAGCACTCTTACCAGCTAATCTTCTCTCACCCTTAAGTGCTAAGCTAACACCTAATCTTCTTTCGATTTTTTCTACAGGTCCTCTATATCTTGCCATCTCTTGCCCCTACACTCTTCTTCGTTTTGGTGGTCTACAACCATTATGTGGAAGTGGAGTAACATCTTTGAAAAAACTTACTCTAATTCCCTCAATTGCTCCAACACTTTTTACAGCAGTTTCTCTACCAGATCCAGGTCCTTGAACTTTAATTCCAACCTCTTTAATCCCATGATCCATCGCTTTTGCCATCGCATCATCAACCGCTTGTTGTGCAGCATATGGAGTTGATTTTTTACTACCTTTAAAACCAAGGCTTCCAGCACTACTCCAAGCTATTACATTTCCCATCTCATCAGTTATAGTTACAACAGTGTTATTAAATGTAGCAGCAATATGAACTATCCCTTTAGCGATATTTTTCTTTACAACTTTTTTTCTAGTTACTCTTCTTTTTGCCATTAATTATCCCTTATGCTGCGCCGACAGTCTTTTTTCTGCCTTTTCTTGTTCTTGCATTTGTTTTTGTCTTTTGCCCACGAACAGGAAGACCTCGTCTATGCCTAAGACCTCTATAGCTACCTAAATCCATAAGACTTTTTATATCCATAGCAACTTGTTTTCTAAGATCCCCTTCAACCATATAAGAAGCTTGAAGTTCCTTTCTTATTGCAGCAGCATCATCTTCAGTCAATTCAAAAACTCTTTTATCAAATGAAATTCCTACTTTTGTAAGTACATCTCTTGAACTTTTAAGACCTATTCCGAAAATATATGTAAGTCCATACTCAACTCTCTTCTTTTTTGGTAAATCTACACCGGCGATTCTAGCCATGTTTATCCTTGTCTCTGTTTATGTTTTGGATTTTTACAGATAACTCTTACTGCACCTCTTCGTTTGATAATTTTACAATCATCACACATTTTTTTAACCGATGGTCTAACTTTCATGTCAAACTCCTAATTTTATTCTCTTACTTCAAACAATCAACGAAATGGTTTAGTGAAATTTGCTCTAAACCAGCAATTGAAAAAACAGTATCTTTTTTCAATTTCTCTTCATGTAGCATCCCGCTTGAAAAAGAGTCGCATTTTACCTAAGTATAGGTTAAAATCTACTTATACCTAAATGTAATACGACCTTTATCTAAACTATATGGTGTTAATTCAACTTTTACTTTATCCCCTAACATTATCTTTATATAATGCATCCTCATCTTACCAGCTATGTGACAAAGTATCTTATGTCCATTTTCAAGCTCAACTTGAAATGTCGCATTTGGCAATGCTTCAATAACTGTACCATCAATTTCTATGACATCATCTTTAGCCATTTATTCTCCTACTTTTACTCTACCGATAATATTTCGGCTCTATTATTTATCACTGCAACTGTATGTTCATAGTGACTACCTCTAAGTCCATCTTCTGAAACAACCGACCACTTATCATCAAGCACTAATGCTTTTCCTAGTTTCTGACAAATCATCGGTTCTATACAAAAGACCATACCATTTTTTATTTTTGGACCTTGTTTTGGTTTTTTTAATTCCAAATAATTTGGAATTTCAGGCTCTTCATGAGGTTTTCTACCTATACCATGACCACAAAACCCTCGAAGTGGTACATAACCAGCATCAGTGATAAAATACTCTAATGCCAAACTAAGTTCTTTAAATCTCATACCAGGTCTTATAATATCTATCGCATAATAAAGTGCATCTTTTGCACAAGCTATTAACTTCTCATCCTCTAGGCTTATCTTACCTATTGGCAAAGTTATAGCGGCATCACCATACCAACCATTTTTTTCAATACCAATATCAAGACCTAAAATATCTCCATCTTTAACAATAGTTTCATTTGGAACTCCATGAATTATCACACTATTTAACGAAGTACAAACACCTGATGGAAATCCATAAAGCCCTTTAAATGCAGCTCTTGCATCTAGTGATTTTATATAATCTTCACCCATTTCATTTATATGTGAGAGGGTCATACCAGGTCGGATATACTCTTTTAAATGATTTAGTGTTTTTGCGACATATGAGTTTGAAACCCTTAGCTTTTCAATATCTAAGGGCTTCTTAATAGGTATAGCCATCTAGTTAGAGTCCAACATTACCTAAAGTATTGTATTTATTCATATAAACTTGTGCTTCTATTTTTCGCATAGTATCCAAGGCAACTTGGACAACGATAAGAACAGCAACACCACCAAAATAAAATGGCACTCCCATTGCTTTAACAAGAATAAAAGGAAGTGTAGAGATAAGCCCTAAGTAGATTGCTCCACTTGTTGTAAGCCTTCCTGCAACTTCATTTATAAACTCTGCAGTACTTTTACCAGGTCTAACCCCAGGTATAAATCCACCTTGTTTTTTTAAATTTTCTGATATATCTTTTGCATTAAAAACAATAGATGCATAGAAAAATGCAAAAAAGACAACAAATAAAAACATAAGAACATTAAACAAATACCCACCAGGACTCAATGCATCAGAAATTGCCAAAATAGTAGGATTAGTACTACCTTGAAGAAGAGTTGCAGGCATCATTAAAATAGCTGACGCAAATATAGGAGGGATAACTCCGGAGAGATTTACCTTAATTGGAATATAGTTCATCACTCTCTTATTTTGATTGTTAATCATCGTTTTTCTTGAATATGATATAGGAACTCTTCTCTCTCCAAGCTCAACATAGATAATAACACCAATAGTTATTAAAATCACAGCGAGCATACCAATAACAGATAAGAAACTTAGTTCACCAGTATTTACAAGATTTACCGTTCCTCCAATTGCTGATGGGATACTTGAGACAATACCCGCAAAGATAATAAGTGATATACCATTACCAATACCACTTTGAGTGATTTGTTCACCAATCCACATAAGCATCATAGTTCCAGCTAACATTGAAAATGCAGCAATTGGAATAAACAGACTCATATCAATCATAATAGCTGGATTTCCAGCACTTCCTA